>ERZ802830.1271-NODE-1271-length-24180-cov-12.9075_pt1 | contig 24180 bp, 23 predicted proteins | sample MGYA00345654_ERZ802830 | MGnify/ENA primary metagenome ERZ802830 (study PRJEB30503, sample SAMEA104212375) | marine metagenome | biome: Westerlies Biome; feature: [SRF] surface water layer (ENVO:00010504) within the epipelagic zone...; material: water...
ACCTATTGATTACATATGAATAGGTCTTTTATCTACTGCAAGTGCTGCCTCTTTGACAGCCTCTGTTAAGGTTGGATGGGCATGACAAGTTCTTGCTATATCCTCTGAACTTGCGCCAAACTCCATGGCTAAAGCTAATTCTGAAATTAAATTACCTGCATCCGGGCCTACGATATGAACACCTAAAACTTTATCAGTTTTTTTATCAGCTAATATTTTTACAAAACCATCTGTTTCATCATTAACTTTTGCTCTAGAATTTGCCATGAATGGAAATTTTCCAGAATTGTATTCTATTGATGCTTTTTTTAATTCCTCTTCAGTTTTTCCAACAGATGCTACTTCAGGATGAGTATAAACAACATTTGGTATGACATCATAATTTACGTGACCAAATTTACCAGATATCATTTCCGCAACGGCAATACCTTCTTCTTCTGCTTTGTGGGCTAACATTGGCCCAACCACAACATCGCCAATAGCATAAATATTTTCTATATTAGTTTTAAAATGCTTATCTATTTTAACTCTACCTTTTTCATCTTTTTTGATGTCTGCATTTTCTAAATTTAATCCGTCTGTATTAGCTTTTCTACCAATACAAACTAAAACAACATCTGCATCGACTTTTTCTTTTTTTCCATCTTTTTCAAATTCAACTGAGGCACTATTTCCGTTATTTTTAACACCGCTTACTTTAGAAGAGAGATTAAATTTAATCCCTTGTTTCTTTAATATTTTATAAAAACTATCTGAAACCTCTTTGTCCATCCCTGGAAGAATATGATCCATATACTCTATTACTTCAACTTCTGCGCCAAGCTTCATCCATACGGTACCAAGCTCAAGCCCTATAACACCGCCGCCAATGACTATCATTTTTTCTGGAACTTTTTCTAAATCTAAAGCTCCAGTGGATGAAACTACAGTTTTTTCATCAATTTCAATATTTGGTAAAGTTGATACAGATGATCCTGTAGCAATTATAATATGCTTACCTTTAATTTGACTTTTTGATCCATCTGAAGTTGTTACGTTTATCTCATTTTTGTTATTAAAACTTCCATGACCTTTTATGTATGTAACCTTATTTTTCTTAAACAAAAACTCTATTCCTTTAGTGAGACCTTGAACAGTTTTTGTTTTATGTTTCATCATTTTAGAAATGTCTAATGACAAACCACCTGTTGTAATTCCTATTTTATCAAATTCTTTATTAGCCTTGTGATACATTTCAGCTGAATGAAGGAGTGATTTGGATGGAATACATCCAATATTTAAACAGGTTCCACCTAATGATCCTCTGGACTCAATACATGCTGTTTTGTGACCAAGTTGTGCAGCTCTAATTGCGCAGACATAACCGCCTGGACCTCCACCAATTACTATAACGTCGTAATTTTCCATTATAAATCCAAAAATAACCTTCTTGGGTCTTCCAAAATCTCTTTGACCCTTACTAAAAATGAAACGGCTTCTTTACCATCGATAATTCTATGATCATAAGATAAAGCGAGATACATCATTGGCCTGATTTCAATTTTTCCATTTATCACCATTGGTCTTTGCACAATGTTATGCATACCCAATACACCAGATTGTGGTGGATTTAATATTGGAGTTGATAACATTGACCCATATATCCCACCATTTGTAATTGTAAAAGTTCCTCCTTGAAGATCATCGATAGTTAATTGACCTTCTCTAGCTTTTGTACCTAAATTAATAATTTCTTTTTCAATTTCGGCAAAAGACATTTGATCAGCACTTTTGACAACAGGCACTACTAGTCCTTTATCAGTCCCTACAGCTACCCCAATATTGTAGTAATTTTTATATACTAGTTCATCTTCTTGAATTTCTGCATTCACTGCAGGAAAAGTTTGTAAAGCATTTACACAAGCTTTCACAAAAAAAGACATAAAACCGAGTTTAACGTTATAAATTTTTTGAAATTCATCTTTATTATCTTTTCTCATTTGCATTATCATTGACATATCAATTTCATTAAATGTTGTAAGCATAGCTGCGGTATTCTGTGCTTCCTTAAGTCTTTTCGCTATAGTTGCTCGAAGCCTAGACATTCTTACTCTTTCTTCTGGACCTTTGTCCTGAAACTTTTTATTAACTCCTGGACTCAAACCCATCAAACCAATCAAATCGCTTTTAAGAATTTGTCCTCTACGTCCTGAACCATGAATATTTGTTATATCAATATTATTCTCAGCAATAATCCTTTTTGCAGAAGGTGAGGGCTCTGTCTTTTTTTCAATATTTAATTGAACTACATTCTGCTCATCATCATTTTTTTTATTTACGATTTGTTTTTCTTCTTTTTTTTCAATTTTAACTTTTTGTTTTATTTCTTTTGCTGCTTGATTTGTATTGGAAGCTGAGTCGCCAATTTCTCCTAATTTAGTACCAACCCCTACGGTTTCACCCTCTTGAATACTGATTTCAGATAAAATACCAGTGGACGGGGATGTAACTTCTACACTTACTTTATCAGTTTCTAATTCTACTAATGGCTCGTCTTCATTAACTTTATCGCCGCTTTTTTTTAACCATTTAGCAACCGTTGCCTCTGTTACAGATTCTCCAAGAGTAGGTACTAAGATAGGTGAGCTCATTATTCAATTATCGCTTTTGTAACAATTTCTTCTTGTTGGGCAAGATGTTTTTTTAGATAACCAGTTGCAGGTGAGGCAGATGGAGATCTTCCCACATAACTTATTTTTTTTGGCTCTGATTTCAAATATTGAAGTGTTCGGTTTATATATCTTTCTACATGATTCCAACATCCCATATTTTGAGGCTCTTCTTGGCACCAAATAATTTTATTAATATTTTTAAATCTATTTAAATGTTTTGCTAAAGTTTTTGCTGGAAAAGGATATAATTGCTCAATACGAACTATTTGTACCTTGTCCGCTTTGAGTTTTTCTCTTTGTTCCACTATATCGTAATATATTTTTCCAGAACATAGTATAACTCTATCGATAGAATCATCATCTGCTAACGAAATCATGTTGTATTTAGAAAATTCAGCTTTATCAGATAATACTCGATGAAAAGAATTGTCTTTTGTAAAATCTTCAATTTCTGAAATACATTTTTTATGTCGTAGTAAAGATTTAGGTGTGAATATTACTAGCGGTTTTCTAAAAGGCCTATGAATTTGTCTCCGTAGTGCGTGAAAATAGTTGGCAGGTGTGGTACAGTTCACAATTTGTATATTTTCCTGAGCACATGCTTGCAAATAACGTTCAATCCTTGCAGAAGAATGTTCTGGTCCCTGGCCTTCATAACCGTGTGGTAATAACATGACTAGTCCGCTGGCTCTGGTCCATTTTTTTTCACCTGAACTAATAAATTGATCAAAAATGACTTGTGCACCGTTTGCAAAATCTCCAAACTGTGCTTCCCATAATACTAGAGTATCTGGGTCAGTTAATGAATAACCATATTCAAATCCTAGAACGCCCATTTCAGATAATAAACTATCTATTACTTCTACTTTGCCTTGATTAGATGAAATATTTTTCATTGGTACGTAACGTTCGCCAGTAACCTGGTCATTAATTCCTGCATGCCTATGACTAAATGTGCCTCTAACTGAGTCTTGACCCACTAGTCTAATCCCATTGCCTTCATCAGCAAGACTCGCCAATGCCAATGTCTCCGCTAGAGCCCAATCAATATCTTCTCCAGTGTCTATCATTTTTAGTCTATTTTCAAAAATTCTATTAATAGTTTTATGTGCATTAAATTTAGAGGGTATTGAACTAACTTTTCTACCAATAGCTCTTAATTTTTCTATATCAATACCTGTCACTCCTCTTCTGTCCTGTCCTTGTTCAGAAGTAAATTTTGACCAAACTCCAGTAAACCAATCGTACTCATTGGATATATAACTTTTAGAAGCTTCAAACTCTTCATCTAATTTTTTTTGATAATCTGTTTTCTGTATTAAAAAATCATTTTCATTAATTACACCTTCGTTGATCAAATTTTTTGAATATTTTAATAATGTAGATTCTTGATCTCTAATTTTCTGGTACATTATAGGTTGCGTAAATGAGGGCTCATCACCTTCATTGTGTCCAAATTTTCTAAAACAAAAAATATCTATAACAACATCTCGTCTAAATTTTTGTCTATATTCAGTGGCTACTTTGGCACAATATGTAACTGCTTCTGGATCATCTCCATTAACATGAAATATTGGAGCCTGAACCATTTTAGCGACCTCTGACGGGTAAGGAGATGATCTTGAAAATTCTGGTTGAGTTGTAAAACCTATTTGATTGTTAACAATTATATGAATAGTTCCTCCAATATTATGCCCAGTTAATCCGGACATTGCAAAACATTCTGCTACGATACCTTGTCCTGCAAATGCAGCATCACCGTGTAATAAAATTGGTATAACTTGATTCCTATCTTTGTCCTTGTGATAGTCTTGTTTTGCTCTTGTCTGTCCAAGTACAACCGGGTTAACAGCTTCTAAATGTGATGGATTAGCAGTAAGACTTACGTGAACTAAATTGCCATCAAATTCTCTATTTGCAGAGGCACCTAAATGATATTTAACGTCCCCTGAAACTCCTCCGCTTGCTATTCCGGGGTCACCAGCAAACTCCTTAAATATTTTTTTTAATGGTTTTTGAATTACGTTAGTCAAGATATTTAGCCTTCCCCTATGTGGCATACCAATCTTAACCTCTTTGCATCCTAAGGCACCACCTCTTTTAATAATCTGTTCCATTGCTGGAATTAAGGACTCACAACCATCTAATCCAAATCTTTTCGTTCCGACAAATTTTTTAGCTAAATATTTTTCAAACCCATCTGCCTCGATTAATCTGTTAAGAATTGCTTTTTTTCCTTTTTCTGTGAAATGTATTTCCTTATCTTTTCCTTCAATACGACTCTGGATCCAACTTTTTTCTTCAGGATCAGTCATATGCATAAACTCAAAACCTATGTTTGAACAATAAGTTCTGTTTAAAATTTCGAGTATTTCTTTTAATGTAGCATATTTTAAACCTAACACATCATCTAGAAAAATTTTTTTATTTAAGTCTTTGTCACTGAAGCCATACGTCTTGGGGTCTAATTCTGAAGCATATTCTTTTTTTAATAGTTGAAGAGGATCCAGATCCGCGTTGAGATGTCCTCTAATTCTGTATGCTCTGATCATCATTATTGCTCGTACAGAGTCCTTAGTGCTAATTTCAGATCCCTCTATAGAACTTGCATTATTTTCTGTTTTAATTTTTTCTTCTAATACATAATTTAATTTTTCTGGTATAAATTTTTCATATATATCGGGATCAATACTTGAATAAGATTTTAATTTGTTTGGTTCCCAAGAAACTTTTTTCTTTTCTTTAGTTAATTCTTTACCGTCACTTATACCTTCAAAATACTGTTTCCAACTATCTGGAACTGTATTCGGATTATCGCAGAATTTATCGTACATTTGTTCAATGTAAGATGAATTGGATTTGCTTAAAAAAGAAGTGGTCTGAAAAATTTTATTTTTAGATGATGACATTTAAAGTTATTATATCAACCATTTAATACTGATTTCAATGTTTTTCCAATATCCGCTGGAGAATCTGTCACTATAATACCGCATGATTTCATAGTTTTAATTTTATCTTCTGCTCCACCTTTTCCACCAGCAATAATCGCCCCAGCATGACCCATTCTACGGCCTGGGGGAGCAGTAATACCAGCAATAAAACCTACTGTTGGCTTTTTTATAGAATTATTTAATAGAAATTCAGCTGCTTCCTCTTCAGCTGAACCACCTATTTCTCCAATCATTATAATGGATTTGGTGTGCTCGTCTTTTAAAAAAAGATCAAGACAATCAATAAAATTTGTTCCGTTAACTGGATCACCTCCTATGCCAATGCATGTAGATTGACCTAATCCCTCTGCTGTTGTCTGCGCAACTGCTTCGTAGGTCAAAGTTCCTGACCTTGAAACGATACCAACTGTTCCCTTTTGGTGAATATGACCAGGCATAATTCCAATTTTGCATTCACCTGGAGTTATAATTCCTGGACAGTTTGGTCCTATCAACCTTGATTGAGACTTTGTCAGTTTCTCTTTTACCTTAATCATATCAAGAATTGGTATGCCCTCTGTAATACAAACAATTAATGGAACTTTTGCCTCGATTGCCTCCAAAATAGCAGAGGCTGCAAATTTTGCAGGAACATAAATCATTGTTGCGTTAGCGCCTGTTTCATCTACCGCTTCTTTGACAGTATTAAATACTGGTTTACCAAGATGAACTTGGCCACCTTTTTTAGGTGTAACACCACCTACAAGATTTGTTCCATAAGCCAGTGATTGTTCGGAGTGGAATGTTCCATTAGCGCCAGTAAAGCCCTGACAAATTAATTTGGTATTCTTATCTACTAAAACTGACATTTTATTTTATAGCCTTCACTATTTTTTTAGCTGCATCATTAAGATTGTCTGCAGGTATAATTGTAAGTCCAGAATTATTTAGAATTTCTTTTCCTTTTTCAAAATTTGTTCCAGCTAATCTTACTACTAAAGGTATATTTAATTTCGTTTCCTTTGCAGCTGCAATTACACCTTCTGCAATTACGTCACATTTCATGATTCCACCAAAAATATTAATTAAAATTCCTTTTACATTTTTATCTGATAGAATTATTTTAAATGCTGCACTTACTTTTTCTTTTGACGCTCCACCACCAACATCTAAAAAGTTAGCGGGTTCAGATCCATAAAGATTTATAATATCCATCGTTGCCATTGCTAAACCTGCGCCATTAACCATACATCCAATTTGCCCATCTAATTTTATGTAAGCTAAATCATGTTTACTGGCCTCTATTTCCATAGGCTCTTCCTCGTTAAAATCTCTATACTCTAAAATTTCAGGGTGTCTAAAAAGTGCATTATCATCAAAATTTATTTTGGCATCGAGACAAATAACTTTATTATCTTTTGTTAATATTAAAGGATTTACTTCAATTAAATTTGCATCTGTTTTTATTAATGCTTGATATAAAGCCTGAATAATTTTTTTTCCATCACCTAAAGCTGAATCTTTCAAGTTATATGGCTTTAAGATATTTAATACGTCGTTATCTTTAACTTTTTCATCAATATTTAATCGCGTGGTAATAATTTTTTCAGGTGTTTTTGAAGCAACTTCTTCAATGTCCATTCCACCTTCTGCACTTGAAATAAAAGCAATTTTTGAACTAGCTCGATCTACTAAGCATGATAAATAAAATTCCTGATCTATCTCTGATGCGTCTTCTAAATAAAGTCTCTTTACCTCCCTGCCCTGAGGGCCGGTCTGATGCGTGATAAGAACTTTTCCAAATAATTCATCGGCTTCTTTTTTTAATTCGTCAAAATTATTTACTACTTTAACGCCTCCAGCTTTACCTCTGCCGCCTGCGTGTATTTGTGCCTTTAAAACAATTTTTCTTGTTTTAATTTTCTTAACCGCATCGTGTAATTCATTTAAATTAAAAACAGGCACTCCGTTTGGAACTGGTGCTCCAAATTTTCTCAATATCTCTTTAGCTTGATGTTCGTGAATATTCACTTTTATTTTAAAGATGGATCAATATTTTTTGCTGCATCCAAAAGCTCGTTGACTGCATCAATTGAAATATTAAAATTCTTTTTCTCCTCTTGATCTAAATCCAATTCTATAATTTTTTCTATACCGCCGGAACCTATAATAGCTGGAACTCCAGCATAAAGATCTTTAACACCATATAAATTATCTAGATATACAGCGCACGGTAACGTTTTCTTTTGATTTTTAATAAATGACTCAGCCATATCAATCGCAGAAGCGGCGGGAGCATAAAAAGCGGAGCCATTTCCTAAATACTTAACAATCTCAGCCCCACCTTTCCTGGTTCGGTCAATAATTGATTCTAACTTTTCTTTTGATAACTTGCCATCTCTGACTAAGTCCATTAAATTTTTCCCGTCGATCGTTGTTCTGTTTGGAACAGGGACCATTGTATCCCCGTGACCACCTAGAACAAAAGAGTCGATCTTGCCGATAGGAACATCTAATTCTCGAGATAAAAATAATTTAAAACGAGAAGTATCTAATACTCCAGCCATACCCACAACCATATTTTTTGGTAATCCAGAATATTTTTGTAATGCCATTACTATGACATCTAGTGGATTTGTAATACAGATAACAAAAGCTTTAGGAGATGTTTTTGCAATCCCTTCACCAACCTGTTTAATAATTTTTAAATTTGTCCCCAACAAGTCATCTCTAGTCATACCAGGTTTTCTTGGTATACCTGCAGTAATTATAATGACATCTGAATTTTTAGTATCGTCATAATTATTTGTTCCTACAAAATTTACATCAAAACCGTCAATTGCTGAAGACTGGGCGATATCTAGAGCTTTGCCTTTTGCGACACCGTCTGCCACATCAAATAAAACGACTTCATCAGAAATTTTTTTTAATCCAATTAAATGAGCTAGAGTGCCTCCAATTTGTCCTGCACCAATAAGAGAAATTTTTTTCATGATGGATGTATATTTTAAGAGATAAAAAAATCAAAGCCTAAAATGAAGCAGTAAAGGCTGTACTTATGCTTTGATATGAAAGTTTAATGATGCAAAACAATATTTAACATCCTTCTTAGTGGCTCGGCTGCTCCCCACAGCAGTTGGTCACCAACTGTAAAAACGTTTAAATATTCTTCTCCAATATTAAGTTTTCTAATTCTTCCAACTGGTATTTTGAGTGTTCCACTTACATTCGCTGGGCTCAATTCTTTAATTGTGGTGTCTTTTTCATTTTCTACAATTTTTGTCCATGCGCTTGTATTCTCAATAATATTTTCAATTTCATTAATTGCTATATTCTTTCTCAGTTTAATTGTTAATGCAGAGCTATGTGAGCGCATTGCTCCTATTCTCACACATGTACCATCAATAGGTATAGGTTTGTCTTCAGTGCCTAGTATTTTATTTGTTTCTGCAAATGCTTTCCATTCTTCTCTGGACTGACCATTTTCCATTTTAACATCTATCCATGGTATTAAACTACCTGCTAAAGGTACTTCAAAGTTTTCTGTGGGACATCTATTTGAATTCATTTCATTATAAACAAGTTTATCTATTTCCAAAATTTTCGAAGATGGTTTTGCAATAAGATCTTTGACAGTATTGTTGAGTACTCCCATTTGTAACAACAGTTCTCTCATATGCTGTGCTCCGCCACCTGACGCAGCTTGATAAGTCATTGATGTAGCCCATTCGACCAAATTTTCCTTAAACAAGCCTCCAATAGCCATTAACATGCAGCTTATAGTGCAGTTTCCTCCAATAAATTCTTTCTTTCCTGCTTTCAAGGACTGTGTAATAATATTTTTATTTATTGGATCTAAAATTATCGTGCTAGATTTTTCCATTCGTAGATATGATGCTGCGTCAATCCAATATCCATCCCATCCACTATCTCTTAATTTCTTGAAAACTGTTTTTGTATAGTCACTGCCTTGGCACGTTAAAATGACTTCCATTTTTTTTAATTTCTCAATATCTGATGCGTCTTGTAAAATATTAGATCCTTTGCCAAAATTTGGTCCTTCTTTTCCCGCTTGTGATGTACTAAAAAAAACTGGATCAGCAATATTATCAAAGTCTTTTTCTTCAATCATTCTATTCATTAAAACAGAGCCAACCATTCCTCTCCAGCCAATAATTCCAACTCTTTTTAAAGTCATAGTATGAACTATAAATCAATTTCGGTAATAATTACAAAAAAAAATACTAATTCAATCTAAGATATATATTTTGTTATGACGATTTTTCAGCCACCAGCATTTTCTTGATAGAGCCAATTGCTTTTGCTGGGTTAAGACCTTTGGGACACGCATTTGTACAATTCATTATAGTATGACATCTAAAAAGCTTTAATTCATCTGCTACTTTTTTTAATCTTTTCTGTCTTTCTTCATCTCTACTATCTATAATCCACCTGTATGCTTGTAAAAGTACTGCTGGGCCAAGATATTTGTCACCGTTCCACCAATAACTTGGGCAAGAGGTTGCACAACATGCACACATAATACACTCGTATAGTCCGTCTAATTTTGATCTATCCTCTATAGATTGCAAACCTTCTGAGCCATTTGATTTTTTTGTAGACTGCATCCAAGGTTCAACTGACTGATATTGTTTATATAGTTGTTTTAAATTCGGAACTAAATCTTTAATTACTGGCATATGTGGTAAAGGATAAATATTTATATCTCCTTTAATTTCTTTAGACGATTTAGTACATGCAAGTGTATTTGCTCCATCAATATTCATTGCACAAGACCCGCAAATTCCTTCTCTACAAGATCGTCTGAAAGTTAATGAAGAATCAATTTCATTTTTGATCTTTATTAACGCATCAAGAACCATGGGGCCACAGTTGTCCATATCTACTTCATAGGTATCAACCCTTGGGTTTATCCCTTCTTCAGGATTCCATCTATAAACATTTATTTTTTTAATTTTTTTTGAATTATTATTTGATTTAAAATAGTTTCCCTTTTTAATCTTAGAATTCTTAGGTAAGTTGAATTGTACCATCTTTAATTAATAGACTCTTGCTTTTGGTGGAAAATACTGAACATCATTAGTTAGTGTATAATTGTGTACATCTCGGTAATTTATTTTAACTTTTCCATCCTCATGCCAAGCTAAAGTATGCTTCATCCAATTCTCATCATCACGATCTTTAAAATCTTCTCTAGAATGAGCCCCTCTACTTTCTTTTCTATTTTCAGCAGAGGCTACGGTTACTTGAGACTGTCTAATTAAATTATCAAATTCTAACGCCTCAACTAAATCAGTATTAAAAATTAACGATCTATCTTTAATGGAAAGATCAGATAAACCGCTCCATGGCTCTTGAATCTCATTAAGACCTTCTCTTAAAGTCTTATCAGTTCTAAATACTGCGCATCTTTTTTGCATTACTCTTTGCATTTGATCTCTCAAAACAGCTGTAGGTGTGCTACCTTCTGAATTTCTAATCTTATCAAATCTATCTAAGCATTTTTGAGTTTGGGCCTCGGAAATACTCTCATGTTTAGAATTGGGTTTTACTTTTTCAGCAGCCTTCATCGCTGCTGCCTTTCCAAAAACAACAAGGTCAATTAATGAATTTGAACCAAGACGATTAGCTCCATGCACTGATACGCACGCTGCTTCTCCAACTGCCATTAGTCCATCAACTATTTTGTCAGATCCATCCGCATTCTTAGCCAGAACTTCTCCAAAATAATTTGTTGGAATGCCTCCCATATTATAATGAACTGTTGGAAGAACAGGTATCGGCTCTTTAGTAACATCAACACCAGCAAAAACTTTAGCAGACTCAGAAATTCCAGGTAATCTTTCCTTCAGAATTTTCTCATCTAAATGATTAAGGTGTAAGTAAATATGGTCTTTATTTTTTCCAACTCCTCGTCCTTCATTGATTTCAATTGTCATAGATCTGGATACTACGTCTCTTGAAGCTAAATCTTTTGCTGAAGGAGCGTATCTTTCCATAAATCTTTCTCCCTCTGAGTTTACTAAAAATCCACCTTCACCTCTGCTGCCCTCGGTAATCAAACATCCTGCACCATAAATACCTGTTGGGTGAAATTGAACAAACTCCATATCTTGCAAAGGAAGACCAGCTCGTAAAACCATCCCTCCGCCATCACCTGTGCAAGTGTGTGCTGAAGTAGCTGAAAAGTAAGCTCTACCATAACCTCCTGTTGCTAAAATGACTGTCTTAGACCTAAAACGATGAATAGTGCCATCTTGTAAATTCCAAGCAATTACACCTTGGCACTTGCCGTTTTCCATAATTAAATCAAGCGCAAAGTATTCAATAAAAAATTCTGTATCTCTTTTTAAAGCCTGGCCGTAAAGGGTGTGTAAAATTGCATGTCCTGTTCTATCTGCGGCTGCACATGTTCTTTGAACAACACCATTTCCATAATTTTTTGTCATTCCACCAAATGGTCTTTGATAAATTTTTCCTTCTTCTGTTCGACTAAATGGAACTCCGTATTTTTCTAATTCAATAACTGCTTGTGGTGCTTCTTTGCACAAAAATTCTATTGCATCTTGATCGCCTAGCCAGTCAGCACCTTTTACAGTATCATACATATGCCAACGCCAATCATCCTCGCACATGTTACCTAGTGCTGCAGATATTCCACCTTGTGCAGCAGCCGTATGGCTTCTAGTTGGGAAAACTTTAGATATACATGCAGTCTTTAAACCTGCTTCAGATAATCCAACAGCTGCTCGTAAACCAGATCCACCTGCGCCTACCACGACCACATCATATTCATGGTTAATTACATTATAACTCATAAACTTAATATAATCATTGCTGTGATAGCGACAAGAGGAATAATTAGTGAAATTATTAAAATGAACGCACTTGCTAGCTTTTTGATTGCGGCATTATGAATATAGTCTTCAAAAATTTCCCCCATACCAATTCTCATATGAAAAAATGCCAGAATAAATATCAAGCTTAAAAAAATAGTATTCAACTTATTGTTAAAAAAATTTATCGCATCATTATATGAAAAAGTCATGAGATTATCATAATGAAATAAAAACCAAATTAACAGGGGCAAAAGCAATACTGCTGCTACTCTTTGCATTAACCATTTGGAAACAACCTTATTCATTAAACTACCCAAGCCAACAAAGTTAAAACAAAAGATAAAGTCAGTACAATAAAACCACTTAGATTAGCAGTTTTCAAATCGTAACCATAACCCATATCCCAAAATAAATGTCTCACCCCATTTAATAGATGATATGAAAATGACCAACTAAATCCTATAAAAATAAATTTACCAATAAAAGTTTTTGCGAAAGTTTCGAAATAAATATAAATATTTTCACCAAAGAAAAGCATGCAAATCCATGCAGCAAAAAGTGATATTCCAGCAAGGTTAATTATTGAAGTTAAGCGATGTGTAATTGACAATAAAGATGACAATTGCCATTTATATATCTGAAGATGAGGTGACAATGGTCTTTCTAATTTCATATTTGTTTAATGTAGCTTAGATTCTAATATTTTAAAAACTGTAAATTGTCACAATAATTAAATTTGCTTTAATTTTTCTATAATTGCTGAACCCATTTCACTCGTAGATACTTTTTTCTTACCAGGTTCCATAATATCAGGAGTTCGAAAACCATCTTTTAGAACAGACTTTACTGCCTTATCTATATCATCAGCGTATGTATCAAGATCTAAGGAATATTTTAAAGCCATTGCAAAACTTAAAATCATAGCCAGTGGATTCGCAACGCCTTGTCCAGCTATGTCTGGCGCTGAACCATGACAAGGTTCATACATTGATCTTACTCTCCCATTTTTGTCCTTTTCACTCAAAGAGGCTGAAGGTAGCATACCTAAAGATCCAGTTAACATTGCAGCTTCGTCAGATAGCATATCTCCAAATAAATTATCAGTTACAATAACATCAAATTGTTTTGGATTTCTTACTAATTGCATAGCGCAATTATCAGCAAGCATGTGACTTAATTCAATATCTTTATACTCTTCATTTTCATCATAGAACTTTTGCACTTCTTCTTTCCATAACATTCCTGCTTCCATCACATTAGATTTTTCTGCAGATGTTACTTTTTTGTTTCTTTTTTTTGCTAAATCAAAAGCAACTTTCGTAACACGTATAATTTCTCTGGATGTATAAACATGAGTATTAACTCCTTTACGTTCACCTTTTGCAATTGGCTCAACTCCGCGAGGTTCTCCAAAATAAATGCCTCCTGTAAGCTCTCTAACGATCATAATGTCTAAATCAGAAACAATTTCTGGTTTTAAACTTGAGGCACTTACCAATTCTGAAAAACATATCGCAGGTCTTAAATTAGCAAATAACCTTAATTCTTTCCTTAGTCTTAATAGTGCTCTTTCTGGTCTTTTTGAAAATTCTAATTGATCATATTTTGGACCACCTACAGCGCCTAGTAACACTGCATCACTATCCATGGCTTTATACAAAACATCATCTGTAAGAGGTGTCTTTTTTTGATCGTAAGATATACCGCCTGCAAGTTCCTCTGTTATCCTTAGGTCTAGTTTTTTATTTAAATTTAACCAATTAATAATTTTTTTGACCTCATTCATAATCTCTGGGCCAATTCCATCTCCGGCAAGTAGTAATAAGTTTTTAGACACTAAATAACCAAGGTGTCACTTTTTTTTGCTTTGCTATGTAAGTCTCAACATCTTTTGTTTTTTTTAAGCTTAATGCAATATCATCGTAACCATTTATCAAACATTCTTTTCTGAAAGGTTCAACATCAAAACTTAATGGGGTATTATCCCCTTTTTCAATTTTTTGTTCTTCAAGATTTACAGTTATTTCTTTTTTATTTTTTGCAAGGGTTGCTAGCTCTTTTATTTGATCATCTTTCAAAACTATTGGCAAAATTCCATTTTTAAAACAATTATTAAAGAAGATATCTGCGAATGATGGTGCAATCACAACTCTTATGCCAAAGTCGAGCAATGACCATGGGGCATGCTCTCTTGATGATCCGCATCCAAAATTTTTTTCTCCGATTAAAATTTTTGACTCATTATAAGGCTTTTGATTGAGCACAAACTCGTCTAAAGGCTTTCCATCGTCATCATACCTTAATTCAAAAAAAAGACTTTTACCAAGTCCAGTTCTTTTGATTGTTTTTAAAAATTGCTTAGGTATCATCATGTCAGTATCAACGTTGACAATTGAAAGATAAGCAGGAATACTAGAAACTTTGTCGAACTTATCCATTATAAAACTTTCTGACGTCCGTAAGTTTGCCTTCGACAGCTGCAGCGGCTGCCATCTCGGGACTACACAAATGAGTTCTACCACCTCTGCCCTGTCTACCTTCAAAGTTTCTATTTGATGTTGATGCGCATCTTTCTTGTGGTTTTAGCTGGTCAGGGTTCATTCCTAAACACATTGAGCAACCCGCATTTCTCCATTCCAATCCAAACTCGGTAAATATTTTGTCCAATCCTTCATCTTCGGCTTGTTTTTTTACTAAACCTGAACCAGGCACAACATAGCCTGTAACATTTTTAGCTATTTTTTTTCCTTTTAATATTTCGGCTGCGGCTCTTAAATCCTGTATTCTTCCATTTGTGCAAGAGCCTATAAAAACTTTATCGATAGTTATTTCTTCTAATTTAGTTGTTGGTTTCAAACCCATATAATCCAGTGACCTCTCAACTGCTTTTCTTTTATCAGGATCACTAAAGCTTTCAGGACCGGGAATTACAGAATTTATTGGCAAAACATCTTCTGGGCTTGTTCCCCAAGTAACAGTCGGAACAATTTCTTCGCCTTTTAAAATTATAACTTCATCGTACTTGGCATTTTCATCGGACTTTAAAGATAACCAATATTTTTTTGCTTTCTCCCAGTCTTCACCCTTTGGTGAAAGAGGTCTGTCTTTTAAAAAATCTACTGTTTTTTCATCTGGCTCCATTATTCCAGCTCTTGCCCCAGCTTCTATAGACATATTGCAAACTGTCATTCTTTCTTCCATCGATAAGTTTTTAATTACTTCACCCGTATACTCTATTACATAACCTGTACCACCAGCTGTACCTATTTTCCCAATGATGCTTAAAATTATATCTTTAGCGGTAACTCCAATCGGTAATTTACCCTGCACTTCAATTTTCATATTTTTAGATTTTCTTTGTATTAAAGTTTGGGTAGCCAAAACGTGCTCAACCTCCGAAGTACCAATTCCAAAAGCTAAAGCACCAAAAGCACCGTGGGTTGCTGTATGGCTATCTCCGCATACAACTGTCATACCAGGCTGTGTTAAACCTTGTTCGGGACCGATCACATGAACAATCCCTTGTCTCACATCGTTCAATCCAAAAAACTCAATACCAAATTCTTTACAATTTTTATCTATTGTTTCATATTGTATTCTTGAATCTTTATTTTCAATTGGTTTACTTCTATCTGTTGTTGGCACATTATGATCTGCAACAGCCAAAGTATACTCTGGATGTTTTACTTTTCTGTTATTCATTCTAAGTCCTTCAAATGCTTGGGGACTTGTCACTTCATGGACTAAATGTCTATCGATATATAATAAACATGTTCCATCTTCTTGCTGTGAGACCAAATGGTTATCAAATAATTTATCGTATAATGTTTTTGCCATTATGAGATTATTTTTGTTTTAATTTAGTATCTTGTACTTTTTCTTTCTGTGCTTCTGCTGTTGAGTCAGACTTAATTTCTTTGTTTGAATTATCAACAGACCCAACATCAATACTATCTTGTTCTTTAATCTCTGGTGTTAAATCTACACCTAGTTTCTTTTTAATCTTTTCGTTAATTCTTGCTGATTTACCACTTCTATCTCTCAGATAATAAAGTTTGGCACGTCTTACTTTTCCAGATCGTATTAATTCGATCGAATCTAGGTTTGGGCTATACAATTGAAAAACTCTCTCAACACCTTCACCAAATGATACTTTTCTAACTGTAAAAGAAGAGTTAATTCCACCTTTTTTTTTTGCGATACAAACTCCCTCAAAAGCTTGGACTCTTTGTCTTTTACCTTCGACAATTCTCACATTTACTTTAACTGTGTCGCCAGGAAAAAACTCAGTGATTTTTTTACCTGCTAAAATTGTCTCGAGGTGTTTTTTTTCAATATCTTCAATTCTGTTCATTTTAATTTTTTTTATCTTTATTATTGATATACCTTGACCATAAATCCGGTCTAAGGATGCGTGTTATACTCTGTGATTGATTTAAACGCCAGTCTTTTATTTCCGCGTGATTTCCTGATAATAGTACACTAGGAACTTCCAAATTCTTCCAAACTCTAGGCTGAGTATACTGGGGATACTCAAGTAAATCTTCAATAAAACTTTCATCTTTAACAGAGTTCTTATTACCTAAGACACCAGGTATTAATCTCAAAACTGCATCTAAAATAATAACTGCTGCGCTCTCGCCTCCAGAGAGAACGAAATCGCCGACAGAAATTTCTTCAATTTTTCTATAGTCCAATACTCTCTGGTCTATTCCTTCAAAGTGACCACAAAGTAAATTGATACCCTTGGTATTAGAAATTTGGTTAGCTAAATTTTGATTAAATACCTTTCCCCTGGGTGATAGATAGTATGTTTTATAGTCGTTTGAATTTTTATCTAAACATTTGTCAATTACATCTGCTTTTAAAACCATACCACTTCCACCGCCAAAAGGTTTATCATCAACTGTTAAATGCTTGTCCGAAGCATAATCTCTAATATTTTTTACATTCAATTTCCAAATATTATTTTTTGACGCTCTCGCGTAAAGGCCGTGACCAAGAACACCTGGAAAAACATCAGGATATAATGTAAATATATTTGCTGAAAACACTTTAATTATTTTTTCTCCTCTTTTTTCTCTTCTGCTTTAGGTGCCTCTGCTTTTTTCTCTTCTGCTTTAGGTGCCTCTGCAGCTTTTTTTGCTTCTTCTGCAGCAGCTAATCGCTCTTGAGCTTTCTTTTTTGGTTTTGCTTTAATTGGATTATTTCTTTGAGCAGGTTTAGGTATAACGTTAGCCTCACCTAAAAATCTTGCTATACGGTCAGATGGTCTTGCTCCTTTTTCTAACCAATATTTAATACGCTCTATATCTAAACTTAATCTTTCTTTTTTATCTTTAGGTAATAGGGGATTAAAAAATCCTACTTTCTCAATAAATCGTCCATCACGTGGTTTTCTAGAATCTGCAATCACAATTTTATATATTGGTCTTTTTTTTGCACCTCCTCTAGACATTCTTATTTTTATCATTTTCTTCCTTTCGTTTATTTTATTTTAAGTTATTTAAAAGTTCAGGTGGTATTCCATCTAAACCTTGTAATGCTCCTCTGCCACCTTTAGACATTTTTTTCATTACATTTGTCATCATTTTATGTTGCTTGAGAAGTTTGTTTACCATTGAAATGTCCGTTCCAGAGCCATTCGCAATTCTTTTTTTTCTTGAACCACCAATAATTTTTGGATTATCTCTCTCATTTGGCGTCATAGCTAATATGATAGCTTCTTGTTTATTTAATAAACCTTCGTCTAAATTACTTTCATCGATTTGTTTTTTCATCTTTGATACGCCCGGCATCATGCTTAAAACTCCACTCATCCCTCCAACCTTTTTCATTTGTCTTATTTGCTGAAGATATGCATCAAAAGTAAAGGAACCTTTTTTTAAATCATCTTCAATTTTTTGAATTTTTTCTTGTTCTAAATCTTCTGCAACTTTTTCAACTAACGAAACTACATCACCCATCCCAAGTATTCTGTTAGCGATTCGATCAGGGTGAAACGCTTCTAATTGGTTTATTTTTTCACCATTGGCTAAAAATTTAATTGGACAACCCGTTACAGCTTTCATACTTAATGCCGCTCCACCTTTTCCATCACCATCAATTCTCGTTAAAATAATTGATGATAAATTAACTGTATCTTTAAATTCTTTTGCAATATTTACTGCATCTTGTCCTGTTAAAGAATCTGCAACAAGTATAATTTCATGGGGCTGTACCTCGTTTTCTAACTGCTTTAGTTCCATCATCATTTGTTGATCTATTTGGGTTCTACCAGCGGTATCAAAAATTATAACGTCCTCACCACTCAAAGAAACTGCATTTAATGCTCTTTTAGAAATTTCAATTGGTAGCTGACCTTCCATAATAGGTAGTGTCTTAATTTGATTATCATTGCCAAGAATTTCCAATTGTTTCTGAGCAGCTGGACGATAAATATCTAAACTTGTCATTAAAACCTTTTTTGAAAGTTTTTTTTGAAGGTAGTAAGCAAGTTTTGCTGTAGTTGTTGTTTTACCTGAACCCTGTAATCCAATTACTAAAATTTTTACAGGCGGAACATTGCTTAAATTTAAATCAGACTTTTCACTGCCCAAGACTTTAATTAATTCATCATTAACTATCTTGATAATCATCTGTCCAGGTGTTACCGATTTTAAGACTTCTTGACCGATGACTTTCGGTCTTACATCCTCAATAAATTTTTTAGTAACTGCTAAAGCCACATCGGACTCTAACAAAGCCTGTCTAATCTTTCTTAAACCTTCATCAGCTTGCTTTTCATCCAGTCTTGTTATTTTATTAAAAAACGAAAAAGCCGACTCGATTTTATCTGTTAAATTTTCAAACATATTTCTTTTTTTCCACCTCCAGCAGGTATCGCACTAGTGGGCGAATCCTCGCTGACTAGTGTTGATCTCTCTTAATTAAGAGACACCAGAAAAAGACTACCTTTTTCTTGGAAGTGCAAAGAAATTACATAGATATGTTTATAAAGTCAAGAAAAGGGTCTAAAACGAAGTAATAATGAATTTTAAAGCATTTAAAATGGATGGATTGGGAAACGACTTTTTAATCATTGATAATAGAGATCAAAAAATCTCTCTAAATTATGATCAAATTTTAAAATTATCTAATAGAAAAAATAATATTGGATTTGATCAATTAATTTATATTGAAAATTCAGATAATGCTGATGCTGAACTTAAATATTTTAATTCTGACGGAAAAAAAGCTGATGCATGCGGAAACGGGAATAGGTGCGTTGCCGATATTTTAATCAAGGAAAAGAAAAAAGACAAAGTTACGTTTAAAGTTGGTACATTCTTGCATTATGGAAAGATCAATCCAGATAATCTGGTGAGTGTTTTGATGCCAAAGCCCACAAACAAACTGTCTGAAATACCAGTTAGCAATGACGTAAAAAATAATCCTTTAAAATTAAAAGTTAAAGAAAATTTATTTGAAGGACATCTATTAAATATTGGAAATCCACATATTGTTTTTTTTAAAAAAATTTCTGATAGTGATTTAACCGATATTGGACCAATTATAGAACATCATAAATATTTTCCAGATAGAATAAATGTCACGTTCGCAGATATTCAAGACAAAAAAAATATTAAAGTAAATGTTTGGGAGAGAGGCGCTGGTAAAACATTAGCTTGTGGAACAGCTGCATGTGCAACTGCATTTGTAGCAGCTCAAACTAGTAAGTCTGAAAATCCTGTAAACATTCATTTTCAAAAAGGACATTTAAAAATAGAAATTCAACCTAATAAAAGTATATTAATGACAGGACCTGTATCAGAACCACAAAAAATTGAGGTAAATTTAAATGAAGATTAAAAATAAATTCAAAGATACGGTCAGTAAAAAATTAAATGGATTTTTTAAAAAAAATATCGGGCGGTCTTAAAAAAACCTCCGAAAACTTTAGCTCTGGTTTAGAGAATATATTTAATAAATCTAAACCAGCTCAAAATATTCTTCAAGAACTTGAGGACTTTATGATTTCATCAGATATTAGCATCTCTTTGACAGAACAAATTATAAATAATCTCAAAAATAAGAAATTTGATTCAAGCGAACTAACAAAATTAAATTTTCTGCAAATACTAAAAGAGGAAATGTTGTCCATTCTAAAACCTGTTGAAAGTAATATTTTTGAAAAAACAAAATCACTACAAACTATTTTAATGTGTGGTGTTAATGGAACTGGTAAAACTACAACTATAGGAAAGCTTTGTAAAATTTTAAAAAATAATGATAGCAAAGTTATCGTTGGGGCAGCTGATACCTTTAGGGCAGCTGCAATTGAACAGCTAGAAAAATGGTGTTCAAAAAATTCAATTGATATTGAAAAATCTGAAACAGGATCCGACCCAGCTGCAGTAGCTTTTAAGACTTTAGAAAAAGCAAAAAAAAATAACTATAATTTTTGTATTATTGATACAGCTGGAAGACTACATAATAAGAAGGATCTTATGGATGAGTTTTTAAAAATTATAAGAGTAATAAAAAAAATTGATGAAAACGCACCACAAAAAATCATTATTGTCTTAGATGCTACCACAGGACAGAATGCGTTAAACCAGATTGAAGAATTTAATAAAATATGTGAATTATCTGGAATGATTGTCACTAAGTTAGATGGTACAGCTAAAGGGGGTGTTGTATTGCCAATTGCGGATAAGTACAAACTGCCCATATACGCGATTGGAGTTGGTGAGAAAGAAGATGATCTTCAACCGTTTGATGCAGAAAATTTTACAAATGCTTTTTTGAAAAAATAATGAAAAAAGAAATTACATATTTAGATTATGATAAAATTCAAATATGCACTGGTACAATTTTAAAAGCATCAATCAATGAAAAGGCAAGAAAACCTGCATATGTTTTAAAAATTGATTTTGGAGAAAAGATTGGAATAAAGACTTCTTCCGCACAAATTACAAATTACTATAAAACTAGTGAATTAATTAATAAACAAATTATGGCAGTCTGTAACTTTCCGCCTAGGAATGTTGCAGGAATTAATTCAGAAGTGTTGGTTTTAGGTGCAATTGAAGAAGATGGTAAAGTAGTAATATTTCATCCGTCTCAAAAAGTTAAAAATGGCCTGATTATTGCTTAAAGATTTCATTTAAAAAATTAGATAAAGTTTTCAGCATATTTTCGTCATATGTCATCATATGATTATCAAACTCAGGAAAATAGTAGTACTTGGGTTCATTTGCTGCATCATAGATTTTTTTACCCATGTAAAACGGAACTAATTTATCAGATTTGCCATGTAAAACTAATATTGGCGATTTTACCTTTTTTAATTTTTTTAAAGAACTATATTTATCTTTTTGTAAAATACTTATTGGTAAGAATGGGTAAAATCTTTTTCCCATGTCAATCATAGAAGTATATGGGGACTCCAATATAATACCTGAGTATTGATCTTTCGTTGCAAGTTCCACCGCAACACCTGTTCCCAAAGATTCTCCATATAAAATTATATCTTTTTTTTTAATTCCTTTATCTTCAAGCCATACAACCGCATTTTTAGCGTCTTTGTATAAACCTTGCTCTGTTGGCTTGCCTTTATTCCCACTAAAACCACGCCAAGAAATGATAAGAAAATTTAAATCTAGATCATGAAATTTATTTAATTTATAAACTCTTGCTCCCAACTCCCCTGCGTTACCATGAAAAAATAATATAGTTTTATTATTAGGATTTTCATAAGCAAACCAAGATTTAAGTTTGATATCATTTTCAGAATTAATAATAACTTCTTTATAATTAAATTGAATGGGTGTTAAATCTGTATTTTTTACATTAGGATGGTACATGAATGTTCTTTGAAAAATATACATAAACATCGATATAGAAAAGTATGAAGCTAAACTTAAAAAAATAATAATCTTAAACATTTTCATCGAATAATTGTAAAAAACTAATTTACACGATCCATAGGGTTTATATTTTTATTAAGAAAATTGTCTAAATTATCTATTGCTCTATTCCCCATCGATAACCTTGTTTTAATTGTAGCACTACCTAAGTGTGGTAATAAAAATAAATTGTTTAACTCTAGGTATTTTTCGTTAATTTTAGGTTCTCCACGGTAAACATCTAATCCCAAAGCAAAAACTTTACCATTTTTCATTGCCTTAATCATAGCCTCATCATCAATTACTTCACCTCTTGCAGCATTAGCAATGACAACGCCGTCTGGAAATTTTTTTAAAGTTTTTTCATTAATTAAATTTTCTGTAGATTTTGAGCCTGGACAATTTATTGACAAAAATTCACTATTTTTAAATAAATCATTAATATCCTCATGATAAATTGCTCCATGTTCTAGGTCTGGACTTAAACGCGTTCTATTGTGATAATGTATCTCCATATCAAATCCTCTTGCTCTTTTGGCAACAGCTCTACCAATTCTTCCCATTCCTAAAATTCCTAATTTTTTTCCAGTCATCTGCTTACCGATTAGATAATCAGATGACCATTTCCAATTTTGAGTTTCAGCGGCTTTACGTCCCTCAAACGCTCTACGTGATGCACCAAGTAATAATAAAATGGAAATATCTGCTGTTGCATCAGTCAAAACGTCTGGGGTATTTGTAACAATTATTCCTCTTTTATTTGCAGCATCGATATCAATATTTCCAAATCCTACCGCATAATTGGATATGATTTTAACACTATTTGATAACGACATAATTAATTCCTTATTAAGCGACGTAGTTGTGAAGGTTAGAATGCCGTCGCATCCCTTGGAGTCCCTTAATAATTCCTCTGATGAAAACAATCGGTCATCATCATTAAGCCTAACGTCAAATATTTTTTTTATTCTTATAGAATTTTCTTTTATTAATTTTCTCGTGACTAGAATTTTTTTCATAGTCTATTTAATCCTGAAGGTTTTTTACCTCCAGTAAACCAATCTATTAATTCTATAGTGTGAACTATTGGTATCTCAATTCCATTGGCTATTTGATTAATACATCCAATATTGCCAGCAGCTATTATATCAGGTTTAACCTTTTTGATATTCTCACATTTTCTCTTAAGTAATTCAGAGGCTAACTCATCCTGTAGCAAATTATATGTTCCTGCAGAACCACAACACAAATGTCCATCTGGCACCTCTAAAATATTATTTCCAGTTTTTTTTAATAGTTCAATTGGTTGATTGTGTACTTTTTGACCATGTTGCATTGAACATGCAGAGTGATAAGCAATGTTGTAACGTTTGGTATGATTTGATCTTGTAAAATCTAATTTAATAGACTCCTCCAAGTATTCAGTAATATCAAGTGCAATATCACTCACTAATTTGGCTTTTTTTCTTAAAAGTTTATCTGGGTGGTTTTTGAAAATAAAGCCATAGTCTTTGATAGTTGTGCCACATCCAGAAGTATTAACTAAAATTGCATCAATTTTATGTTTTTCATATAAACTGTACCAAGCATTAATATTTTCGATAAAATATTTATGAGAAATATTTTCTTTACCTAAATGATGAGTTAAAGACCCACAGCATTTTACTTCTTTTAAAATATGAACCTCTATACCATGTCGTAGAAGTACATTTATTGAAGCATCGTTTATATTCGGTGATATAGCTTTTTGTACACAGCCTGTTAACAATGCAACTTTAGAAATAGACTTCTTGCTTGGCTTAAAAACTAAATTGTTAGGAAATTGTGAAGACGAAAAATTTTTAGGTAT
>ERZ802830.1272-NODE-1272-length-24176-cov-14.06_pt1 | contig 24176 bp, 24 predicted proteins | sample MGYA00345654_ERZ802830 | MGnify/ENA primary metagenome ERZ802830 (study PRJEB30503, sample SAMEA104212375) | marine metagenome | biome: Westerlies Biome; feature: [SRF] surface water layer (ENVO:00010504) within the epipelagic zone...; material: water...
TTAAAAGGGCGCCAATTCTTACTCACAGCTAGTTTGGAAATAAAAAATATGGCTAATACAACTAACCCTGATATATTGTATACAATTGTAGACGAAGCTCCAGAGCTTGCAAGCGCCTCACTTCTGCCTGTAATACGGTTTTTTTCCAAAGCTGCAGGGGTTCATGTTGGAACCAAGGATATATCACTAGCAGGCAGAATAATTTCTGCTTTCCCAGAACAGCTTACAGAAAAACAGCGCCAATCTGATGACTTAGCCAGTCTTGGAAATATAGTTAAAACCAAAACTGCTAATGTAATAAAACTACCAAACATTTCAGCATCTTTGCCACAACTTTTATCAGCTATAAGCGAACTGCAGGATCAAGGTTATAAACTACCAAACTATCCGGAAGCGCCAAAAACAAATGAAGAAAAAGAAATTCAAGCTCGCTATGACGCTATTAAAGGATCTGCTGTTAACCCTGTTTTGCGTGAGGGGAATTCAGACAGAAGGGCTGCAAGAGCTGTTAAAAACTATGCAATGGCAAATCCTCACTCTATGGGCACTTGGTCTAGTGACAGCAAAACTCATGTATCTTTCATGACTGGAGGTGATTTTTATTCTAACGAAAAATCCGCAACTATAACTTCTAGCCAAACAGGAAACTCAAAAATAGAGTTTATTGCTGATGACGGCACAGTGAATGTATTGAAGGATAATATCCATCTGGAAGAGGGTACCGTAGTAGACGCAACCTTCATGAGCTCAGAAGCCTTGCAGCTATTCTTAAAAACGCAAATAGTAGAAGCAAAAAATCAGAATCTTCTGTATTCTGTGCATCTTAAAGCAACCATGATGAAGGTTTCTGACCCAATTATATTCGGACATGCTGTAACGTCGTTTTTCGAAAAATCATTTCAAAAACATAATACTTCTCTTGAGAGAATTGGAGCAAATCCAAATTTGGGTCTCGGTGATGTTTTGGAAAAAATTGCCAGCGAACCAGAGATGCTCAGGGACTTTGAGGCTGAAATGAATAATGGGCCCAAGCTGTATATGGTCGATAGTGAGCGTGGCATAACAAACCTTCACGTTCCATCGGACGTTATTATAGACGCTTCAATGCCTGCGCTTATTAGGGCGGGAGGTAAGGGGTGGGGGCCAGATGGTAACCCTTCAGACACGAAATGTGTTATCCCAGATAGCTCCTATGCTCCTATTTATGATGAAACAATCAAGTATTTTAAGGAAACAGGAGCCCTTGATCCCAAAACCTCTGGTGCAGTAGCGAACGTTGGACTAATGGCACAAAAAGCCGAGGAATATGGTTCACACCCAACTACGTTTGAAATCAAGAAAAACGGTGTGGTGCGTTATGTTCTCGAGAATGACGAGATACTCCATCAACACAAAGTAAAAGCTGGTGACATTTGGAGATCATCAACTGCGAAAAAGGCACCAATCATCGACTGGATTAATCTTGCCATTACACGGCAAAAAGAAACTGGCTCACAATCTATTTTTTGGTTAGATGAAAATAGACCACATGATGCTGAGCTAATTAAATACGTGAAATTTGCACTGAAAGGCGAGGGTTTAACTCAAAACTTTTTAATTATGGCACCACGAGAAGCAACCCGCATTACATTAGAAACTATAAGACTCGGTCAAGACAGTATAGCCATAACGGGTAATGTCTTAAGGGACTATTTAACTGATTTGTTTCCCATATTGGAGCTAGGGACCTCTGCAAAAATGCTTTCAGTAGTAAAGTTGTTGAGTGGTGGTGGCCTATTTGAAACTGGCGCTGGTGGGTCAGCACCTAAACATGTCCAACAATTGAAGGAAGAAAACCACTTACGCTGGGATAGTCTAGGTGAGTTTTGCGCTCTAGGTGAAAGCCTAAACTTTCTGGCTAGAACTAACGATAATCCAAAAGCAGCCATCCTAGGTAAAGCGGTCGAAACTGCTACGCAAGAGCTTCTTGATAAAAACAAATCGCCTTCAAGGAAAGTGGGTGAAGAAGACAATCGAACTAGTCATTTTTACTTTTCACTTTATTGGGCAAGAGCTCTTGCCAAGCAAACCCAAAATTTAGAAATTTCCAGCCATTTTGAAAAAATAGCAAAATCCCTTGAAGAAAATGAGAACACGATCGTTGAAGAGTTAATGGCCCCACAAGGAAAAGAGGTTGATCTAGGAGGTTATTACCATACAGATCCAATCAAGGTTCGAAAAATTATGCGACCCAGTGAAACCTTAAACCAAATTATTCCATAATTCTTAAGTGTATCTATTAAAGTTTCCGCTTAGAGTTCTGAACCAGATATATACCCACAGTTATGACGACCACCCCTAGGCCGTCCATGTAGCTAATGCTTTCATTTAAAAACAGCCATGCAATTAAAACCCCAAAGAACGGGTTTAAAAAATGATAAGTGGCTGCCTTCACTGCGCCAATGTGATTGACAAGCTTAAACCACACTACTGTAGCTACCAATCCAGGAAAAATAGTAGTGTATGCGAATGCCAATACAAAAGAGGTATTTAAAGAGAAATGAATATTTTCAAATAATAAACAAAATATAGCTAAAACTGCAGAACCAACAAGCATTTGAAGCCCTACTATCATCATTATATTTCCACCAGAACTAGCATCTTTAAGTGTAAGAGTGGCTACAGTAAGGGCTAACGCTCCAAGAATACAAAGTACTAAGCCAAAAATATCGACACCTTGGTTTAGCCTGGCCCACATAATTATCATTACACCAACAAATCCAAGTACTAGTCCTATTATACCAGAGCGCGAAAGACGCTCTGAAACAAATACCCAGCCAGCAAAGGCCACCATAAGTGGCATAGTGGATGCGATTATTGAGGCAAGGGAAGCCTCAATGGATTGCATCGCAACAAAATTTAAACCCAGATAAAGAGCGTTCTGACATAATCCAAAAACAAAAGTTGCGCGCCACTGGGATTTTGTAAGCTTAAAAGATTGTCCCAAGGCTAGGGCTATAAATACACCTATTAAGCCAGAAATAAAAAATCTAATTGATAAGGCAGCTAAAGGTGAAGAATATAAGACAATTATACGGGCCGAAGTAAACGCTGATGACCAGATGATCACAAAAACTAAGCCTAATAAAAGTGCGCGAATATTCATAGGTTGTCTTTCAATCTTTCTGCGGACTATTAAAGTAGGTAGAAAAATAAAAGGGTCGCTGAAAGCGACCCTTTTTTAACCAAAGATTTGCAGATTAACTGTTTACGCTATCCTTTAATGCTTTAGCTATAGTCATTTTTACCACTTTGTCTGCAGCTTTTTTGAACTGCTCTCCAGTAGCGGGGTTGCGAACCATTCTTTCTGGGCGCGCACGGCACAGGATTTTTCCAACTCCAGGAAGAGCAACAGCGCCGCCTCCTGAAACCTCGCGAGTAATTATATTACATACTGCATCCAAAGCTGCACTTGCAGACTTCTTATCTGAGCCCATTTCATCGGCCAGAGCCGCAACTAGTTGTGTTTTTGTCATCGGTTTAGACATTATATTTCTCCTTACACTGCCCAAGTTTTGGACCTCGTAATTGTATTTTAACTGCATATTGTGCCCAGACACAACTAATAGTGGTCAAAAATTACACAAAAAATGGATTTTTTTGCCTTTTTTATGATTTAAAGGAAGGCTGTCTCATTAAAACTCCTCAATTTACGGCTTTGGAGCCGGCCTAATGGCATTTCTTGTAGTATTTCCATTGTACGAACACCAATGCTTAAATGCTGTGAAACCTGGGTTTTGTAAAACTCAGAAGCCATTCCGGGGAGTTTTAACTCCCCGTGTAAAGGCTTGTCGGAGACGCATAGAAGAGTCCCATAAGGTATTCTAAATCTGTATCCATTTGCAGCAACAGTTGCGCTTTCCATATCTAACGCTATCGCACGAGACTGGCTTAATCTGTGAACAGGTCCCGTTTGTTCACGCAGTTCCCAATTTCTATTATCTACTGTAGCAACAGTTCCAGTACGCATTATTTGCTTTAAATCAAAACCTTTTAGCTGAGTGATGTCTGCAACTGCTTGCTCTAGAGCGATTTGAACTTCCGCCAGAGCTGGCACGGGTACCCATGATGGCAAGTCTTCATCAAGAACTTTATCTTCTCTCAAATATGCGTGAGCGAGAACAAAATCACCTAGTCTCTGACTATTTCGCAATCCGGCACAGTGACCCAACATTAGCCATGCTTGAGGTCTCAAAACAGCTATATGATCGGTCGCAGTCTTAGCATTACTTGGCCCAACGCCAATATTGACAAGCGTTATGCCATTACCGTCTGATCTTTTAAGATGATAAGAGGGCATTTGAGGAAGTTTATTTGGTTTGGGGATTTCAGATTTCGCGGAAACTATTTCAAAGTTCTCTGGACCCACAAAACTTTCGTAACCACTGTCTGAGTTGTTTAATGCTTGTCGAGCAAAACGTTCAAACTCATCGACATAAAACTGATAGTTCGTAAAAAGAACAAAGTTTTGAAAATGTTTTGGATCGGTTGCCGTATAGTGGTCTAGCCTTGCTAAAGAATAATCAACTCTTTGCGCTGTGAAAAGACACAAGGAACTTGGCTCTTCTTTAGAAATTGGCCCGACTCCATTTACTATATTGTCGTTTGTAGTTGATAGGTCAGGTACGTCAAAAACATCCCTAAGTGGAAATTCTTCTATATCATTATTGGCGCTAGAAACTAACTTTCCCTTCATGGCAAAGTGTAAAGGTATAGGTGTTTTTGAAACCCCTATTGTAATCGGAACCTTATGATTTTCTATTAATAGGGATATTTGCTGAATTAAATATTTTTGGAATAATTCTGGTTGTGTAACCGTCGCAGTATAAATACCAGGCTCTGTGACATGCCCAAAACTAAGCCTGCTATCAATTGAAGCAAAACTTTTTACCTCTATGCAGATCTCCGGATAGTATGCCCTATACCTTTCATTTTGGTATCCATGCTGTAGGAAGTTATCAAAGTTTTCCCTCAGAAAATATATGCTTTTTTTATAATCAGCTATTAACCTTTTGACCGCTTTAGTGGGGTCCCAAAATATTTCTGCCTTTGTTTTTTTAAGGGTTATAATTTTTTGTTTTTCCATCCCTATCCCCAAAGTTAGCGCTTGGAAGTGGTCCGCTTAATCAACAATCAAAAGCGTTAAGTCCAATCTATGATAACACAAGTATAACAAATTTAAGCTAGTTTAATTTTTTACTAGTTATTTCTATTATTTAGCTACTAGTATCTGTGAATAGATTTTGCTCTTTAATTGTATTTAATCTTGGAGGAATTATGTCGCTAACCAAAAGTATAATACAAAATATTAGTTACTGGAAAGAGCGTGTGGATCTTGCTGCAGCCTTCAGATGGGCTGCCCGGTTCGATTTACATGAAGGCGTAGCAAACCATTTCTCATTTTCAATAAATGACGATGGAACAAAATTTTTAATGAACCCCAATCAAGTTCATTTTTCACGAATAAAAGCATCCGAACTAATTGTTGTAGATGCCAACGATCCGGATACTCTTAATCTGCCAGGCGCACCTGACCCCACCGCTTGGGGCTTGCACGGTGCAATTCATAGAAACTGTCTTCATGCCCGATGCGCAATGCATGTTCATTCCATCTATGCGACCGTTATTGCCAGCTTAAAAGACAGCTCATTACCACCAATAGATCAGAATTGCGCTATATTTTATAATCGATATGTAATTGATGAAAGTTATGGTGGTTTAGCTTTTGAAGAAGAAGGTGAAAGGTGCTCAAAGTTACTTAAAGACCCACAAAAAAAAGTACTAATAATGGGGAACCACGGGGTTATGGTAACTGGGAACTCTGTTGCTGATACTTTCAATAGGCTTTATTACTTTGAGCGAGCAGCAAAGACCTATATCAAGGCATTGCAAACAGGCCAACCATTAAGAGTTATACCTGATGACGTCGCTGAGAAAACTGCCTCTGAGATTGAAAACTATTCTAACCAAGGCGACCAACATCTGGAAGAATTAAAGAAAATTTTGGATTATGAAGGTAGTGATTATGCAAGCTGATAAAGAAAAATAATTAACGCTTAGTATAGTTAATTAATCAATTACACAGTCTTGTTATCAAATATAAGCCGTGTAATTGTTAAAATTGTTTTAGAGAGCAACCTATGACTACAAAGTCTAATAAAAAATTAACTCTTTTGCCACAGGCTATTACTGCTCGTAATACAGGCGTTGATTTAGATTTAGACTGGGTTTCTTCTATTCAGGCAAATACTTCAGCAATTGAAAGGCGAGCTTCATCTATAGGCTCTAGAAGGTCTATTAAAAAACAGCACCAAGCTGCTTGGTTGCTGCAAGCCGTAAAATGTATGGACCTTACAACTTTAAGTGGTGATGATACCACCGGTCGCGTTAGGCGCTTGTGTGCAAAAGCAAAAAACCCAATTTCTAAAACAATTTTAGAAAAGCTTGGCTTAGACAGCATAAAGGTTGGTGCTGTTTGTGTTTACCATGACATGATAGAGGCCGCAGTATCAAAACTTAGGGGCACAGGTATCCCTGTTGCTTCGGTATCAACGGGTTTCCCTGCTGGATTGTCGCCACTACCACTTCGCATTGCTGAGATAGAGTACAGCGTTTCGGCCGGCGCAAGTGAGATTGATATAGTAATATCTCGTCGTCACGTCCTTACGCAAAACTGGAAAGCTTTATACGATGAGGTTAAAGATTTTAGAAAAGCTTGCGGCTCTGCTCATATGAAAACAATTCTAGCAACTGGAGAGCTTGGAACTTTACGTAATGTAGCTCGCGCATCTGCTGTATGTATGATGGCTGGAGCAGACTTTATTAAGACTTCAACTGGAAAAGAGCCAATAAATGCTACACTACCAGTATCTTTGGTAATGGTTAGAGCAATTCGTGAATATCATGAAAAAACAGGATATAAAATTGGATATAAGCCAGCTGGAGGGATATCAAAAGCCAAAGACGCTCTTACTTACCTCTGTCTAATTAAAGAAGAGCTAGGCGATCAATGGCTTAATCCTGAATTATTCAGATTTGGCGCTTCCAGCCTTTTAGGTGATATTGAAAGACAGCTAGAACATCACATAACTGGCGCATATTCCGCCTCTTACCGACATGCAATGGGGTAAAAATGTCTGTTAAAAAAATTTTGGATGATATGGACTACGGGTTAGCTCCCGAAAGTCCAGAGGAAGTAAAGAGATGGTTACTTGAGCACAACTCTTCTTTTGGCCACTTCATCGGCGGCAAATTTACCAAGCCTAAAAATGAATTTATCTCGGTTAACCCTTCTAACGGAGAATTCATAGCCAGTCTAAGCCAGGCCTCCGACAAAGATGTGAATAACGCAGTAAAAATGGCAAAAAATGCTTTTAAAGAATGGTCTGAAGCCGACCCACACGAGAGAGCTAAGGTTCTATACGCCATTGCACGTCTTTTACAGAAGAACTCAAGACTTTTTTCCGTGCTTGAAACAATTGATAATGGTAAGCCAATAAGAGAATCCCGAGATATTGATATACCGTTAGCCCAACGTCATTTCTACTATCATGCTGGCCTTGCCCAAATATATAAAACCAAGATCCACGATATGGAACCAATTGGGGTATGTGGTCAGATAATACCTTGGAACTTTCCACTGTTAATGTTGGCATGGAAAATCGCACCCGCTTTAGCAGCAGGTAATACAGTTGTTTTAAAACCAGCTGAATACACCTCTTTGACTGCATTATTATTTGCTGAAATTTGTATTGAGGCTGGGGTACCAAACGGTGTTGTAAATATTATTACTGGCGATGGTAGTGTTGGGGAAATGATTGTTGGTCACCCTGATATTAAAAAAATTGCTTTTACTGGATCAACTGAAGTTGGCAGGATAATAAGAAAGAGAACTGCCGGCACAGGGAAATTTCTAACGCTGGAATTAGGTGGAAAATCACCCTTTATTGTTTTTGACGATGCTGATTTAGATAGTGCTGTAGAGGGCTTGGTGGATGCTATATGGTTCAACCAAGGTCAAGTCTGTTGCGCTGGATCAAGGCTTTTAGTTCATGAAAGCATAGAAGAAAAGTTTCACAAGAAAATCCGAAAAAGAATGAACAAACTGCGAGTTGGGTACCCTCTCGACAAATCTATAGATATGGGTGCAATTATTGATAAGTCTCAATTATCAAAAATAAGAAAGCTAGTATCTCAAACAGAAGGTAGTGTTTATCACGCTGAATGTGATTTGCCAAAAGGGGGTCTTTTCTATCGGCCAACTCTAATTACAGGCCTTTCTCCCTCTGATAAATTAATGCAAGAAGAAATTTTTGGACCTGTTTTAGTAAGCACAACCTTTAGGACACCGAAAGAAGCCTCTGACTTGGCAAACGATACCACCTATGGTTTGGCAGCAAGTATATGGAGCGAGAATATTAATTTAGCTTTAGGCTTAGCACCAAAAATAAAAGCTGGGGTCATCTGGGTAAACGGAACCAACATGTTTGATGCCGCAATTGGCTTCGGTGGAGTTAAAGAAAGCGGCTTTGGTCGTGAAGGCGGATGGAATGGATTAAAAAGCTATTTAAAGCATTCCATAAATTTTACCGTACAAAAAAACAAAAGCCCACAGAGCTATTCGCGTGAAGAAACTCTGGGTTTGGACAGAACGGCTAAGCTTTATATTGGTGGAAAACAGACAAGGCCCGATGGCGGTTACTCACAGAAAGTTTTTGATGCATCAAAAAACTTTGCCGGACATGCCTCAGCTGCTAATAGAAAAGATATTCGAAATGCTGTTGAAGCAATGAATAAGGCCTATAGTTGGTCTACTTCCTCTGGACATTTGAGAGCTCAGATAATTTATTTTATGGCAGAAAACCTTCACGCCAGAAGAGAAGAGTTCGCAAAACGTATAAACCAAATGTCTGGCCAAAAAGATGGCTCAAAAGAGGTTGAACTGTCTATTAGGCGCCTTTTTACATATGCGGCGTGGGCTGACAAATTTGACGGTACAATTAGCGGTGTTCCAGTAAGGGGTGTGGGCTTAACAATGCGAGAAGCCATCGGAAATATAATAGCTTTTTGTCCACCAAACAAACCTCTACTTTCATTAATCTCTTGTATCGCCCCAGCGATAGCGATGGGAAACCGAATTACTACGATTTCACCTTTTATTGCATCAATGACGGCAACAGACTTTTATCAAATATTAGAGACATCAGACATTCCTCCTGGTGTTGTAAATATATTAACTGGAAGCCATCTAGAGCTAGCCTCACACGTGGCCAGTCATATGGATGTCGACTCTGTTTGGTCTTTTTCCGAAGAAGATATAACTAAGATTATTGAGTTAGAATCCGCGAACAATATAAAGCGTACTTGGTGCCTTAAAAATATTGATTGGCTAGACAAAAGGGCGGAAGGAGAGATGTTTCTTGATGCCGCAACAGAAACAAAAAGTGTTTGGATTCCTTATGGCGAGGGCTGAGAAAGTAATTTTTTAAAAATTACTTTATCTGGAAACCCATCTGGCGTGTGACCAATAGTTTTCTGGAAACCTATTAAGGCTTTCTTTGTATTATTGCCAAATTTTCCATCTGCACCGAAAGTATCATAACCCAAAAGCGTTAACCTCTCTTGCATGACCAAGGTTTCTGAAGAACTGATTTGTTCACGGTTTTTTGGCCATAAAATTTTTTGTGGGTTGTTTTCCAAAGCGGATGAAAAAACCCAAACACTAAAAACATAAAGCTCAGATCTATTATAATGAAAAATCGCAGATGCGTTTTTGCCAAATTTAAAATGAGGCCCAGAATGCCCAAAGGGAGCGGTAAAACCTTTCTCTCGTGTTAAGTTTATTCCTGTTTTTAAATAATTTATATTTTTTGGTTTATTTACTTTTTTCAAGATAAACCCTTCTTCCGCCCAACCTACATTTTTTAAATAGCAAGCTGCAGAAGAGAACGCATCCAAAGGGTTTTCTTTATTCCATATGTTTGGAACATTTTTACTTTCAAAGGGAGCAGAAAACTTTAAATAAGTGGTTGGCATAAATTGGGTATGCCCAAAAGCTCCAGCCCAACTGCCCATCAGGCTTTCAACTTCTATACCTTTTTCATTTTTAATCGCTTCTAGAGCTAAAAGTTCAGACTTAAAAAAAACTCTTCTTTTTTTTTCCCTTGCACCAAAAGCAAGTGTGGCCAAAGAATCTACAACCCGATATCCGCCAAGTATTTCGCCAAAATTAGTTTCTATTCCCCATATTGCTATTATTACTTCAGGAGGTACTCCCCAATCCTTTTGTATTTTTTTTAATTGGTTTTCCCAGATTTTAAGTTTTTCTTTTCCAGCATCGACGCGCGTTTTGGTAACTGTTTTTTCTAAATATTTTTGCAGACTTAATAGATGTTGGCTTTGATTTTCATCTTGGAAGAGAACCTCTTTATTAAAAATTACTTTATCTTTAAAAGAAAGAGCCTCTTTTTCTAAAAACTCATTGAAATTCATTTCACCCTGAGGACCTTTTTTCTTTCTTCTTTCTTTTAACAGAACCCATTTTGTTTCTATTTACCTTTCGACGAATAGTTTTTGAGGTTCGCTTTCTTTGTATATTGGGAATTTTCTTGTCATCAATTGTTAAAACTTCAAAAGCGATACCCCCAGCTAATGGATCAACATCTTTCAGCCTTACTATTGCTTTTTGCCCCAGGCTTATGATGTGGCCTGACTGAGAACCCTTCAGAGTATTAGTTCTTAAGTCGTAATGATAATAATCTGTTCCCAATGTTCTAATAGGTACTATACCTTCTGCCCCACTATCATTCAGCCTAACAAAAAAGCCAAACTTTGCCACGCCACTTACTTTTCCTTCGAACTCATTTCCCACTTTTTCTGATAAATACGCTGCAAGATAACGATCAATAGTATCTCTTTCTGCAACCATTGATCTTCTTTCAGTATTTGAAATATGCTGCGCTGTTTCCTCAAGTTTTTCTGCATCCATTTCGTGCAAGCCATCAGACCCAAAACCCAAGGCGCTAATTAAAGCTCTGTGAATTATTAAGTCTGAATAACGCCTGATTGGGGAGGTAAAATGCGTGTATTTTTTTAATGCTAAACCAAAATGTCCAAAATTTTCCCTACTATAATAAGCTTGAGACATTGAACGAAGCGTAGTCATGCTAATTAGCTCAGAGAGCTCACCCTGTTTTGACTTTGCAAGTAGATCGTTCAGGTGACTTGTTCTTAAAACTTGGCCTTTTGCTAAATTAAAACCAGCCGACTGGGCAACCTCCCTTAAGGCTTTCAGTTTTTCAGGCGTTGGTTCTTCATGGACTCTATATAGGAGTTCACTTTTGGCTTTAAAAAGTTCCTCAGCTGCAGCAACATTTGCTAAAATCATAAATTCTTCTATCAGCTTGTGTGAATCAAAACGCTCTTTGAAAACGATCTTTTTGACTTTTCCGTTTTTAAACAACTCCACCTTTCGCTCGGGTAAGTCTAAATCAAGTGGCTGGCGAGTTTCTTTTGATTTTTTTAAACACGTATAGGAATTATAAAGAGGCCTTATAACCTTATCGAGGTAAGGCCTTACGCTCTCGTTTACTTTTCCATCGATTGCTTTTTGCACTTCTTCATAGTTTAGCGATGCAACACTTTTAATGTTTCCTCGGTAAAATGTTTGTTTCAACTTATTGCCGGATTTATCAATTGTCATACAAACAGCTAAACAAGGGCGCTCAACGCCTTCATGAATACTACACAAATCTCCTGAAAGTCTGTCTGGCAACATTGGTACAACCCTATCAGCAAAATAGGTAGAGTTTCCCCGCTTTTGGGCCTCTTTATCCAAAGCACTACCTGGTTTCACAAAATGGGCCACGTCAGCTATCGCCACCCATAAAACATGACCTCCTTGATTACTAGGATCCTCATCTGCATGAGCATAAACAGCATCGTCATGATCTCTAGCATCTGATGGGTCTATTGTAACAAATGGTATTTTAGTTAAATCATCCCTAGGTAAAGCTTCTAAAAAATTGATGTTTTCAGACTCTTGTAGCACCTCCTTTGGAAATTGGTTTGGAATGCCGTGCTGATGTATCGCTATCAATGATACGGCCCGGGGTCCTGATGGATCACCAACTATATTAATAATCTTTGCTGCATATAATCCAGATATACGCTGATTTTTCAGCTGCTCAGCTTCTACAAGTTCGCCATCCTTTGCTCCAAGATTATCTGAAATCTCAACTCGCCATTCTCTTCCTGATTTTTCTATTGGGTGTATACGACCACCCTCGGAAAGTTCTTTGTAAACCCCCAGTATGTTTTTTGAAGGTTTGTTCAAAAGTCTTATAATTCGGCCTTCATACTGGTGTTGCTCACCATAAACTAATGAAGTTTTAGCAAGTACTCGATCACCATATCCCAAAGCTGGGTCAGAAGAGCTATGAACCATTAAAACAATTGGTTCAGGTTGGCTTCCTTGCCAATCAACTGGCCTTGCAAAAAGATCACCATCGCTAGTGCTTGCCATCATTTGCAAAATAGAAACAGGTGAAAGCTGGTTTGGGTCCTCAAAAGTCTTTTTCTTTTTTTCTATTTTGCCCTCTTGCGCCAGTTCTTTCAATATTCGTTTTAGCTCAATACGCACAGCTCCTTTAATTCCAAAGGCCTTTGAAATTTCTCGCTTATTGGATTTTTTTGGGTTTTCGCTTATCCAATCTAAAATTTGTTTTTTTGTTGGTAGTTTGCTCATAAACAAATCCTGCCTACTGCCTTTTTCTAATTGTGACATTTCACTTTTAATGCTTCTAAATCCAACAAGCTGTCGACATCTCGTAATTTAGAAAGGCAAGAAAATGATCGGCCCTCAAAAGTTTCTATAGTATCCAAGTATGCCCAAGGAGACGACCACCTAACTCCATCAAAAAGTTTTGTTGGGGGTTTTCCCTGGTGACCAATTAACCAAAACCCACCATCCTCAGCTGGACCAATAACGAATTTTCTTGATGCTAGCTTTTTAAAGGCTTTCGATATCTCCAATCTTGTAATACCTGGTATATCACCACCTATTATACAAACGGGGCGATTGAAAAAAAGCCTCAATATGTTTCTCATTTTGTGTCCCAAGTCACCTCTACCTTGTGGAATACATTTGATTTTAGATGGCCAAACCTTACTTTTTTTAACAAAAAAATCTGGGCTTAAAGAAATGATTATATCCCATCTTGGATCGTTTAGATTCCTTATTGTCTTTTTAAGTTGGTGCCGAAACCACCAAGCAGCTACCGTAGACCCAACCTCTTTGGCCAATCTCGTCTTAACCCTTCCAGGCAAAGGCTCTTTTGCCATAATAACCAGGCAAGCCTTAGGTTTTCTCAAAATATGCCTCGAGAATCCGATAGTAAATTTCTTTCAGCTGATTAATTTGCTTTGTTTCAACCTTTTCATCAACAGCATGCATTGTTTTTCCAACTAGGCCAAATTCGGTTACAGGACACATATCTTTTATAAATCTAGCATCTGATGTTCCACCCGTTGTTGACAGCTTAGGCGTCACACCAAGTTCTTTTTTTACAGCTTCAGAAATAAAGTCAGATAATTCGCCAGGAGGTGTAATAAAACTTTCCCCTGATATTTTAAAATCAGTCTCAAATTTAATCCCATACTCTGCAGAAACTTTTTCTATCTCATCTTTTAGCCAAGAAACAAGGGAAGAGCCTGAATGGCTATCATTGAACCTTATATTTACTGCTGCTTTAGTAACGGCTGGTATAACGTTTGATGCTTTGTTGCCTGTGTCAACAGAGGTTATTGCTAAAGTGGATGGATCAAAATGTTCCGTCCCAACATCTAGTTGATGCGACTCTAGTTTATCCAATAGTTTTACCATCGCCACAATCGGATTGTTGGCTCGATCAGGATAGGCTGAATGGCCCTGAATACCTATTGCCGTTATTTTTGCATTCATTGACCCACGACGTCCAATTTTCATCATCTCACCCATTTGTGAGGGTGACGTTGGTTCGCCGACCAAGCAATGGTCTATCTTCTCACCATTTTGTTTCATCCAATCTAAAATGGCTACTGTTCCATCTACCGCTTCACCCTCTTCATCTCCTGTAATGGTAATTACGATAGAACCGTCTGGAGGTTTATTGTTTACAAAATCAATTGCAGAAGCAACAAATGCAGCGACACCTGATTTCATGTCGGTTGCTCCACGACCATATAAATAGCCTTCTTTTATTTCTGCACCAAATGGATCAACTGTCCAGGAAGATAAGTCGCCAACTGGAACAACATCGGTATGACCATTGAAACCAAAAACTCTTCCGTTTCTCCCAGTTCCCCATTTAGCGAATAAGTTACTGACCTGCCCTCTTACTATTCTGGTGCAAGAAAAACCATTTTTCTCCAGTAATTGCTCTAATAAATCTATTGCACCACCTTCCTCAGGTGTAACAGACGGGCACCGAACAAGATCTGCGGTTAGGGATACTGGATCAATTTTCATTTTAATCATTCCTCAAGGGTAAAGCTTGCATAATATCGTTTGCAAAGTCCTTTGGGGTTTCAATTAGATGGCTTGCTCCTGAGTTCAAAAGCTCTTTTTTATTCCCGTATCCATAAAGAACACCTAAACCAAGTACTTTATTATTTATTGCTCCAATCATATCGTAACTACGGTCACCAACCATAACAGCGTCTTTGGAAACTAAATTAGCTTCCCTCAACGCATAATTTATTAATTCTGTTTTGTCGGAACGCGTTCCATCTAATTCAGAACCAAACTCAAAATCTAAATAGTTTGATGCTCCAAAATACTTGGTTATTTTTCCAGCATAAGAAATTGGTTTGGATGTTACTAAGGCTAATAAGTACCCCTGCCTTTTAAGAGTACTAAGCTGTTCTAGGATCCCAGGATAAAAAAATCCTTCATACATGGCGCCCTCAGTATAACACTTTCTATACAGTGAAATAGCTTGCTCTAATTCGCTTTCTTTTATTCCAAGCTTAATAAAAGTTGGCCAAAGTGAAGGGCCGACGACCCATGAGGTATCTCCTTGCAACTTCTCATATCCTAAGTTTTCTAAAGCGTAATTGATAGATTTAATAATAGCTAAACCTGAATCTGATAAGGTGCCGTCTAAATCTATTAAAGCTGCTTTCGACATTTATCTTTTCAGTTCTCAAAAAATGGTGTCATTTGAGCTACAATAACGCTGTTTTCATTTTCTGCTCTTTCCATTAGATTTAACTCATCCTCACCAATTTCTTCTCCACCTTTTAATCGATCTTCAACCGTTCCGTGGCCAGTAACATCTAGTGGTGCCAGATCTGCCTGTTTGAGAATTGCAACAGTTTCTCTCACAGCCTCTGGTTCGTCGATACCACTTGCGTAACATAATAAACCAGCTCCTGTTGAGCCAGCCGGAAGACCATCGTTTTTTGAACGACCTACTTGAACGATTAAAGTATAAACGGACTTTTTTTTGTTTGTCATTTATTGTGACACTAAAATATTAAAACTTTTACTAATCTCTTAATAGCTCATTTATACCAGTTTTACTTCGAGTTTTTTCATCAACACGTTTTACTATTACAGCACAATATAAACTTACATTATTTTTCGATGGCATGGACCCAGAAACAACTACAGAATACGGCGGAACCTCCCCAAACATGACATCTCCAGTTTCTCGATCTACTATTTTAGTAGATTGCCCTATATAAACTCCCATTCCCAGGACAGATCCCTCCCGAACTATGCAACCTTCTACAACTTCAGATCTTGCGCCTATAAAACAATTATCCTCTATTATAGTAGGCCCAGCCTGCATTGGTTCCAAAACACCCCCAATACCAACCCCCCCAGAGAGGTGAACATTTTTACCTATTTGGGCGCAACTTCCTACTGTAGCCCATGTGTCAACCATAGTTCCCTCATCAACATATGCACCTAAATTTACGAAGGAAGGCATTAAAACAACACCCGGCGCTATATATGCTGATTTTCTTACGACACAATTAGGAACAGCTCTGAAACCAGCCTTTTTCCAAGCTTCGTCACTCCAGCCTTTGAATTTACTATCCACTTTGTCCCACCATCCTGAGGACTGTGGGCCACCACTTTGAATCTCCATGTCTTTAATCCTAAAGCCAAGAAGCACCGCTTTTTTTGCCCATTGATTAACTTGCCAAACATTATCATTTGTTTTTTCTGCTACACGAAGATTTCCCTTATCTAAAGCTTCCAAAGTTTCTTCTATGGCATCACGAAATTTACCTTTGGTGCTAGGGTTTATGGTATCTCTTAAGTTCCACGCCGCCTCTATTTCGCTTTCTAACATAGCATTAGACATCTTCTAGCTCCTCAAAATTTTCTGACCCTATAAACAGCGAAACAAAATGATACAATGCCAGATTAAAATTCTGGTATTGTATTTGGATTTGCGCCACAAATTAAGACAGCCAGTTTTTCTTCAATCTTTGGCTTATACTTTCCAGAAATAATGGCCGCCAATGCCGCTGCTCCTGCTGGCTCTACAAACATTCTATGGTTTTCCCATAAAAGTCTCTGGGCCGATTTGATATCATCATCTGATATAACCAAACTCTCTATTTGATTTTCTTTCGACAGACTAAAGCAAATATTTCCAATTGATTTTGCCCCCAATGCATTTGCTGCAATTCCAGACACTGCGACACTAGACGGCTTACCTTTTTTTAATGCTACATTTAGAGTAGGGCAATTTTCGGGTTCGACTGCCACTATTTTCTTTCTTTTTTGAAACCACGAAATAGCGCCAGAAATCAGCCCGCCGCCGCCCACGGCAATTATAATAGTGTCTGCTTCTAGACCTTGGTTTTCCCACTCACAAAAAAGTGTCCCCTGGCCAATAATGGTTTCTCTTGAGTCATAAGCGTGAACTGATACGGCGCCTGTTTCTTTTTGGTGATTGTTTGCTGCTTCCAATGCTTCTGCATATGTACCAGGTACTATTGTTAAATTAGAACCCGTTCTTTTAATTAATTCTATTTTTGTTTTGCCGGATAGTTCTGGTACAAATATATGTGATTTTATACCTAGTTTTTGGGCGGCGTAAGCAACAGCGGCACCATGATTTCCACCAGAAGCAGCAACCACCCCTTGTTTTGCTTTCTCGTTATCTAAAAGTGAGTTAAATGCTCCTCTACATTTAAAACTACCTGTATGTTGTAGCTGTTCCAACTTTAAATCTATTTGTTGACCAAACGATAATGTTTCAAACGTGGGTGTTTTAACAATATAAGGTCTTATTTTAGCAAGACTATCTTTGATTTCTTTTATGGGGTTTGCCAACACTGTCTTTAACCTTTTTAATTTTATTAATATTACTTAACTGAAACTCTTAAGTCACCAAATGACTAATAGTTGAGGTTTTAATTTTTAAATTGTATGGCTTATCTAACACAAAGTGAGGATAGCAATATGAGCTTTGATCGTTCAATAAAAATAGCACCGTCTATTCTTTCAGCAGATTTTGCAAATTTTGGTAAAGAAATTGAAGCCGTGGAAAGCCAAGGCGCAGACTGGATCCATGTTGACGTAATGGACGGGCATTTTGTACCTAATATAACTTTTGGTCCGCCACTTTGCAGTGCTATCCGTTCACATATAAAGACAATAATGGACGTACATTTGATGATTGAAAATGTTGATGATTATATCACGACTTTTGCTAACACAGGCGCAGATATAATAACGGCCCATATTGAAGCTGGAAACCATTCACATAGAACCATGCAAGCTATACGTGCTTCTGGATGTAAAGCAGGAATAGCCCTAAACCCGTCCACTCCTGCGGAAAGTATAGAATACCTATTGGATGAAATTGATTTAATTTGTGTTATGACAGTTAACCCTGGCTTTGGGGGCCAAAAATTCATTCACTCACAACTAACAAAAATACAAACTCTTAGAGAAATGATAGCAGATCGACCAATCCACTTGGAAATTGACGGAGGCATAACCACTGACACCGCTCCTCTTTGTGCTCGGGCGGGTGCAAACATACTTGTTGCTGGATCTTCTGTATTTAAAAATGGGTCTGTATTAGATCCTGATCCATATGGGGTAAACTTAAAATCTATCAGGGTAGCGTGTGAGGTTTAATTTATTTGTTGAACCAACCTTTTTTTTCTTTTTCAGGTAGAGCTTTTCCTTCAACCGTAGCTTTAAAGTTTTCAAAAAATTGATCAGCCATTTTTTTGGCAAAACCATCTATTATTCTACTTCCTAATTGAGCAAGTTTTCCACCAACCTTTGCGTTTACCGAATAAGATAAGGTAGTGGTGGTGTTATCTTCAGATGTGTTATCTTCAGATAAAATGACGGTCGCTTCTCCTTTAGCAAAACCTGCTGCGCCTCCTTTTCCCTCTCCACTCAGTCTTAAACTTTCTTCTGATAAAACATCTAAAAGCAAAACCTTCCCCTTAAAGGTTGCCTTAACTGGACCTACTTTCTGAACGACTGTCGCTTCAAACCCATCTTGTGGGTTTCCTGTCATTTGTTGGCACCCCGGAATGCACTGTGACAATACCTCTGGTGACATTAAAGCGCTCCAAACAATATTCTTTTTTGATTTTATAATTTTATTTTCTGTCAGTTCCATTAACGCATCCAAAATTTGATATTATAATGTCTAATGTTCTAGTTTATTTGGCTAAACTCTTCGTTTTTTCCTTAGATATACATAAAAAGCTCCACCGCCACCATGTTTAACGTGAGCGTTTGTGATCTGAAGAATCTTGCTTGATAGAGGCTCCATAGCAAGCCAATTAGGGACGGTAGCTTTTAAAACACCCCTCCTTTTGGGTATTACATCATAGTCTTCAGTATTTCTTCCCTTGCCAGTTATTATTAGGATAAGTCTTAAACCCTTACCATGGGCGTCCAGAACAAATTTTGTTAAGGTGGGGTGCGCTTGAGATAAATTTAGACCATGTAAGTCTAACTTTGCTTCTGGTCTTATTTTTCCCTGTCGCATTTTAGTATGAAGTTTAGAATCCATGCTCGAGACAGGTAAAGATTGCGCCTTATCTACATGTGAAAGGGTTTCTTTACCCCCAAGGGAATATTTTTCGTGATCGTTAAAATTTATAGGGTTTATTCGTTTCTTTTTCTCAGGTTTTGTCTCCTGAGTTTTCTGATCTTGATGTTGCAGTGGCTTAGTCGACTTAGAAAATTCTTTCCATAACTCTTTTTCATCATCGCTTAGGTCGCGCTTTTTCATATCTTTCCCACCCAATATTTGGGTAAAACATTTAATTAATATTTATGCGTTATTCACCGGTGGCAACTAATAGCCAATTTGGATCTGAGGATTGGATATCTTTAGAAAACGTCCAAGTGTCTTTTTGTCTTTTGATTTGCTTTGAATCACCCTCAACTATTTCCCCAGAAGAGTTTTTCACAACTGAAGTCATTTCTCCAATAAAAGAGACAGCTATCTCTGCCGTATTTGTCTTCGAATTATAGCTTGCATCTACCAATTTCATCTCTCTAACACCAATAAATTCTGCTTCAATTGTCAAACCTTGTGAAATTCGCTGTTCTACTACTGAGTCAAAAGCTTCAGCAACCTCTTCACTCAAAATCTCCCTTATGTCGTCAATTTCATTTTTTTCGAATGACATAAGGATCCACTCATAAGCAGACCGAGCACCTGACAAAAATTCATTTACCGTAAAAGTTTCGTCTTTTTCTTTTATTGTTTTCAGAGCCTTTGCAGATTTAGAATTTTTTTCAACGTTATCTGTAATGTCTTTATCTTCACCACCATCTATAACCTTGAAGTCTCGCTTAGGTGCCTCATTTTTTGGCTGCATACGTGGTTTTTCAAACCCTTCCCGAGTTCCAAGAACACTTCTAAGTCTCAAAAATAAAAACACGGCTATTCCAGCCAGGATGATTAATTCTATTAGCGCAGGATTCATTTTAGCCTCAATCAAAGAATAGGTAGAAATTCTCTATCTCATTATCTATGTAGGTGCAAAGGCCCAACAAGTCCACTACCCGATAAATTGGAGATCAAAATATGTGGTTGTTATTGCTATTTATCCTAATACCACTTTTGGAGATTTGGCTGTTCATAATGCTGGGTGGTTTCATCGGTGTTTATCCCACTCTTTTTATTATTTTACTGACTGCAATTTTGGGTACATTTTTAGTTAAAACACAAGGTATTAACGTTTTAAAAGAAATTCAGAGTAAATTTAATGAATTAGAAAACCCCACAGAGCCAATAGTACACGGTGCAATGATTTTATTTGCTGGTGCTTTACTTTTAACACCTGGGTTTTTTACCGATACTATTGGATTTTTACTATTATTACCAAAGATTAGAAAAGCTGCGTTTTTCTGGCTAAAAAACAAAGTAAATTTTGTGAAATACTCATCTTCTGGGAAAGGTGGAGGTGAGAAAAGTAAATTTTCAGATATAGAAGTTACAGACTACAAAGAAGTAGAACCAGAAGAAAAATCACCATGGACCAATAATAGTAAAACGCATAAAAGTGATTAAATTAATCGATTATATCAAAAAGCAGTCAGGAGTTATAAATGGCAGAACAAAAACAGGCAATTCAGCCAAATACAAAGGTTTTGGCCCAGTTTATTAGAGATCTGTCATTTGAAAATATTTTAGCTCAAAAAGGGCTAGATACGAATACGCCCCCCGATATCAAAGTTAAGGTTAACCTGGATGCAAAAAAAAGGAAATCTGAAAACCAATATGAAGTTCTAATAAAACTGTCTGTTGTCTCTTCAGCTAAAACAGAAAACTCTTCAGAAAGTGAAAATTCAAAGCTGTTTATATTAGAAATAGAATATGGTGGTATATTTGAAGTAACTGGCGTTCCGGAAGATCAAATCCACCCATACTTAATGATCGAGTGCCCAAGGATTTTATTTCCATATCTAAGACGTATAGTGGGCGATGTGACCCGTGATGGTGGTTTTCCACCCTTAAACCTTGAACAAATTAATTTTTTAGCTTTATACCAAAACGAAATAGCACGGCGTCAAGCAGAAGCGGAGAAAGCTACTAAAAATTAGCGTTTTATAATCAATTTATTCCAAATAGCCATTTCCCCAAGTTTTTGTACAAATTCTGTATGAGCCTCTTCCTCTTCAATGGTTAAACGCGGTTTTAATGGATTAGCCCGCTTAAATACTTGTCTTTCTACATCGAATTTTCTTTCACCGGTGTTGTGTGAATCAGATAGACCAAAATCTGGTTGACGACCCCCAATAAGCTCCAAATAAACCTCTGCTAAGATTTCTGAATCTAATAAGGCTCCATGCAATGTTCTTGCAGAATTATCGATATTAAAACGCCTGCACAATGCATCTAATGAAGCAGGTGACCCTGGAAATTTTTTTCGTGCGATCGCCAGAGTATCTATAGCCATGTCAGCTGGTAGTCTTTTTTTGTCAGCTAACGCCAATTCTGCATTTATAAATTTCATATCAAATGAAGCATTGTGTATTATAAGCTTTGAACCATTTATAAATGTTAAGAAGTCTTCTGCAATTTTAGAAAATACAGGCTTATCTTTTAGAAACTCCTCGGTCAAACCATGAACGGCCTGTGCTTCTTCAGGCATATTACGCTCAGGGTTCAAATATTTATGAAATGTCTTGCCTGTAGGAAGGTGGTTCCAAAGTTCAACGGCTCCTATTTCCACTATTCTATCACCAGATACGGGATCGAGACCTGTAGTCTCTGTATCTAAAACTATTTCACGCACTTAGATAACCTTCTATTTCTTTAATTATATTTACAACTTGTTTTTCAGTATCTTTTTGATTGTACGTTTCTATGACAAAATCTGATAACCTGCATTTTTCTTCTATTGGCATCTGTTGTTTTATAATTTTTTCTATTTGGTCTTCTGCCATAGATCTTCGTGACCTTATTCTATCCATTTGTATAGCCTTAGAAACGAATACACACGCTACTTTATCCATGATTTTGTTAGAACCCGTCTCAAACAACAACGGTATGTCGAACACATTGATCTTAAATTTTGTTTTTTCTATAAATTTTTCCCTATCTGCCGATACCAAAGGGTGAACAATATTTTCTAAGAGCGTTATTTGATCAAAATTTTTGCTTAAATATTTTTTTAGCTCCATCCTATTTACCGAGCCATCTGTTGTAGCTTTTGGAAAATGCTTAGCTATTGGTTTTACAGCGTCTCCACCTTTTCCATAGAGTCTGTGAACAGCTTTATCAGCATCCCACACCCCGCAATTGTATTTTGCAAACAGAACTGCAGTGCTTGTTTTACCCATACCCATTGATCCTGTCAGACCAAGTTTGAATTTCATTTTAACAATATCTTTCTGAGCTCTTCAGTAACTAAAGGTGTTTGGCCAAACCACGCTTCAAAACCTGGTATCCCTTGGTGAATTAACATGCCCAGCCCATCAACAGTTCTGGACCCCCTACTCTTTGCCATTTTTAAAAAGTTTGTCTCTATAGGCGTATAAACTAAATCCGAGACGAGAGCTTCTTTTGGTATAAATTTTGGGTTAACAGGAATAAATGTTTTGCCGTTCATTCCCAGTGAGGTTGTATTTATAATATTACTACTAGACACTACTATATCATTTAGGTGCTCCCAGGGCTCGACGGTAATCTTGTTATTGTAATCTCTCTTTAACACTTCTGCTTTTTCTATAGTCCTATTTAGAACTATTATTTTTTCTGAGCCTTCTGATAGTAATGCCGCTATGACGGCTCTACTTGCTCCTCCTGCTCCTAATACTACTGACGTTCCTTTTTTTGGATTCCAGCTCGGATATTTACATCGTATGTTATTTAGAAAACCGAAAGCGTCTGTGTTATCAGCATATATTTCTTTTTCATTTGTAAATATTAAAGTATTTGCTGCGCCTATGTATTTAGCGATACTTGAGCTTTCATCTGCTATCTTAAGGGCTGATACCTTATGAGGTATAGTAACATTAACTCCAGAAAAACCCATATCCATTAGTGAGCGTATCGTTCTTTCGAAATCTTCTACTTCAACTTTTATTGGTATGTAATAACCGTTTATGTTTCTTTGCTTTAACCAATAGTTATGCATTCTAGGTGATTTTGAATGTGATATTGGGTTACCTAGAACAGCTGCTAAAAGTGGTCTTACCTCACCCATCTATTACACCTCGGATACACAGGAAATTTATAACTTCTAGTAACGGCAAACCTAGAACAGAGAAATGATCACCATTAATTCTTGTGAACAAACGACAACCTTCTTCTTCTATTTTGTATCCACCCACACTGTTTTTAATACTATCCCAATTTCTATCTACATAGTCATAAATATACCGCTCGCTATTATTTTTTAAAAATAGATCTGCTTTACCAACGAAGCGCCAAATAGGCCGAGCGTTTTCAAAAATAACCGCTGCAGAATATGCAGTATGCTTTTTTCCTGAAATTTTCATTAGCTGTTGGACAGCGATATTTTTAGAGGATGGTTTCTTCAGTATAAGGCCTTCAAATTCTAAGATCTGGTCACAACCTAATACCAAACTATCTGGGTTTTTTAAGGAAATCTTACTAGCCTTTAATTCTGCCAGTGCATCTGCTATGTCGCGGGGTGAATAATTTTCGTTCAATAAAGAAGTTTTTACAGCATCCTCATCTATATTTGGCTTGACAGACAAGAAAGATATATTTGACTTTTCTAGTAATTCCTTTCTCACTTCAGAAGAAGATGCTAGTATAAGTTCTCCGCCCATTAATAAAACCATGTATGTTTTTGTGGATAAGATATGTTCTGTTTCATTGGGTTTATTAGCACAATAATTTTTTTTCGATATTTTAATTATTTGTTCACTTTGGAGTAAATAACTTACTTTTTATCCTCTGTGATTATCTATTTAAATAAAAACCCACAATCTGTTAGTTAAAGTTTTTTTCTTATATTTTTTAGTTACTTATTAATAATATTTTTTGGGATAAAATGTTGGTTAAATTTAATCCACATTTTCTTATTCTCTACTACATCAACTACTTTTTAAATAAATATTTTTTTATTACATGGTTTTTATTTTTTTGTTCAAAATAATTAATTTTTGTTTCTTA
>ERZ802830.1273-NODE-1273-length-24175-cov-49.9433_pt1 | contig 24175 bp, 24 predicted proteins | sample MGYA00345654_ERZ802830 | MGnify/ENA primary metagenome ERZ802830 (study PRJEB30503, sample SAMEA104212375) | marine metagenome | biome: Westerlies Biome; feature: [SRF] surface water layer (ENVO:00010504) within the epipelagic zone...; material: water...
TTAGCTTGGTCTAAAAATTTCATGATAAAATCCTAATATATACTATTATAGATGGGAAGGTTTTTAAAAACAAAAAAAGGAATAGCTTTTCAAGCTATTCCTGAAAAAAAAATAAAATATAAATTATTCAGCAGCTTGTTTGACAGGCTCAACTGATACGAACATCTTTTTACCTTTATGCTCTTTAAATTTTACATGCCCATCTATCAAAGAAAATATCGTATGATCTTTGCCCATACCAACATTTAATCCTGGATGAAACTTTGTACCTCTTTGCCTTATTATAATATTACCAGGAACAACAGCCTCACTACCAAATTTTTTAACCCCTAGTCTTCTACCAGCAGAATCTCTACCATTTCTAGAACTTCCACCTGCTTTTTTATGTGCCATCTATAAATCCTTTACTTATCTTTAGTAGTTGATTTTTTAATTTTCGGTGCTGCTTTAGTTTTAGCTTGACCTGTAACTTTTTTTTCCTTTGACTTAGTCGCCACTGTTTTATTTTTAGTTTCAGCTTTTATTTTTGTATCCGGTGACTTAGTTGCGGCTGTTTTAGCTTTAGTTTCAACTTTAGGCTTTGTTACCTTCGGCTTAGTTACTAACGGTTTATCTTTCGTTTCAGTTTTAACTTTTGAAACTGTTGGCTTAGTGGAAGCTTTTTTTGGAGTAAGCTTCGATCCACCTTTTTCAGCGATGTCAATAATTTTGAGAAGTGTTAGATCTTGTTTATGACCTTGTTTTCTACGACTATTTTTTCTTCTTCTCTTATAAATCATAGTTATTTTTGGGCCACGAGTTTGCCTAACAACTTGAGCCATAACTGCAGCATCATTTATCATAGGGTTACCTAATGTAACTTTTTTACCTTCGCCAATCATTAGCACGTTACCAAGAACTACTTGATCTCCGTCATTTGCGTTTAATTTTTCAACTAAAACCACATCTTCTTTTTCAACGCGATATTGTTTTCCACCGGTTTTAACTACTGCATACATTTAACTATTCCGATTATTAAAATTTTTTTATTTATATAATAAGTTTATGAATATTAAATTTACTTATAAATTGTTATCGGAATATAGCTCGAAACAACAATCTGTCAAGCTTTTAGATTAATAGTAAATAGTTAAGACGTTATTATTAAAGGTAATTTTACGGTACTAACAACGCGGGGTCTAAACGTTGTAAAAACCAGTTAATACGCCAATCTAAATGTGGACCAGTAGATCTCCCAGTAGATCCAATTTCACCAATTTTTTGACCTTTTTTAACTTTGTCTCCAACATTTACATTTATCAATGATAGATGTGAGTATACAGATGTAACTCCATGACCATGGTCTAACATTATAGTTCCACCGGTGTAATACAAATCTTTTTCTGCCATTCTTACTATTGATTCTATTGGTGCCAATACAGAAGTACCTTTTTTTGCTGCTATATCAATACCATAGTGAGGACGTTTAGGTTTTCCATTTAGTATTCGTTGGCTTCCAAACACACCTGAAATTATTCCTTTTGCAGGCCAATTGAACTCTTCAAAAATAAAATCTATATCACTATCCAAATTTCGAATGTTTTTAATAGCTTTATTTTCTCTGATGATCCTATCATAAAAAGATTTTGGAGGAGTAACCATTTTTTTTTCAAGGCCATTTATCATTTGAGTTTTATAAATTCTTTTTTTTATATTAAGAGTTTTAGAAATCCAATTTTGGTTAATTTTTATTGATAGATTGGCGATTTTAGGATGATCTCTTCCAAAGCCAATTACAAAAAAACCTTTTGATGTTTTTCTGAGTAATCGTTCTTTAAATCTAACACTTATATTACTGTCAATTTTACCTTTAACCAATCCGCCTTGAATAAAATTACCTTCAAGAAACACCTTTATATTATTATAATCTAAAGTTAGTGTTTCTTTTGCAATACAAGGATTTATTTTTAAAAAAAATAAAAAAAATAAAATTTTAATCAAATTGTTCTTTAGATTTTCTATTACTATTTTATTATTCATCTTTTCACTTCAGGGATAAGTCCTTTAGGTGCAAATCTTAGAGTTACTAGTAATATCATGCCCATAAACATTAGTCGTATATGAGCTGCATTTTCTAGAAGATGGCTCTTAATAAGATTTGTATCAGATATGTGTGACGTTATGAATGATAAAAGCCATAAACCCAGTGGTTCAGACTGTATCCAAAAAAACCAAATTAAAAATGCTCCTATTATGGATCCAAAGTTATTGCCAGATCCACCAACAATTACCATGATCCAAATTAAAAAAGTATACCTTAAAGGTTGATAAGAAACAGGTGTAAACTGTCCGTCGAGTGTTGTTAACATTGCTCCTGCAATTCCAACTATAGCAGATCCAATTATAAAAACTTGCAAATGCCTTTTCTTAATATCTTTTCCCATAGCATTAGCTGAAACCTCATTATCCCTTATGGCCCTCATCATTCTACCCCATGGGGACTTAACAGCTATTTGAAGCAAGTATAAAATTACTAATAACACTAAAAGGAATAACACAGAGTATGATAATTTAACTATAATTGAAGAAACTTCTGGAAGTGGAATCTTTAATATATTTGCAGTTTCTAACACCCATTCTCTTGATTGTAATTCAATTTCGTAAGGAACAGGTCTTGGCAATCCGTTAACATTTTTAACCCCTCTTGATAACCAATCTTCATTTTTTAAAATATAAATAATAATCTCTGAGATACCAAGAGTTGCTATTGCTAGATAGTCTGATCTCAACCCAAGAGATATTTTACCAATTATAAAAGCAGCAAAAGCTGCTAACAATCCTCCTACAGGCCAAGATATGATTACAGGAAGATTAAATCCACCTAAGTAACCCGTTTTTGCAGGTTCAATGGATTCTATTTGTTCTATTGGAGAGTCAACCATGAACCTCATTATAAAGTAACCTACAAATATTATTAAAAAAGAAATTAAGTATTTTATTCTTTTGTTAAAATTAACCCTTTTGAACATAAATACAGAAAAAATAATTGATAAAACAAATATCATCAAACCAATTACTATAAAGTTTCCTCCTGTTTCCCATGCATTGCTTGTTGGAGGCATTGAAATGATTATGTTAGCAAGGCCACCTAATGCAGCAAAGCCCATGACACCAAAGTTGACAATTCCTGCGTTGCCCCACTGAACATTAATGCCAAGGGTCATTATTGAAGATATAAGGCATAAATTAAATATCGTTAATGCTACGTTCCAGCTTTGAAATATTCCAACTGCAAATAAAATTATTGCCATTAAAAAATATAAAATTTGTATCCGTGATCTATTTTTCATATCTAAAATTTTAAATTATTTTACCTTTATAAATTCCTGTTGGTCTTATTAATAAAACTAAAACTAATATTATAAAAGAAATAGCTATTTTGTAATCGGTTGAGAGTATTTGTAACAATCCATCTGGAACTAAATAATTAGGAAGAAAATAAAAAAATATTTTTTTGTATGCAAATGTTACTATTAATTCAGAAAATGCTATCACGAACCCACCTATAATTGCACCTATAGGATTACCAACTCCACCTACGATGGCTGCAGAAAAAATTGGCAGAACTAAATGTAGATATGTAAAAGGTTTATAGCTTTTATCAAGTCCGTAAAGGGTGCCTGCCACACAAGCTAAGGTTCCAGTTATTATCCAAGTGATAAAAACCACCTTTTCTGGATTAATTCCTGATAATAAAGCTAATTCTTTATTATCTGCATAAGCTCTCATAGATTTTCCAGTTTTTGTTTTATTTAAAAACCAAAAAAGTAAAACAACTAAAATTATGCTTAAAACTATTGTTATACCTTGTGTTGTTTTTAATGCTAATCCTTCGCTTAATCCCGTATAGTTTTTAAAGGTTTTTGCCTTTAAAATAAATCTTTCGCCATCAAAGAAATTTTTATCACCAGGTCCTATTATGAACCTAATTAATCCACCTGTAAAAAACATTACACCAATAGAAACAATTAAATTAATTACACTCTTTGAGTTTTGTCGCCGATAAAATTTAAAAATTATTTTATCCACCAATATGCAATAAAAAATTGTAATTATAATTGCAAATGGCAAAACTATAATCGCTGTTGGCAAGGGATTTAAGTTTATTTCAAGACTTAGAAATAACCAGCATAAAAGGATTGAAGTCATAGCACCAAATGACATGAATTCACCATGTGCAAAATTAGAAAATCTGAGAACGCTATAAACTATTGTTATGCCTAAGGCACCGAGCGCTAGTTGACTACCATAAGTTAGACCTGGTATTAGTATATAGTTTGATATTAATGTAATTCCATTTAGAAAATCCATCGAAATCTAACCTCCTAAAAAAGCTTGTCGAACTTCTTTGTTTTCTAAAAGTGAATTTCCAGTATCTGTAAAAAGGTTTTTTCCTTGATTTAAAACAAAACCCAAATTAGAAATTTTTAAGGCTTGTTTTGCATTTTGTTCAACCATTAAAACTGCAGTTCCTTGATTAGCTATTTCGGTAACTTTGTTAAATAATCCTTCCATAATAATTGGAGAAACCCCAGCTGAGGGTTCATCCAACATTAATACTTTAGGTTTGGTCATTAAAGCTCTTCCTACTGCAACTTGTTGTCTCTGACCACCAGATAATTCACCGGCCAACTGATATTGTTTATCTTTTAAAACAGGAAAGAGTTCATAAATATATTCTAGCATTTTTTTACAATCATGTTGTTCAACAAATGCACCCATTTCCAAGTTTTCTTCAACTGTTAATGAAGGAAATATATTGTTAGTTTGTGGAACGAAACCCATTCCTTTTAGAACTCGTTGCTGAGGCGGTATATTAGTTATGTCTTCACCGTCTAAAATAATCTTTCCTTGTTTTATGGGTAATAGTCCAAATAGTGCTTTCATAGCTGTTGATTTTCCTGCACCATTAGGACCGACTATTGACGATATCTCTCCTTCATTAACGCCGACATCGCAGTTAAAAAGAATATCAACCGATCCATACCCACAAGTTATATTTTCCCCAAATAGTAAGTACATAGCTTAAATATTATTCATTTAATTTTTACCTAGATAAACTTCTATAACTTCTTCATTTTTTCGTATTTTTGATATTTCATCTGTCATTAAGATGGATCCTTCAGCCATTACAATAACTGGGTCACATAATCTACTTATAAAATCTATATCATGTTCAATCATGCAAAAAGTATAATTTAACTCCTTGTTAAGTCTTAATATGGCGTCGCCAATTGTGTTTAACAAAGTGCGATTTACGCCGGCGCCTACTTCATCAAGGAGAACTATTTTTGGTCTTACCATCATTGTTCTTCCTAACTCTAATAATTTTTTTTGTCCTCCAGAAAGATTGCCAGCATATTCATTTGCAATATGTTTTAATTGTAAAAAATCTAAAACATCATTTGTTTTTTCCAAAATCTTTTGTTCTTCTTGTTTTATTTTATTTTGTCTGAACCATGTATTTATTATTGATTCACCTATTTGATTAGGTGGTACCATCATCAAATTATCTCTAACTGTTAGAGATGCAAATTCATGAGCTATCTGAAAGGTTCTAAGTATACCAAGGTTAAAAAGTTGATGAGGTTCATAACTAGTTATATCTATATTTTCAAGTTTTATACTTCCTGAATCAGGTTTAATAGAACCATTAATAATATTAAATAAAGTTGTTTTTCCAGCTCCATTAGGACCAATAAGTGCTGTAACTGTAGATTTTTCAATGTTTAATGAAACATTGTTTATGGCTTGTATACCACCAAAACTTTTGTAAAGATTATTTATCGAAAGCATATATATAACCAGAAAAAAGGCTTAAGATTGTATCTTAAGCCTTTTTAACTTTATCTATAACTTACTTTGTTAGTTTTCTCATTATCAATAAGGATTTCAGCAAAGCTTCCAGATGACTCGCCTGATCCAACAAGTTCTAGTGCAGTTGCTCCAACATAGTCTATTTCCTTACCTGCTTTAATTAATTTTAATGCTTTTCCAAGCTCACCAGGATATATTTTTTCCCCAGGTGCATTAGCTACATCCATAACACTCTTTTTAAAAGTATTACTTACAGTAGATTTAGACTTTTCCATTGCTAACATAATTAAAGCTGCAGAATCGTATGATTCTGGCCCATAAGGTCCAGATTCAAAACCTGCTTTTTTTGCTAGCTCAGAATATTTCGCAGCACCAGGACTGTCTGTTCCAGGAACTGATCCTATTGACCCATTAAGGTCTGGACCAATGGCTTTTGGTAATGAATCACCAATCATACCATCTGGTAAAAAGAATTTATCAAAAGCACCATTATCTAGAGATGTTTGAATTATTCCTTTTCCACCTTGATCTAAATAACCTGCTACAATTAGGATGTCACCCCCTGCTTGTGCTAATGCAGCAACCTCTGCACTATAGTCAGCTTTACCATCTTCATGAGCTGCTGTTACAGTAATTTTACCGCCTCTTGAGATAAAGTTTTTTTGAATACTTGCTGCCAAGCCTTTTCCATAATCATTGTTAGTATGTGACAAAGCAGCAGATTTAAAACCTTTTTCTATTAATAAATCAGCTATTACTTCGCCTTGTCTAGCATCGGATGGTGCGGTTCTAAAGAAAAGTCCGTTATCAGGTTCAGTTGATAAAGCAGGTGAAGTTGCTGAAGGAGATATCATAACTATACCATTAGGCATTGCTACATTTTTTAAAACTGCTGTAGTAACTCCAGAGCAATCCGCGCCCATTATGGCACTGACTTTATCAGAAGTTATTAATCTTTCTGCTGCAGCTTGAGCCGCTGCTGCGTCAACACATGTAGAGTCTGCTCTAACACCTTCAATTTTACCATGCATAAAATTACCTGAATTATTTACTTCTTCAATAGCTAATTCAGCACTTTTTGCCATCACAGGTGCTAAAGATTCAATAGGACCTGTAAATCCTAAAATAATTCCAATTTTCACATTTTTTGCAAATGCTGGAAAAATAAGGAAAATTGATAGTATTAACGAAATTAGAATTTTTTTCATAAACGTTTCCCCTTTTGTTTTATAAATACATTTAATTTTATAAAGAAATAATATTATTAAGCGAATCAAATTTTAAGTTGTTATGCAAAATAACCTTTAGTAGGTTAATTATAGATTTACCAAAAAGAAAAGATATTTTCCATATGTATTACAATGTTCTTAAAATATTAAAAGAAGGTTTAAATGACAATAAAGGATGGAAAAAAACATGGCAAAACCCCGAGATAAAGAAAAAATATGATGTGATTATTATTGGTGGTGGTGGACACGGACTGGCAACAGCTTTTTACTTAGCTAAAGAATTCAAAATTAAAAATATAGCAGTGCTTGAAAAAAACTGGATTGGTGGAGGCAACGTTGGACGCAACACGACTATAATTCGATCAAACTATCTACTAAATGAAAATGAAGCCTTTTACGAATTTTCCTTAAAATTATGGGAAACACTTGAAAAACAAATTAACTATAATGCAATGGTTAGTCAAAGAGGAGTTTTGAATGTTTTTCATTCTGATGCGCAAAGGGACTCTTTTGTAAGACGAGGTAACTCTATGATAATTAATGGAGCAGATGCAGAGCTGTTTGATGTTGATAAAATAAAATCAATTTATCCTTTTTTAGATTATGACAACGCGAGGTTTCCAATTAAGGGAGGCCTTTTTCAAAAAAGAGGTGGTTCAGTCCGCCACGACGCTGTTGCATGGGGTTACGCTCATGCTGCAGACGAATTAGGTGTTGATATCATACAAAATTGTGAAGTTACAGGGTTCAAAATCAAATCTGGAACCTGCATTGGTGTAGAGACTAATAAGGGTGATATTTTAGCCAATAAAATTGGTTGTGCTGTAGCTGGATCGTCAAGTGTATTAATGTCTAAAGCTAATATGAACCTTCCATTAGAAAGCCATGTTTTACAAGCATTCGTAAGTGAAAGTTTAAAGCCTTTTATTCCAGGTGTCATTACTTTTGGAGCAGGGCACTTTTATATATCACAATCTGATAAAGGTGGCTTAGTTTTTGGGGGTGATATTGATGGATATAACTCTTATGCGCAAAGAGGAGGGATGGATATGTTAGAAGATGTTTGTGAGGGTGGTTTAGCATTAATGCCTACCATAGGTAAGGCAAGACTTTTAAGAATGTGGGGAGGTATTATGGATATGAGTATGGATGGTTCTCCAATTATAGATAAAACTCACATTAAAGGATTATATTTAAATGCGGGTTGGTGTTATGGAGGTTTTAAAGCAACCCCAGCATCAGGCTGGTGTTTTGCCCATCTACTTGCAAAAGGTTATTCTCATTCATTATCTGAAAACTTTCAATTAGATAGATTTAAAAATGGCTATATGATTGACGAAAAAGGTCAAGGAGCCCAACCAAATTTACATTAAAGTAGAATCTAATGATTATTGATCATCCATTATTAGGTCCAAGGGATGCTAGTGAATTCATCTATTTGGGTGATGCGTCACTATTGAACAGACCTAACTGGGATGAAGAAAAATCAGAAGATAATTTTTACAAATACCTATATCTCAGAGAAAATGTTGCCGGAATGCATAAAGAACTTTGGTTTCATCAACAAGGAGATAGAAGTTGGCTCGTGATTTCAAGAAATACTGTAACTCACGAAATTTTTAAAGTTGAATTAGCTACTGAATTTAAAAAAAATATGGGAAAGTCTAATGACTAGACCAACAAGAACTAAATCTAGTCTGATCAATACAAATAAAAAATTAAGTTTTGTATTTAATGGGAAAAAATACGAAGGTTTTCAGGGCGATACCCTGGCATCAGCTCTATTAGCTAATGATGTTAAATTAATTGCTAGATCATTTAAGTATCACAGACCAAGGGGAATTTTTACATCGGGTTCTCATGAACCAAATGCCTTAGTTGAAATTATACATGATGATTATAATGAACCCAATAGCAAAGCTACTACAGTAGAATTATATGAAGGATTAGTGGCTAAAAGTCAAAATTGCTGGCCTTCCTTAAAATACGATCTTATGTCAATAAATGATAAATTTTCAAAATTTATTGGTGCTGGATTCTATTATAAAACTTTCATGTGGCCGTCTTTTTTTTGGGAAAAGGTCTACGAACCAGTCATTAGAAAAGCTGCTGGCTTAGGAAAGTTATCAAAAAATAAAAATAATAAAAATTCAGAAAAAGGTTTTTTATATTGCGATCTTCTGATTATTGGCTCAGGTCCCTCAGGACTAATTTCTGCTTATATTGCAGGTTTGTCGGGAATTAAAGTTATAATAGTTGAAGAAGATTATATTTTTGGTGGTAGTCTCAACAATGAAATTTTCAAAATTTCTAATATGTCACCACAAGCGTGGGTTCAATCTATTTTAAAGGAAATTAGAAAACTATCAAACGTTAGATGTATAGAAAATACCTCTGTTATAGGGATGTTTGATCATGGTGTCTTTGGAGCAATCCAAAAATTAAAAGAAAGTAAAATAGAACAAATATTTTGGAAAATAGTGTCTAAGAAAGCTTTGCTGTGTTCAGGCTCACTTGAAAGGCTAATTCCTTTTCAAAATAATGATTTACCAGGAATTATGTTATCTGGTTCCATTCGTAGTTATTTAAATAGATGGGGCGTAAATAATTTTGATAAAATTTTATTATTTACAAATAATGACGATACTTATGTAACGGCCTTGGACTTAATTTCGAATGGAATAAATTTAATTGGTGTTGTTGATACAAGAGATAATCCTAGAATTTTTGATCCTAAAATAAAAGTTTTTAAAAGCTCTCAAATAGTCAGTGCTAAAGGTAAGTTATATCTTAAAGGTGTTGATATAGTTAATAAAGAAGGAGAACTTACACATTTAAAATGTGACTATCTTGGTATTTCAGGAGGTTGGAACCCAAATATTCATTTAAGTTGTCATACTGGGGTAAGACCTGAATGGAATGAAAAGATATATGCATTTGTTGCTGGTAAAAAGAATGTCTCAACACATTTAAAAGCTGCAGGTTCTGCAAATGGAAAGTTTTCATTAAATGAGTGTATCCTAGACGCTGAAAAACAAGTATTAGAAATACTTTCAGATTTAGAGATGAAACCCAAAAAATATAGCCTCCCAAAAATTAAAGAGCAATCTTTTGAAATAGATCCTTTTTGGTTTGTAAAGATTGGTTCTCAAAGAAAATGGGTAGATTTACAAAATGACGTGACTGTAAAAGATATTGAAATGGCTTATGCTGAAAATTTTAGATCAGTAGAGCATTTAAAGAGATACACAACTTTAGGAATGGGGACAGATCAAGGTAAAACTTCTAATGTTACCGGGTTAGCTATTTTAGCCTCCTTATCAAATAAGTCTATACCAGATGTAGGAACTACGGTATTTAGACCACCTTACATTCCATTATCCATAGAGGCTTTAGTTGGTTCGTCAATTGGTAAAAATTTTAAGCCAACAAGATTAACTCCAACCCACAATTGGGCTAAAGATAATGGTGCCAGTTTTACTGAGACAGGACTGTGGCTTAGAGCTGAATGGTTTTCTCAAAAAAACGAAAATCATTGGAGAATGAGCGTTGATAGAGAAGTAAATTCCGTAAGACATTCGGTTGGCTTCTGTGATGTTTCTACCTTAGGAAAAATTGATATTCAAGGAAAGGATGCCCTAGAATTTGTAAATAAAGTTTACTGTAATGGATTTGCAAAATTACCAGTTGGCAAAGTTAGATATGGTTTAATGCTTAGAGAAGACGGTATTGTCATGGATGATGGAACAACAGCTAGAATGAGTGAAAATCATTTCATCATGACAACTACAACTGTCAATGCAGAAAGTGTATATAGACACCTAGAATTTTGCCATCAATGTCTGTGGCCAGAGATGGACGTCCATCTAATTTCAACAACAGACGCTTGGGCACAAATAGCAATTGCAGGTCCAAATTCTAGAAAAATAATTTCTAAAATAGTTGATAAGCAATTTGATGTTTCTAACAAAAATTTCCCTTTTATGGCTTGTAAAGAAATAACAATTTGTGGAGGTGTTTTAGCAAGGCTATTTAGAATTTCATTTTCAGGTGAATTAGCATATGAGTTATCTATCCCAACACAATATGCATCATCATTAGTGTCGTATCTTATGGAAATAGGAAAAGATGAAAATATAATTCCTTACGGTACAGAAGCACTTGGAGTTATGAGAATTGAAAAAGGACATGCTGCTGGAGCAGAATTAAATGGCACAATCTCTGCTCAAAATTTAAATATGGGCAAAATGGTATCCAATAAAAAGGATAGCATTGGCATGGTTCTATCAAAAAGAGAAGGCTTGAATACTTTAGATGGTTTGCGGTTAGTGGGCTTAAAACCCATAAAAGCTAACCATCAACTAGTATCTGGTTCTCATTTATTCAATTCAAGTGATACAATCACTCCTATAAATGATTTAGGTTACATTACTTCATCTTGTTATTCACCTACTTTAAAAAGTAGCATTGCACTTGGTTTTTTAAAAAATGGAAATAGTCGACACGGAGATTACTTAAAAGCAAGTAATCCTATTTTAAAAACAGAAGTTATAGCAGAAGTATGTAATCCTATTTTTGTTGATCCCAATGGAGATAGATTACGTGAATAACAAACAACTGCTTGAACCAATAAATTTTAAATCTGAAAGTATATTCTCTAAAAATGATTTACAGATTACTATAGATAACTCTAAAAATATTGTTTCCTTAAACCAAAATAGAGAAGAGCCAAAAAAATTTAAAACTTTATTCAAAAATTATTTTTTATTTGAACCACCAAAAATCTCTGAGTTACGTTTTAATAAAAAATATATGTCCTTCTGGGTTAGAACAAATAGTTTTTTTATAGTAGGAGATGTCAATCCAAAAGATTTAAACTCTGTTTTTAGTTCCACAGCATCTATTACAGATCAAACTGGTGGATGGATATCAATTCAAATAAAGGGTAAAACAAGTAAATCAATTTTTGAGAAATTAATAAGTGTTAATTTAGAAGAATTTATTCAAGCAAAAGCAATCAGAGCTTCGATAAATAAAATTAATTGTTTTATTTTATGTGAAAGTCAATTTAACAAATACACTATAATTTGTCCAATTTCATACTATGAAAACATGAAATCAAGATTAGTAAGTTTAGCTGAGTTAATTAACTAAATTCATGACATCATTAAATCAGGTAACCACGTAATGATTTGGGGAAACATTATCAAAACGAGAATTGTCAAAATATCTGCTATAAAAAATAAAGTCACGCCTTTGAATACGTCTGTAACAGGAATGTCTTTTCTAACTCCTGCCACTACAAAGCAATTAAGTCCAATAGGTGGTGTTATAAGACATACCTCAGCCATTTTCACTACAATAATGCCAAACCATACACTTACTTGATTAAATGTCATTCCAAAAGGGCTTTGATCAGCTGTAACATCTGGTCCACCATTTAGAAGAATTATAGCTGGGTAAACAACAGGCAAAGTAAGTAACAACAGACCTATAGCGTCTATAAACATTCCAAGTATGACATATCCGAGTAAAATTAAAATTAAAACAGTGTAAGGATCAAATGGTAGAGAAATAATCCAGTTTGCAAATGTTTCAGGTAAACCTGAAAAACCAAGAAATCTTACAAATATTAATACACCCCAAATAATAGAAAATATCATTGCTACTAGCTTAGCTGTTTCAATTAAAGCAAAATTGAGAGCCTGAAGTTTTAACCCTCTCATTATAGCTATTATTAAAACAACAAATGCTCCTAATGCTCCAGCTTCAGTTGGTGTTGCCCAACCAGCATAAATAGCACTAATTATAACAGTAATGACTATTGCAATAGGTATTATGCCAGGTAAAGCCTTCATTTTTTCATTAAAACTATATCTTCTGCCTGGAGGACCCAAATCAGGATTCATTTTTGCCCAAATTATTATTATTCCTCCATAAACAATGGCGGAGAAAATTCCGGGTAAAAAACCAGCTAAAAGAAGTGCGCCAACTGATTCTTCTACAATAATTGCATAAATGATTAATATTGCAGACGGAGGAATTAGTGATGCTAGAGTACCACCTGCGGCAACAACTCCAGCTGCTAATTTTTTATCATAACCTTCTTTCAACATCTCCGGAATTGCAACTCTAGAAAAAACAGCAGCTGTAGCAGTAGAAGCTCCGGATACAGCAGCAAAACCAGCTGTGGCAAATACTGTAGCCACTGCTAGACCTCCCGGTACAAAGCCAATCCATGCTTTTGCAGCTTCATAAAGCTGCCTTGTCATTCCAGCTTGATAAGCTAAAAAACCTATTAAAATGAATATTGGTAACAAACCCAAAACAAAAGTTACAGATTTAGAGTATGGAATTGCACCAATATTACCTAATGCTGGTCCTACACCTATTAATTCTACGAGGCCTATTATTCCTGCAATACTTGCAGCAAAAACGACTCTTACCCCTGAAACCACCATAATCAATAAAATAATAGTGCATATTATGCCAACCGTAGTTGGATCATCGTATCCTATGCCAAATATTCCTGATGGTTGCCCGGATAAAAGTTTTTCAAACATACCTAATCCTTAATTGCTCTAATTTCTTCATTAGCAAGTTCTTCTGGGGTTTTCATAATGGGAATAGCTATTGGCTCAACATCAGAATAAATAGTCATTCTCAGAAACCCAAATATTTCCAGAATGAGTCTTAGAGCCCATATAAAAAAAGCGATAGGAACTAATATTTTTGCAGGCCAAGTAGGATAAAGATAATCATATGTTGTGTCGCCAATTATATAAGCATCAATTGCGAATAATAAACTAAAATATATTAAAATCACTACAACTGTAAGTGAAAGTATTGTTGAAACTAGTTCAAGCAACCATTTTGGTTTACCACTTATGTTTCCAACTAGTAATTCCATTCTAATGTGAGTATCAAGTCTTTGTGCATAAGCGACACCTAGAAATGCAAATATGGCAATTGATAACTCAGATAACTCTAAATAACCTGGCCAAGGATACCCAGCAACACGAGATAGTATTTGAAATGAAGTTAAAATCATAACTATGAATAAAGAGATACCAGAAATTTTGATAAGGTTATCTTCAATAACTGATAAATACTTATTTAGTTTGGACAACAAATTCATGATTTTGAAAAAATTAACATGCACTTCTTAAATTAAGAAGTGCATGAAAAAAGTTATTTTTTAGCTGTTTCAAATATTAAATCTAAAAGAGCTTGAGCATCAAATTTATCTTTATTTGCATCCACCCAGGCATCCCATACAGGTTTACCTGCTGTTTTTCTAAACTCAGATAAAGTTTTTTCATCATACTTTATCTCTTTAAGCTTTGATTTAAACATTGGTAAATTTTTGTCATCAGCTTTCTTGTAAGCAGCCTTCATAGACGCTAAGGCATCAGGTTTTAGGTCTTGAAGAAGCTTTTGATATTGTTTTGGTAATTTTCCATATGAAGTTTTATTTATAACATATGGGCAGTCAGATGTACCCGGTGATAAGTTTGCTGTATACCATTCTGCAACTTCATGTATTTTATAAGCAGCGTGGGCATATGTATATGGAAAAGAGACTGCATCAACTGCACCTCTTGAAATTAAAGTATAAACTTCACTTGCAGGAACAGTTTGTCTTATAGCTCCAAGCTTTTCCATTGCTTTACCAACACCACCACCAGCTCTAACTCTCATACCTTTAAAATCTGAGAGGCTTGTTGGTGCTTTACCTTTACCTAGGAATTCATATTGTGGCAGATTAGAAGTCATATACAACATAGCGTTCCATTTAGCTAATTGTCCAGAAACTATAGGGTGATCATAAACTGCTTGTCGGATTTTAGCATCTTTATCAAAGTCTCCCATTGGTAAAAAAGGCATTGTTAAAACCATTAAACCGGCATTTTTTCCTGGATGATAAAAGTTACAAAATGCAGCCATTTCAAATGAATTAGCTTTTAAACCATCTAAATTCTCTTTGGATTTTGATAACTGACCACCATAAAAAATTTTTAATTGAAATTTTCCATTTGTTTCTTCACTTAGTCTTTTTGAAAGTGTTTCAGCACCTTCAGTAAAAGCTCTTCTTTTTCCCCATAAGCTGAATTTCCAAAAAACACTAGGTCCATCAACACTGGCAAGAACAAGATTAGCTAAAAAATTGGACATTAAAACCATTAAAGAAACGGCAATAATTCTTTTAATAAACTTCATTAATTTTCCCCTGAATAATATTATTTACTATAACTAGGTATAGTTATAATACTGTAATAGTCAATTTTAAAAAATTAACAAATTAAATAATGACTTAAGAAAACCACTTTTTTGAAAATCGTTTAAAAATATTTGAGTAGGTAAACGAATTATGAATGATAAAAAAATGAAAAATAAAAAGCTCACTCTTAGCGAAATTAAAGCTTTAGTTTTTGATATATTAAAGAAACAAGGATGCAACGAAGAAAATGCAAATGCTCTTGCAAGAACTATAGCCAAAGCAGAAGAAGATGGTGCAGTTTCTCATGGATTATTTAGATTGCCGGGCTACGTAGCTTCTTTACAGTCAGGTAAAGTTAATGGTCAGGCTTCACCAAAAATAGAATATGTTTCCCCAGTAATACTAAAATGTGATGCCAATAACGGTTTTGCTTCTACTGCTCATGAATACTCTTTACCTATGTTAGCAAAGGCTGCAAAAAAAAATGGTATATCAGTTTTAAGTATAAAAGGGTGCTATCATTTTGCTGCTTTATGGCCAGAAACAGAATATTTGGCTAAACAAAATTTAGTAGGTTTTGCATGTACTGCTTTTAAGCCATCTGTTGCTCCTGCTGGAGCTAAAGAAGCTTTTTTTGGAACGAATCCTATTTCAATGGCTTGGCCAAGAAGTAATAATGATCCAGTTGTCTTTGATATGGCAACGGCAACAATGGCAAAAGGTGAGGTAATGATTGCAGCAAGGGATGGTCATTACTTGCCTGACGGAGTTGGTCTTGGAGAAAATGGAGAACCCTCAAATGACCCAAAAGAAATTTTAAAAGGAGTTTTACTTCCTTTTGGAGGTTATAAAGGCTCTGCAATTTCTATGATGGTTGAATTATTTGCAGCTGGTCTAACGGGGGATGTTTTTTCATATGAAGCCCAAGAAAAAGACAATAATGATGGAGGCCCTCCAAGTGGAGGAGAGTTTATAATGGCTTTAAATCCAGAAATTATTGCTGATTCTAATTGGGAAAAACATTGCGATGATTTTTTTCAAAAATTATTATCAATTGATGGTGTTAGGCTTCCTGGATCACGAAGGCATAAAAATAGATTAGGAGACCAATATCGATCTATTAATGAAGAATTATTGTTGAAAGTTAAATCTTTTCTGTAACTTTTAATTATCTTAACCTTCATTCCTTTTAATTAAATTAAGATATTCTATTACATCATTAAACTTTTCGTCAGGTAAATCTTTGTAACTTGATCCAAAATTATTTTTTACTTTCAATGCCACATGAGCATATGGATTTCTTCCACTTGGATGATGAGGGTGATCAGGTAATTTATTAATCAAACAATCTCCAGTTAACTGAATTATTTTCCACAAATATTTCTTATTTTGATCATTCATTTCAAAAAACATTCAAAAGAAATAAAGTAATTCCAGGAAATGAGAATAAAAGAATAACCCTAAAAATATCACTTACTAGAAATGGTAAAACGCCCTTAAAGGTCTCTGAAATACTAACGTCGCCAGCCATTTTATTTATTATAAAAACATTTAATCCAACAGGTGGTGTTATCAAACCAACTTCAACAACTATAAGGGTTAATATTCCAAACCATATTGCTGTTTCTTCAGGTGTCATTCCAAATTCAAGTGTCATAATTAAAGGAAAAAACACAGGAATAGTTAAAAGTATCATCGCTAAACTATCCATTAAACAGCCTAAAAATAGATATAGAACAAGAATACAAGCTACAATTAAAAAAGGAGAAAGATTATTTTCTAAGGCTATTTCACCAAGTTGGTTTGGTAGTTGAGTTAAAGCTATGAAAGAATTAAAAAACTCAGCACCTAATAACACTAAAAATATCATAGCTGATGTAATTGCTGTACTTTCAATTACTTCTACCAAGTCTTTAAGCTTAAAGTTTTTATTTAAAATGGCAATTAAACCTGCTCCACCTGCTCCTATTGCTCCTCCTTCTGTTGGGGTAAACCAGCCTAAATATATTCCTCCAATCATAGTCAAAAAAATTAAAATGATTTGCCAGATATTTTTAAATAATAAAAATCTTTCTTTCCAACCAACTCTATCTTTTGTAGGTCCGGAGTCTTTTACAAACCTTACATATAGTGCAATTGCTAAAATATACCCTAACGCAGCTAAAATACCCGGAATAAAAGCTGCTAGAAACATTTTAGCAATGTTTTGTTCAGTCAAAATAGAATATATTATTAAAATCACTGATGGAGGTATCAATATACCTAAAGTTCCACCAGCGGCTAATGTACCTGTGCTAAGAGCTCCAGAATATCCTAGTCTTCTTAGTTCAGGAAGAGCTACTTTACCCATTGTTGCAGCAGTAGCTAAAGAAGATCCACAAATTGCACCAAAACCTGCACATGCACCTATTGCAGCCATTGCAACACCGCCTTTTCGATGACCTAAGCAAGCGCCTGTAAATTTAAATAGTGCTTCGCTCATACCAGCTTTTCCAGCAAAGTTTCCCATTAGTAAAAAAAGAGGTATGACAGATAAAGAGTAATTTGAAAATAAATGCCATGCACTTGTTTTAACCTGAGACAAAATTGGGAGCCAACCAGCAATTAAGATGGTTCCAGTACAACCAACTATTAACATAGATAGGCCAATAGGTATGCGTAGAGCTAGCATAGAAAATAATACTGGAAAAGCTAGTATACCAAGTGTAAATTTATCCATTAAAACTAATTTCCTAATATATCGTAGACTTTTAAAATAAAAGTATAAAAGCAACAAATAGTTAGAAGAAAGAAAGATGCGATAACAGGTAAAAATGGTACCCATATAGGAAATGCTAAAAGCATAGTTTCTTCTTGGTAAACATACATATCTTTTGCTCCTAAAATCATCCTTGAGCTAAAGAAAAGGGCTACAAATCCGAATAATAGAGAGCTAAAAGCATCTAAGAAATAGATTTTATTTTTAGGTAATTTAGCTGTTATAAAGTCTACAATGACATTTCCGTTTTTAAGATGACATAAAGGTAGAAATGAACCAATAGCAACTGCACACGCAATTTCAACTAATTCAAAGTCACCCAAAATGGGTGATGAAAATACAACTCGGCCAAAAATAGAGAATATACTGATCAAGGCAGCAATTAAAAGAATAAAACCTCCAAATATAGCAAAGTATCTAGAGGTTTTATTTAAAATACGACCAAAATTATTATCTGGCTTTATTTTTAAAGTTATTAATTTTTTTATAAAACTCATTAAAAAGTTTTATAATGTTTTTTCATATTTTGAAATTAAAGATTTAGCTGTATCATAAAGTTTTTGTCCGTCTAGACCTTTACTATTAGCATTTTTAATCCAATCTTGAATTACTTCATCGGCAGCTTTCTTTATTTCTGCCAAAGGTGCTCCCTGTAGAGTATGAAATTCACCTCCAGCTTTAACGGCTAAAGCACGCGCTGGACCTTCAAATCCATCCCATAAAACACCAGCTTGTTTTGCTAACGACATTCCAGAATTATTATCTATTACTTTTTTGTGTGCTGGAGATAATGAATCATATTTTGCTTTGTTCATAACAAACAGAAAAGGAGTAGTATAAAGTCCTCTCTTCCCAGCAACATTTGTATGGGATTTAGTTAGTTCCTGAAGCTTAAAAGATGGCATGATTTCCCAAGGAACAACCATTCCGGTAATAACGCCTTTTGATAAGGATGGCGCAACTTTAGGAATAGGCATACCAACTGGTGTTGCACCTAATTTTTTTAATAAACTAGTTGCTGAACGTGTTGGTCCTCTTAACTTAAGGCCTTTAAAATCACTAACTGATTTAATTAATGTTTTTTTTGTATGTATCATACCTGGAGCATGAACATGCACTGCAAGAATTTTATAATCTTTAAGATCTTCTGCTCCTGCAGTTTCTACAAACTCTTGCACTGCTTGCGCTGTTATTTTTGCACTCGTTGGCATAAATGGTAATTCAAAAACTGATAATCTTGGAAATCTTCCAGGAGTGTATCCAGCTACTGTCCAAACTATATCAACAACTCCTTCACGAGCTTGATCAACTAATTGTGGTGGTTTTCCTCCAAGTTGCATTGAAGGATACATTTCAGTAATTATTTCTCCATTACTTTCTGCTTTGACTTTATCGGCCCAAGGTTTAACAAATTTAGCATTTGAGTTTGCTGGCATTGGAACCATTGTATGAAATTTCAAAGTAACTTTATCAGCTAATGCTGGTAATGATAAACCAGCACTGATTATTGTAGTAGCTAAAAAGCCAATAACTTTATTCATTAATATTCCTCCATTTAAATAATTATAAAATAAGATAAATTTATTTATTACTAAATCATTAACTACATATTATAATAAATCAAATTTTATTTTGTAAATAATTTCATATTTTCTTGTATTTTGATAATTTTAGTAATTATTTGTTGTTAAATTATCATAATAATGCATAATCAAGTATAATTTATGTAGGAGTTTATACATGTCCATAAACGCATTAAGTTATATAGGTGTTAACTCGGATAAGTTAGAAGACTGGCAAAATTTTGCTACTAAATATCTAGGAATGCAATCCATTAATCATGGTACTAAGTCTTTATGTTTTAGAATGGATGATCAAAAACAAAGATTTGCTATATCAGGAGAGCCTGGTGATAAACTTGCATTTCTTGGTTGGGAAGTTGAGAAAAAATCTGACCTACAAATGTACGCAAAACGATTAGACGTTATTGGTGTTCCTGTTCAATTGGGAAACAAAAATCTTACGGATATGAGGTTTGTAGAAGAATTATTATACTTTGATGATCCAGCGGGTAATCGAATAGAACTTGTTTATAAACCGCATCTTGATAAAGACTCTTTCGTTTCAGGCAGGCCAATCTCAGGTTTTAAAACAGATATATGTGGACTTGGGCATGCTGTATTACATGTATCTAATGTTAATGATTTAATTCCTTTTTACAGAGATACTCTTGATTTTAAAATAAGTGATTACAGTCACGACCCTATTTCATTATGCTTTTTTCATGTAAATGGAAGGCATCACAGTTTTGCTTTGATAGGTACTGGTCAACAAGGATTTCATCATTTTATGGTTGAATATCAAAATTTAGATGATGTTGGTCAAGGATATGACTTGCTTCAATATAAAGAAGGCTCAATTGCCTATACTTTAGGAAGACATACCAACGATTATATGACTTCATTTTATGCTCACACACCATCAGGATTTTTTATTGAAAATGGTTGGGGAGGTAGAATAATTGATCCAAACACATGGATACCTCACGAAACAAATGTGGGACCAAGTTTTTGGGGGCACGAAAGATTATACTTACCTGATAATGAAAGATTAAAATTTAGAGAAAAACGTATGGAAACTGCTCGGGAAGGTAAGCAATCGCCAATGATTATTGATTGTCCTTGGCTTTATCAAAATATTAAGAACAAATAAGGATAAAATATAGTGCAAATGGATTTTGATGTTGTGATAGTTGGACTAGGACCTACCGGAGGAACATTAGCTAATTTATTAGCTATAAATAATTTATCTATTCTTATTTTAGAAAAAGAAGCAAGCCTATATAATTTGCCACGAGCAGTCCACTTTGATGATGAAGTCATGAGAGTATTTCAAACTATAGGAATTTCTGACAGTTTATCAAAAAAATTAATTATCAACAAAGGTACAAAATTTTTAGATGAAAATGGTAAACTCCTTTTAGACTGGCCAAGGCCAAAAATAATTACTGAAAACGGGTGGTATCCGAGTTATCGTTTTCATCAACCCGACCTAGAACGCAGTCTTCGTTATAAATTAAAAAAGTTTGATAAGGTTGTTTCTCTACAAAACTGTGAAGTTTTTAAAACCGTGAATAAAAAAAATTTTACTGAAGTTCATTATAAAAATACAAAAATTAATAAGATAAATTCAGTTAAGTCAAAATACATTATTGGTTGTGATGGTGCGAATTCATTCATTAGAAATGAAATGAAAACAGAATTAGAAAACTTGGGTTTTGAGCAGCGTTGGGCTGTCATTGACTTAATATTAAAAACAAAAAATGTTAATTTGCCTGATCGAACTATTCAATATTGTAATGCCAAAAGGCCCGCAACTTATTGCAGAAATGTAGGTAGGAGAAGAAGATGGGAAATAGCATTAAAAGAAAATGAGAGTTCTAAAACATTTTTTGATGAAAAAAGACTCTGGAATTTTTTAAGTAAATGGGTATCTCCTGATGAAGCAGAAATTGAAAGAAAAACTGTATATACATTTCAATCGGCTATTGCAAAAAGTTGGAGAGAAGGTCGCATGTTTTTAGTAGGCGATGCTGCTCATTTAACACCACCCTTCATGGGACAAGGTATGTGTGCTGGAATAAGGGACGCATCTAATCTAGCTTGGAAAATAAGCATATGTTGTAAAAAGGGTCATAGTGAAAATCTTTTAAATAGCTATCAATCAGAGAGATCCTCAAATGTTAGAGATTATATAAACACTGCAATGAAAATGGGAGAATTACTTAATTCGATAGGGGGATCAGAAGTATCAGATACAGTTTTTGTTCAACCAGACGGCACTATTAAAATGAATACAATTAAACCCCAACTTGGAAAAGGTTTAGGTGAATGTGAAGACATAAATAGGGGAAAAATATTCCCATCCTTCAAATCTGATTTTGGTAGAGATATTGATAATATATTCGCATGTGACCCAATATTAATTACCAATAAAAAAATAAATAAAAAGGAACTTAGAATTAAATCTTATGATTGTTCTGATATACCTGGAATGGAGGTCATATTAAAAAAATTTAAAACAAACACTTTAATTATTCGTCCTGACAGATTTATTCTGGCTAGCACTCAAAAAAATGATTTATTAAAATTTACCAATACCTGTCTTAACCAAATTTATAGCTTATAAGGTTCTAGATGTCAGGTTTTACAAGATATAATAAAATCTTAAATCTTTTTTCAGAACAGAGAAGTTCTTGGACAGTTTTAGAAATTTCGGACGAATTGAAAACCCCTTCAAGTACTATTTATAGAATTGTTCGTGAATTAGTTCTGGCAGAATTTCTTGAAAGTGCGGCAGGGGCCTATTTTAGGCTAGGTCCTGCCTTTATCAAATTTAATAGAATTATTAATTTGTCAGATCCCCTAGTTAGAGCAGGACAACCATTTTTAAAAAAACTAGCAAATGAAAATCCTATTGAAAGTGTAAACGTTTTAGCTAGGCTTTATGGAAACAAAGTAATGTGTGTGGCAGATTATAAAACTCCATTTTTTAAAAATAATACTAGTTATCAAAAAGGAAAATTAATGCCTTTAATTTATGGTGCAACATCAAGGGCAATAATTATGAAATTTACAGGAAGACGTTTAGAAGACCTTTTAAAGCATGAAGAATTTAATAATTATAATGAAAAAGATACTTTTTTAAAAAATTTAAAAAATGATAATAAAAAAGAATATTGTAGAACTGAAGGCCAAGTAGATAAAGGTCTTATAGGTTTTGCGGTACCTATCAACAACAAAAAATTAGGTATAGAGGCATCATTGAGTTCGATATTTAATTCAATTGATTTTCTTCCTGAACATGAACCTATAATTTATGCTAATTTAACAAGCTATTCTCTATTGATAGAAAGGTACATAAATCAAATTTTTGATGATATTCAAAATTATCATCAGATATCTAGTTAAATAAGGAGAGTAAATGTCATTAACGGCAGTACAAGCGGACTTATCTTTGCATCATCTTGAAATACAGAGTAGTAATCCAGAAAGTTTGGCCAATTTTTATTCCAAAATTATGGATATGAAAATAAATAAACTTTCACCAGAGAAGTTTTTATGTGACGGGCCAGCTCGCAAAATAATAATAACTTTAGGTGAAAATAAAACGCTAAGTAACGCAGGAATGGTTTGCAGAAGTGAAAATAACTTAAATAGATTTAAAGAGTTCTTAGATCAAAAAGAACTCAAACTAAAGGAGCATAACTCAGAATTTTACAAAGCAGGATCTTTTTCAGTTCAAGACCCTGATAACAATGTAATATGTTTTGGAGTTTTAAAAGACAGTAGTCCTTCTCATTTAAAGGGAATTCATGCTCCATTGCAACATTTAACATTTGCTTCAGAAGATGTTGTTTCATTTCAAAATTTTTATCAAAACAAACTTGGTTTTCAAGTTACAGATAGAGTTATAAAAAATAATGGAGAGCTTGCAACTTGCTTCACTACTTCTAACCATGAGCACCACACTATAGCTTGTTTTAAATCATCTAAATCTGGAATAGATCATCACTCCTATGAGGCGGGTGATTGGAACTTTGTAAAAAATTGGTGTGATCATTTTGCATCACATAATATTCAATTGATGTGGGGGCCTGGTAGACATGGGCCAGGAAATAATTTATTTGTATTTATTGAAGACATTGATGGAAATTGGATTGAAATTTCTGCAGAATTAGAAACGGTTCATGGTCGACCGGTAAGAAACTGGCCTCAAGAAGAAAGAACCCTGAATTTGTGGGGCAATGCAATAATGAGATCTTAAAAAAGGATATAAAATGAAATTATTAAGCTTTATTAGGTTGGGTAAAACTGGATTTGGTGCAGTGGTTAACAATGGAATAATAGATTTGACAGGAAAGATTGACCCAAATGTTAATACTATAAAAGAATTAATATCTCTCAATATGGAAGATCAGGCTGAGGAGTATATTGAGGGAAAAACAAAAGATTTATCTTTTTCAGACATCAGTTTCTTACCCGTTATTCCTGATCCAGAAAAAATAATGTGTATAGGTCTAAACTACCTGGAACATAAAAAAGAGACAGG
>ERZ802830.1274-NODE-1274-length-24173-cov-5.68965_pt1 | contig 24173 bp, 28 predicted proteins | sample MGYA00345654_ERZ802830 | MGnify/ENA primary metagenome ERZ802830 (study PRJEB30503, sample SAMEA104212375) | marine metagenome | biome: Westerlies Biome; feature: [SRF] surface water layer (ENVO:00010504) within the epipelagic zone...; material: water...
TATATGGATCCACGATTTTTTACCTCCGTATTTTCTTAACAGCGCCCCCGTCAAGAGCACCATTAGCGACTATGCAAAGGAAAGATTCGAATACAGCAAAAGAGAAAATAAGCATGGCTACAAGCCCAAATAATCCAATCTCTCGAAATGTTGTCGCCCATGGGTACATAAAGATGATTTCAACGTCAAAGACGATAAAAATCATCCCCACGAGAAAGAATCTAACTGGGAAACGTTCTGGAAGATCCTGAGAGGATGTTATCCCGCACTCATAAGGATCTTGTTTAGCGTTTGTTGGTTGCTTAGGAGCTAAAAGACGTGATGCTATTAAACTCACTCCAGCAAAGATAATACCAAGTATTATCATTGCGAGGATTGGTAAATATTGGCCTAGCAAGGTTCCCCTCCTCTCTTATGGCCTAGCCGGCCGATGATGATTCCCATTCTTCAGTTCGTCTTCGGAGTTCAAGTTCTCGATATTTCAGCATGTAACACAAGCCAAAGAAGGCAAGCGCTGATCCAATCGTTGTTATAGCCGCAGGTAACCGTAAACTTCCAAGGTTCCTTTCCATTACAACCGAAACCATTTGTGCATCTGAATTAATTTCTGGGAATGGTGGTGCTTCTCCAGCTATTAATTCTTTGTCTAAGGTAGGTATAACTGTCACAACAACTCTATTTGTTGGGTGCCAGAAAATAATTGTGTTTCGTATTTCGTTCCAAACTCTGTCAACAACACCATCACTGTTTCGTTTTGGTTTCCCACCCTTTTGGAATGTATCTAATACAAAGAAATCATCGCTGGACCCGTTTACAAAAGGACTAGCTGGGTCACTTACTAGAAAAGCATCCGCAGATGCTATGGCTTCACCAGCACCGCTGGTAGAAAGCAACTTCCAAGAATTGAAACCCAGTAAACCATCGTCAGTAGCATCGTCAATGATGTCTTGACTGAGTGCAGCTAGTCCACTGACTGTTAACTGGTTTAATTTTATTTGTTGATCGTTAATTACTTGTTCTATTCTATTAGCTAGTTCCTCTTCGGTCAGGACTCTTGAATCCTCTATTCCACTTTGTTCAGCGTCTGTAATGAGCTCGTTATTGTCTTGCCGCGTCCTGTCTGCAAGGGTTTCTTGATCAACAGCAAGTTTCTCACCAACTGATTCGGTGCAGTATGGCTGTGGAGCATCATAATCGAGAAGCAAATCAACATTATTTTCTACAAAACGCGACCTCTGGACATCTACAGTTGCTTCCACTAAGCCAGGGCAATAAATATCAACTATTTGAGTAGCTGTGGTTACTTGAATTTCAGCAGATCCTAGTTTCTGTACATCGCTTTCAGATTCACCAAGATCGCCATAGATAATTTCTTTTGGTTCCCATGTTGGACTATCACCTGTTAAGCCGATTCCATAAATCCACCAAACAATTCCCATAACTAGCATCCAACCAAAGAATCCTGTTAGAGCGATTAGCGTTCCAAGCCTATTACCTAAATTAGTATTTAGAATCAGCCAAGTTGAACCAAATAGAACAAGGGAACCTACTAAAACTGTAAGTGCGCCTCGGATTTCTGGATCCCAACTAATTCCAGCTACGAGATGGAGAATCTGAATTCTATCTATCATTCAAGTTCTCTTTCGTATTCTACGATTGCAGCAATCTGTTCCAAGGACAGCATGCTTCCTTCCAATTCTGTTGCATTAGGTCCGAAGCCTGGCATTTGCCCTGATGGTTCACAGACACCATTTAGGCCGTATTGCAAATTAGGTTCGCAACCTACGGATATGAAAGCTGTTTGGTCCGCAGCGGAAGTGAATTGAGAAGTAACACCAATAAGTGAAGGGCCAAACCCTCCTCCTCCTGGTACTTCTGCATTTATCAACCCTTCAAGGTTTGGATTTGAAGCTAATACCTCATTGGCGTTCCACGATGAACCTGCAGTGTGACATCTTGCGCATGCATACGCACCTGCACCTGCAGGATTGTTGAATAAATATTGTCCATATTTAGCAGCATTTGTTGCTGCCAAATTTGATAGATGCTCATCCAAAAGTTGTAAAACTTTGTTATCAATTTCATCTATAGCTTCGATAGTTGACTCAGAATTAGCTTTGATTTCTTGTTGTTCTTCCAGCGCATCCCCTAAACCGTCAATTAGATTATTGAAGCCTTCCTTCATTTCTTCATCGGATGCATCTTTCATGCTAGCTCGCATATCTACTAGGACGCTTTCTCGAAGACCATCACTAACTTCTGAGGCCATTTGCTCTGGTGTAAGTTGAATTGCAGCAAGATAGGCGACAAGTTCTTCAATTTGTTGCGTGGTTAACGGCCCACCACCTGGACCACCCCAAGCAGGCATCGGTGATTGTGGACGGCCATAATTGAGAACATGTGTAACTTCAGCTTTCGTGAACCGGTATAAAATTGCATTGAGCGCTGGAGCTGCCCAGTTAACACCAGAAATGTATCGTCCTTGTTCATCCAAAACAGTAAAGGCAGCTTGGCCGCCTACACCTGCTGCGCCATGACATTGAGCGCATAATTCTTCGTAAGCTTCTCCACCTCTGCTTGCGAATTGATTTCCTGTAAGATTCTCATAGCCTTCTTGCCTACCTGGTTCTCCTAGCCAGTAAAGCGGTAAACAGAGCGCAATTATTATCAGTACAGCTACTCCAGCTGTTAAAGCTATGTCCAATCTCCTCGTTTCAAGGATTTCATCGTCAAAATACTTTTTACGATTTGGGGCTAGTTCTACTTCAGCACCTATTTCTTTTCGGCCAGTTCGAATATTAATAAGAACATAAAGAGCAAAACCGGCAGCAACGATTATGGCTAATGTTAGCCCTATCGTTCTTTGTGTGGATGCTGCGTAAATTATCATTAGTTCGTAAATTCTTTTCTAAGTTTTTGGTTAATGGTCTGATTGGCCAATACAGTTAGGCCCTTCAGCTTCTTGTCCGGTTGTGTTCGTTCCTATAGGGGGTCCTTGGATAATAGTTCCTGTGTCTACAACAAAGACCCCATCATTTACTTCCATTGCGAAGCGATCCATACCTCTTGGGGCTGGCCCACCACGCTTTTCACCAACTCGATTATATTGAGAGCCATGGCATGGACACTCAAACCATTGAGAAGTTTGACATTCTGGAACTCTACATCCCAAGTGAGGGCATTTTTGATAGAGAGCTACAAGCCCTGATTGCATTCCAGCAAGTTCAGGAGATGAGTATGCTGCCTCAGCTTTTTTAATTGATCCTGCAGGGTATTTGGTGACCCACATTCGTCCTTCTGGGACATAAAGAAAACCATTTGCAGCATCTATTCTTGCTTGAACATCAGTAACATTTCCGACTTTGATTTTCGAACCGAAACCTCCTCCACCTCCGCCTCCGTATAGGAAAGCGATAACAGCTGCTCCGAAGCTACTTATTGATAGTCCCATCAAGGCGACGATGCTTCTATTCAGAAATTTGCGTCGTTCTACTCCGACAGCTTCTTCGTCAGGTGCTGTCCATGGAACTGGTGCGGCTACCTCAGGAATTTCTAGTTCATTTCCACCTAAGCGCTCAATTACTGCTGCTTTTTCAATTTCTCGGCCGCTAATTTGTGCCGGTTCAGTTGAACTATCTTCGTCGGAAATGTGAGCATCTAGGTCTCGTTGACGCGTTTCTTTGCTTAATTGACCTTCCGCTTTTCTAGTTTCATTATTTCGTGATGCTGCGAAAAGCAGTAGCGATCCAAGGATTACTACAGCAGGTATTGCAAATGCGAGGACTATCATTAACGAGTCCTGCTTTCTAAAGCAATTGTGCTAAGTAGATGAATAACGGTAGCCGGACGAAGGATCATAATTCGAAAAAGAGTCCATCTGCCCAAGGAAATATGAAGTTAAACCCAGGTCCACGGAAGAAGGATCCAATCATTACCAAGACCGCCCAAAACATTAAATGAATCGTCATTAATGAAATAGCAAATTTACGGTCCTCTGGTTTATTTGAAGGATTTTTATCAATATATGGAGCCAAGATTAATAGGAATAGAGCTAACCCTGGGATGGTTACACCGGCGACCATTGGGTGAAACATTGTTAGAAGTTCTTGCAGCCCTAAGAAGTACCAAGGTGCCTTTGAAGGGTTTGGTGTTTGATTAAAGTTTGCTAACTCAAGTAAAGGAGCATTTACGAAAATTGAGAAGACAACAGAGAATGCAGTTACTGCTAATGCAGCAACAAATTCAACAACAAGTAAGTGAGGCCAAACGTGAACCTTATCGACGGGTTTAAGCTTGACATCCTGTATGGACCCTGACTTAACAACAGCAAGAAGCCTTTGTGTATGGCCAGCTGGTCCAGAAGCTGTAGGAGGTGGCGGTAGTGCCGAGTCAACTTGTGCTCCAGAGTCTTTGGTTGCAAGTACTGTTTCTCTGTCAGTAGCAGCTTTTGTTCGGTCAAGTAGCTCGTCAGGAACTTTGCTTTCAGAAACCTGTTCAGAAACGGATGCAGTACTTTCTTCTGCATTCGCCCGTGCTTTAGCTTCTTCTGCTCTTTTTAATAAATGTTCTGGAATTTCAGCCATAATTTTTCTCGTCCTATAGCGGACCTGAGATACCTCCATCTTTCCTTACTCGCCAAAAGTGAATTGCCATAAAAATAACTGCTACAAAGGGCAGCATGAGAACGTGAAGAACATACCACCGCAGCAAAGTGTCAGTTCCTATTTCAACTCCTCCAAGCAGAACGAAACGCACTTGGTCGCCGAAAACAGGGGTATACCCCATCATATTAGTACCCACTGTCACAGCCCATAGAGCTAGTTGGTCCCATGGGAGTAGGTAACCTGTAAAGGAAAGCAGCAGAGTTAATGTCAAAAGTATAACCCCTATAACCCAGTTAAATTCTCGTGGAGCTTTGTAAGCTCCGTGATAGAAAACGCGAGCCATATGGAGGAAAACAGAGAGAACCATTAAGTGGGCAGCCCATCTATGCATATTTCGAACTAATAGGCCAAAGGTTACTGAAGTTTGAAGCGTATATATATCATCCCATGCCTGCGCAGCTGTTGGACGGTAGAAAAACATCAAAAAGATTCCTGTAACCGTGAGCAGAATGAATAGAAAGAAACTTAGTCCACCTAAACAAAGCGTATAACTAACCTTAACAGCGTGTCGTTTTACTTTAACTGGATGTAGATGATAGATAAGGCTGTTCATAACAACGTATGATCTATTACGAGGACTATCGGAATAACCTTTTCTAAAAATTGACCCAGGGCGGAAAATTGAATTCCATGCTTGGGAAGATTTAGTTTTTTCTCCAAGTGACTGTTTTGGCACCTTAATTCCTTACCTTCATCTTAAAAAATTGCTTCTTTTTTTCTGTTTTCATTTCCATTTATTTTTAGCCCAATCTCATTCCGTATCCATAACCATGGGTAGGCATTCGTTGATGCTGATCCCCATCAGCTGGCGGATCCTCGACTTTGCCAAGGATAATAACGCCAGTAGGGCATCTATCTACACATAAAGCACACCTTGTGCATACGTCATCATCAATCGTAAATATGACGTGATCTGTGGGGTCGTCCCCTGGTTGTTCTGTACCTATAGCTTCATCGATTGCCTCGGGACGCACCATATGAATACATTTCCAAGGGCATATATCTACGCACCCTTCGCACATAATGCATTCAGATTGATCTATATGAATGAACTGTTTTGGTTTAACCGCTTTTGATAACCAGTCGCGATCAACTTCTTGCAGAACATAATCATCTCTAAATTCAGGAAGTGGAGGATTTGCGTCTAAAACACCCATTTAAGATGACCCTTCTTTTAATAGAGGCCTGCCATAGGAGGATTCTTCAATCTCTGGCGGAGCTACTTTTCCTCGATTTTGCCAGATTGACCAAAGCGCAACATTCGCTACTAAGCCAAGTCCATATATAACGATAACTATTAGATCACCTACAACTAAATAATTTAATTTAAAAGGTAGGGCCCATTGGAGGATGCCTTCACCGTTTGTAAATCCAAAGTTGGTTGGACCAACTAAAAATTTGTCTGCTCGCCAAGAAAGGTCGTTGCTTGCAAAGGTTAGCCACTGATGAGGTACCACTCCATAAATCCAGAACAAGAAAAGGAACACATAAACTGACCAAACGTTAGCTTCTGCCCAGGTAGCTTCTTGGTCTATTGGTCGGCGCCGTGCATATTCTAGAATTCCGACAGTCATGATAACTGCAATAATCCAACTCAAAACAAAAGCCGTGTTGAGGTAGGGGAATTGGCGGCCATTTGAGTCTCTTGTCATTCCGACCCAAAAAGCCACGATGGCGAATATAGCTACGGTCGCTGTGATCATTGCTCCGTAGAATTTTGTTACTGCTACATCGACAGGCCTTGTTTGGGCCACTTTGTACTTCCCCTCGTGAGTGGTTCACAAGTAAGCTTTTACTCACTTTGAGCATAAGCGCTTATCTAATTTTTACCACGACATTTCAGCCGTCTACACATCGTGGCACCCTTCTTAGAGAAAAGGGTGAATTATGTAATTTAAGTTTATTTTCGTATTTTTTATTTTATTTCTGTATGGGTCATAAAGAGTTGAAAAAAGTTGCTTTTGCTGGTCTTTATTTTTGCATAATTGGTTGATTTTGGGGAAGTTAATATTATTAGAATTCATAAGTTTTTCCCTAAGATGTCTTTCTAATTAATACTCTTGATGGCAATTTCGGTTATTTCTGCATTTTTCGGAGATTAGACAAAAGTGAAAAGGGTTTGCCTTGACTAGGCGAACATCTATGTTTGGGAACTATTGTTATGAATCGTAAGGCACAGCGTATAGTCGCTCCTAGGGTTTTTCTGTAGAGTAAACCCCTAGAAGAAAAGGAAGGGTAGTGTACCTAGTACACATGTACGTATACATAGAACACAGAAAAGCTAAAGAAGTTCTCTTATCAGGCAAGTCCCTTGATTTTTCTCTAATAACTGCCCTTGGAGGCTGCAGTGGTTGAAATCCCAGATTATTTAATAGAAAGATCTCGAGAAGCTCGAGCTCGTTTTACTGGAGATGCTCCAAGTGGTGCTGCCGATAGTGGGAGTTCGACAGAAACAGCTATCGCTGCAACTGAATCTGCTCCCGTGGAACCTGTTGCATCTAAACCTGAAATTGAAAAAGTTGAACCGCCCAAACCAGTCGCTCCTTGGGTTATTGCATCTCAGGAACGCAAAAAGATTCCAGTTTGGATGGCACCTGTGGCTCTATTTCTTCCAATCTGGGCATTTATGATTTGGGGAACGTTAGAAAAACCTTCTTATGATGATGCCGGACCGATTGCAGCTGGCGGCGAAGTATACGCTCAATGTGCTGCTTGTCATGGGGCCGGAGGTGGCGGAGGGGTCGGTTACCAGTTAAATGAAGGCGAAGTACTCAAAACATTTCCTGATGTTGAAAGTCATGTTGCTTGGGTAGTAAATGGCTCGTCAGCAGCTGGTACTCCTTATGGAGACCCTAATAGAGAAGGAGGGCAACGTATTTCACAAAATCAGGGGATCATGCCTAATTTTGCTGCCTTAGAGTCTATTGAGATTCTTGAAGTTGTTCTCTATGAGCGAGTAACCCATGGACTACAGGATGTCCAAGAATTAGAGGCCTATTTATTGTGGATTGAATCTGGGGAACTGCCTGATTGGGAGCTTGGAGTCTCGCCTCAATCTATCTCGGCTAGCTTCATGGACTTTGTTGAAATGAATCCTGAGGCTATGGAAGCCTACGAAGAAACATTAGAAGAAGCATCTAGCTGAAATAACGTGCAATCATAGTGATTATGATTGATCCTACACTTTCTCAACAATGGCAAGATCTTAAAAGCCATAGCTCTTTGCTTGAGGGAATAACTCTTAGTGATCTTCTTACCAACAGCGAGCAGCGTAGCAAATCTTTGTCATTTGAAATCGGGGATTTATTCGTTGACTTCTCTAAACAAAAAGTTACGAATGAAACAATAGATCTTCTCGTTGCCTTAGCAAACGAAGTTAACCTTTCAGAAAAAATTGATGATTTGTTCTCAGGTGAAGTTGTAAATCTTTCAGAAAACCGTCCTGCGCTACATACAGCTCTTCGGGCTTCAAAAGCTTCTTCAGATGATGTAAATTTAGTTATCAGCGATGCTCTAAAAAAAGCTTATGATTTTTCATCGTCTATACGAACAGAGAAATGGCTTGGTGTTACAGGTAAACCGATAACAGCTATCGTAAATATTGGCATCGGCGGTTCCCACCTAGGCCCTTTGTTGGTTAACACGGCTTTGCAATCGTATGGGGAGCGAAATATTACATGCCGATTCATATCTAATATCGATCCTACGCATATTGATTCTCATTTAAGTTCCTTAAAGCCAGAATCAACGCTCTTTATAATAAATTCAAAGTCTTTTACTACTTCTGAAACTATTACGAATGCTGAAATAGCTTTGCAATGGGCACAAAATGCGTTGGGAGATGAGAAAGATCTTCTTAAACAACATTTTATTGCGGTTACTGCCAATCCAGAGCCAGCGAGAGGTTTTGGGATTCCAGAGAATAATATATTTCCTACTTGGGATTGGATCGGGGGAAGATTCTCTATCTGCTCATCTGTCAGTCTCTCAGGAATGATTGCTATTGGACATGAAAATTTTGAGAGAATGTTAGATGGATGCCAGAGTATTGACGAACACTTTCGAACAACGGAACTATCCAAAAATATTCCTGTCCTCATGGCACTAATCGCTGTTTGGAATAGAAATTTCCTAGGACATACCAACCACGCGGTGATCCCTTACTCAACGGATCTAACTCATTTCCCTGAATATCTTCAGCAGTTAGAAATGGAAAGTAACGGAAAAAAGATTCGACATGACGGTAATAGAGTCACAACGCAAACTAGTCCAGTTGTGCTTGGTGGAATAGGAACTGACGCTCAGCACTCTTTCTTTCAACTCCTCCACCAGGGCACAACAATTATTCCTTCTGATTTTATAGCTTTCTGTATGCCCTCATATGAAGCTAAGAATTTATCCAAAGAAATAGTTCTCAAGCAGCATGAAACTCTTCTTGCTAATTGCTTTGCACAAAGTAAAGCCCTAGCTATCGGTTCTGGTTCTGAACCAGAACCGTTTTCATCAGATGGAAACCGACCCAGTACAACAATTCTAGCTAGTCGCTTGAACCCCTTTACGCTTGGACAATTAATTGCCATCTACGAGCATAAAGTATTCACGATGGGTGTTATCTGGCAGATCAATAGTTTTGATCAATGGGGGGTTCAACTTGGGAAATCGTTAGCGAAGGTCATTAAAAGTGATCTGGAAAAAGCTAAAGGCTACTCAAACCATGACTCGTCTACTGAGATTCTCTTATCCCAATACCACAAAAGTCTTGAATCTCGAGATAGCGGATAAGCCAAACCTCGCAGAGCGAAGAAACTTGCTTTTGCATTAAATTATTTCTTTGATCGCCTCTTCCGCTATTTCAAGAGTTTGATCTATGATTTCATCCGAATGGGCGAGACTAGGAAATAAAGCTTCGTAGGGCCCTGGCGCTAAAGCAACTCCACGTTCCAACATACTGTGAAAGAACTTCGGGTAAATTCCATTTTCTGCAGCAGTTTGAGCTTCGTCAAAGTTCAATGGTTGCGTATCGGTGAAAAAAATACTAAGAAGAGGGCCTACTCTAGGGATAACCGCTTTGATCTCTTGATTCTGAAAAATTTTTACAAGCCCATTACTTAGTCGTTTCGCGGTATTTTCCAGCTTTTCGTATGCATCGGTATTAAGTATTTGGAGCTGGGCAAGGCCAGCCGCAGTCGCTATCGGGTTTCCCGATAAAGTTCCGGCCTGATAAACATCGCCAAGTGGAGCTATGTTGCTCATGAGTTCACGCGACCCTCCATATGCGCCCATAGGTAATCCGCCGCCTATGATTTTCCCAAAACACCATAAGTCAGGTTGAACACCATACCATTTTGATGCTCCTCCGAAAGAGAGCCTAAATCCAGTAATTACTTCATCAAAGATCAAAATTATTCCATGTAAGTCACATGCTGAACGCAACTCTTGAAGGAAATTCTCTGTAGGAGGAACTATCCCCATGTTTGCAGGAAGAGGTTCTAGGATGAGTGCTGCAATTGAGTCATCTAATTCCGGTAGTTCATTCCAGGGGACAACAATGGTGTCGGCGACAGCGCTTGCAGGTACTCCGGCTGACCCAGATATTCCTTGGTTAGCTACTCCACTTCCTCCTGCTGCTAGAAGACTATCTGCGTGGCCGTGGTAATGACCTGAGAATTTAACAATTTTGTCTCGACCAGTAGCGCCTCTAGCTAAACGAACTGCAGTCATTGTTGCTTCGGTTCCGCTTGAAACAAGGCGAATCATTTCTACTCCATCAACACGTGAACCTATTTCCTCTGCGATTTCTATCTCACTGCGGGTAGGTGCCCCATAAGTTGCCCCGTTGCCTGATGCTTGCTGTATTGCATCAATAATTTGTGGATGCGAGTGACCGGCAATTCCTGGTCCATAACTCATCACATAATCGATGTACCTTTTACCATCACTCCCCCAGACGTATGGCCCCTCAGCTCGATCTACAAAGTATGGAGTTCCACCAACTGAACGAAAAGAACGTACCGGCGAGTTAACTCCACCAGGCATAACCTGTTGTGCCCGTTTAAAATATTCTTCATTCACAGGATTTCTGCAATTTCTTTAGCATGGTAAGTCAATATGAAATTAGCCCCAGCTCTTTTGATCGCTGTAAGTTGCTCAATAGCTACTTGATCGCCATTAATCCACCCTTTTTGACTAGCTGCTTTATTCATCGCATATTCACCGGAGACGTGATATGCAGCTATTGGTATATCTGTAACTTCGCGAGCTTTAGAAATAATATCTAGATATGTGACAGCAGGTTTTATCATTATCATGTCAGCACCCTCGGATATGTCAGTTTTTATTTCTGCTATCGCTTCTCGAGAGTTTCGCCAATCTTGTTGGTACGACTTTCGGTCACTATTTTCTAGGAAAACATTTACTGCATCTCGAAAAGGCCCGTATAGGCCTGACGCGTACTTTGCTGAATATGCGAGTATAGGGATTTGGTGAAAATTTATTTCATCTAAGGCTTCTCTTATGGAAGCAACTTGCCCATCCATCATCCCACTAGGAGCAATGATATCTGATCCTGCTTGAGCTTGAGCTTGCGCTATTTTTTTATATATGTCTAAAGTAGCATCGTTGTCTACAGTTCCATCCTGTTTGACGATTCCACAATGACCATGATCTGTGTATTCGTCAACGCAAAGATCTGTGATAACGACTACGTCATCTCCTATAGCATCTTTACAATCACGGATAGCTTCCTGCACAATCCCAGATGGATTCCATGCTTCTGACCCAGTTTCATCTTTTTGCTCCGGTATCCCGAACAGAATAATTGCAGGTATTCCCAAGTCGCGAAGTTCTTTAATTTCGTTAACGAGAGAATCTTTTGAATGTTGAAATACACCTGGTAACGAACTAATTTCTTGTGGCTTTGAAATACCTTCTCGTATAAATAGAGGTGCGACAAGGTCATCAACTTGGATCGATGTTTCTGCTACTAGTCTCCGTAATGGAGCAGTGGTTCTTAGACGTCTTAGTCGTTGCTCTGGAAATGTCACTTTTCTAGTATATGAGTGACATCGTCAGGTCACGAAGGGAAAGCAAGGATAGTGAGTTTGATTAGGTTAAATTTGCAAATAGTTCTCTAAGCAAGCAACAATTCCTTCAATTGTGTGTGGGTCTGCTTCAAGAGCCACTTGGAACCCTAGTTCGTAGACAGTTGTGCTTGTGATGGGACCGATGGAAATAATATTTTTTGGCATATTTTTATTACCGTACATCTTTACGAAATTCTCAACAGTCGAGGTCGAAGTAAAAATAATAGAATCTGCCTGAATAACCTGATTGTCAAAAGCATCAAAATTCGTAGGAATAGTTGTTCTATATATAGGGATTAGGTCAACTTGCCAGCCTAATTCTCTCAGATTTTTTGGGACAATATTTCTTCCTTTCTCCCCGCGAGGAAAAAGTATCTTTCCTCCTTTCTGATATTCAGGAAAGGCATCTACTAACCCTTCTGCAAGGTAATTAATGGGTACAAGATCCGTTTTGATGCCTTTTACCTTTAATGCCTCTTTCGTTCCAGAGCCTATTGCCGCGATTTGAACTTGATCTAACACAGTTGTGTCGGTTACCTCTTTGAGAAACGTTTCAACCCCATTGACTGAAGTAAAAATAACCCAATCATAAGTGTCCAATGTTTCGATAGATTCATGTAATTGCTTTATATTGCCATCTGAAGTTTGTATTTGGATCGTTGGCAAAGAGACTACATCAAGACCAATATCTGACAGCTTTTTCAACAATGATCCAGATTGAGAACGTGAGCGAGTGACGACTATTTTTTTAGGTTGAAATTTTTGCTTTTTATTATTCTGCATATCTCAATTACTGACTAATTTCTGACAATTATTTCGTGTCAATTTTATTGGCCCAATTGAAAACTCGGTTTGTAAACCACATTAAGTACCAATAACGGTTAATGCTTTCGCGGCATCTCGCCCTAAAGTTTCTCCATCCAATCCTGTTCGATCGTCAAAAGTATTTTGGTTTGTTTCTTCGTTACCTAAAAATGTCCGCAAACGAATATTCTCTTGCTCATAGGTAGCATGCCCAGCTACGGCGTTACTGCAGTCTGCACCTACATGAATAAGGAATTGTCTTTCAGCATCGACTAGGGTCCTTGTTTTTGGGTCTTCAATTTGTTTCAAAGCTTTTAATAGTTCTATATCACCTGATTGGCATTCTATTCCAATAGCACCTTGCCCAACTTGAGGAATCATTGTCTCTACTTCAAGGATACTAACGTTGCTGGGTTTCAAATTAAGACGTCCAAGTGCTACTGATGCCATTATTATTGCATCATATTCTTTTACCTTAGTGAGTCGGGTCTCAATATTTCCCCGCAGTTCATGGAAATTAAGGTCAGGTCGCAACTCACTAAGTTGTGCTTTCCTGCGAATAGATCCAGTTGCAACGTTGGCTCCGTGTGGCAAATTATTTAACTTTTCCCCTACGAGGGCGTCTCGAGGGTCTCCTCGTTTTGTAACAGCAGCAAGAGAGAGTCCATTAACTGGTAACGGGGGTAAATCTTTCAAAGAATGGACGGCAAAGTGTGCTGTGCCATTAAGAACTGCTTGCTGTATTTCTTTAACGAAAATACCTCTCCCACCGATTACGTGAAGAGGTGTGAGTTGATCCTGATCGCCTTTTGTTTTGAGAATAAGTGGCTCAACTTCAATACCAAAGGGTTTAAGAAGCATAGATACGAAATTCGTTTGCCAGAGGGCAAGTGGGCTTCCTCGTGTTGCGGCCCTGAGTTTCATCTCTCTAGGTTACTACAGATTAAACAATTCACGGAGAGCGTCAGCTAAACGTTCACCCCGTGGGGACCCTGCAGCTTCGTTGAGTGACACCGTTGGGTCGTGCAGAATTTTACCTAGAATCCCTTGAGTTAAAGACTCAATGGCATTTCGCTGGTCATCCGATAAGTTAGCAAGTCTAGCTTCGAATCTTTTTAGCTCTATTTGACGAATTTCTTCTGCGCTATCACGAAATTCGGTTATTAATGGAGCAACTTTTCGAGCTGATTGTTGATCAAGAAACCTATTCGTTTCTTCCGAAATAACTTTTCCTACAATTACTAAATCCGTTTCGCGCTGGACTCGGGATGGTTCTGCGAAATCACGAAGATTATCCATATCTAGAAGCGTTACCCCTGTAACATCCGCTACTGCCGGGTCTATGTCACGTGGTATTGCTATATCAATTATCAATAGATTTTTTTGGTCTTTTCTATCAGATTCATTCAGAAGTTGTTCACTGTTAAATAATGCTTCTGGTGCTGCAGTACTTGAAATAAATAGGTCAACTTCATTTAAGTATTTAGGAATTTCTTCTATAGCTATAGCTTTACTACCTGAAGTAGAAGCAAGTTTTCTTGCGTTATCCAGATTGCGATTAGCGAAAATTATTTCTCCTATTTCATTTTCATAAAGCGAGGTTGCCATGCCTTCTGCCATTTCACCCGCTCCAAGCAATAGAACTTTTTTAGCCTGCAATCCATTTAGATGTTCCGCAGCCATGTCAACTACCGCGCGAGCTATAGAAGGTGTGTTCTTTGACAATCCAGTCTGTGTGCGGACTCTCTTACCGACTTCTAATGCTCTTCTGAATGCTGCATTTATAATCGGGCCGCAAGTATTTTCTTCTTGAGCTTTTTTCCACGCAACTTTTACCTGATGCTGAATTTCATTTTCTCCAACTACGGCTGAGTCTAAACCACAGGTAACAGAAAAAAGATGGCGAATCGCTTCATCCTCATAATGAACATAAAGATAATCATTAAAGTCTTCAGCAGGAAGATCAGATAAATCTGACAAGAAATCTCGTACATCTTGATACGCACCGTGAAACTTTTCTGCAAATACGTAAATCTCAGTTCTGTTACATGTTGATAAGACAACTGCTTCACTGACATGTCTTCTAGACTTCACGTCCACCAGAGTCTTGGGAAGGTTGTCTGCAGGCACAGCAAAAGACTCAAATAAATTGAGTGGCATAGTGCGGTTGTTTACTCCAATTACTACAAGAGACAAGCTGTGACAATCCTTGATTCGTTTACTACCCTAAGGGGCTATCTCCAGCATCCCTGAAACGAAACGTTCGTGCCAAACTAAACCTAAATGGTTTTGATGCTGTTATTTTCTTTACTTAAGCCTAACCTATCGTAGTTTTTTAGAAGAGGTAACAGCGAAAGAGAAATTTATCTTGCTAGAAAAAAAAGTTGCAAAAGGCTGGCGAAAAGGATCACGCCTATAAGGACAAAGACTGCCAACGAAGTAGCTTTCCTCATGATTTTTTTTTCAAAGTGACCATTGTTTGCGTGCTTTCTTGAATCGCACCATTTTCAATCTTCACTTGTTGACCTTCACCTAATCGAAGCTCCTCTGCAGCAGAGCGCCCACACATACAAAGAGCAAGAAGACCCGTGCTATCAACAATTATTCCAATATCTGATTCTTGAATTTCTTCGAAAGTTTTTGCTCGTCTAATGCCACGCACACTATCGCCTATATGTATGAGCATCTGCTCACCGAAGTGAGAAATATCTTCTTCAGATATATTTAGCTGGAGATTCCCGAAATGATCTTCCCACAAGATTTCTGCTACGACCATATCACCCTCTTGAGATGAGATAGGCAAGAGACCTGGTTGTAATGAGGAAAGCAAAATAGAACTTCCAAGGCTAGAAAAATCAACTCCATTGCATAAGTGAGCTGCGACTGGAGCAAATACATCTCGTCCAGCAAAAGTCGTAGACAAAGATGGTAAATGGAATCGTTGGTTATCTAATTCAACCGCTCGGGTTACTTCTCCGACCATTGCGATAGCTGGAGCTAAGAGACCGTTGTCCGGACCGACAAATACCCATTCTCCATCATTTATTTCTATAGCAATTGCTCTTCTCTCGCTTCCAACTCCTGGGTCCACTACAGCAAGAATAACGCCTGGGAGCATATATTGAGCAGCACGTGCCAGTGCTAAACCACCCGCTCTAATATCATGAGCTTTAATTCCGTGGGTAATATCTATGACAGTAACATTCTCTGAAATTGAGCCAATCACGGATTTAGCTACGCCAACGAACTCATCTTTGTATCCATAGTCGCTGAGAAAGCTAATGGTTGAGTATTGATTCACAGTCACAATTTGATTGTATCGCTGCGATTAATTCTTTGATGGGGTCTATTAACCTGTCTGATTGTAACGACTGGCTAAAAAGTTGTTTATATCATCTTCGTTTATTCGATATGATTTCCCGACTTGAACAGCTCTTAGGTCACCAGACTTAATAAGCCTATAAACAGTCATTGAAGAAACTCTCATGAGGTTTGCTACCTCTCCCACAGTCATGAATTGTGGTAGCGGGGCTTTCTGATTCTCCATAACATCCTCATTCTCTCTTGAAGGGTCACCTTAGGCGCATATAAAGAAAGTGCAAATCCTATAGAGGGGTTTTTGTTTCTACTATTCACCAAGTTCTTTTGATCTTGATGTTGCTTTAGAAATTGCTGCGATAATGATCTCTGTAAATTGATTTTTATCCAAATGATCAATAGCAGCAGCAGTAGTTCCGTTAGGCGAAGTTACCGAATCCCGTAAGTCAGAAGGGCTAACTCCAGAGCTGGAAAGGAGACTTGAAGCACCGAGTAATGTTTGTCGTGTCAGCACATCTGCAACCGTCGGGTCAAGACCGTTCTCTATTCCAGAAGCAATCATTGCTTCAGCTAATAGGAAAAGATATGCAGGACCTGAACCACTTAATCCAGTGACTGCATCAAGGGTCGTTTCATCTACTACTACGACTTCTCCAACAGCTGAAAGAATGGAGCTCGCCCAATCAAGATGATCTTTTCCCGCAGACGATCCAGCTGCAATAGCTGCCATACCTTTTCCTATCATTGATGGCGTATTTGGCATAACTCGTATAACTGGTGTTTTCTCTGGAAGTTCTTTTTCTATCGCGCGTGTTGTAACACCAGCAGCAATTGAAATTACTAATTCAGGTTTCATTTCTGCTAGCTGTTGGCATATAGAAGCAACTATTTGAGGTTTTACTGCTAATAAGAATTTTGCACTAGGTAAAATTTCTTTAGAGAAGATCGCACCCTCATATTTACCTTGCAATTCTTTCAAACGGCTTTCATCAGGTTCAATAATCGAAATTTCATTTGGTTCAGCCCATTTTGATGCAATCAGTCCACCAAGAAGTGCCTCCCCCATCTTGCCTCCACCAACTATTGAAAGTTTTATGCCCATAATTTAAAGGTAGTAGCTTCTAGATAGGTGTGAGTATCTTTATAAGCATTTTGGAAGAAGTCTTAATGAAACCTGGATGCGAAACCAATTCGAAGAGCTGCTTTAAAGGTAAGTTCAATAGCTGCGTACATACTTCCTATTATCCAATCAAGATTTTTTTCCGTTATCCATTCATTCTGAAGTTCCCCTGAAAGATATAAAGCATTCTCATCACCAATTAAAAAGAATATTCCGTGCAACTTTTGATTTCGCCGAAGTATGTGCTCATAAAACTTTGCTTCGTTCTCTTCAGGGGCAGGCATAACGTAAGTTTCAAAATGAAGTGTCCGTTGCCCTAACGTTATTAGGATCATGTAATTCTGCTTTTCTTCTCCACTGACCCTTACGTACCATCTACTTTCCTCTTGGTCATAATCAACAGATTTAATTACGAGGTCTTTAGCAAGTTCAGATTGAAGCCATTCGCCGACTCTTTTCTGGATTAATTTAAGTTCAGAAGGGGAATTAAAGTCATTACTCATTGAATTCCCTATCGGCAATCGACAAGTGCTTCTGAAAGTATAGAAGCATAGATTGAAAGAAGATTTTCAGCTGTTTGTCCCCAAGAGTACTTCTTTGCTTTTTCAGCTGCATTCATAGCAATCTCAGTCGATTTTAATGGATTCATAAGAAGCTGATTAATTGCATTTTTGTAGTCAATTGGATCCCAACCATTTACGAGAATCCCAGTAACACCATCATCTATCAGATCCTTTAAACCACCTACTGATGCTGCTACTACTGGTGTTCCACAGGCAGCAGATTCTAGTGCTACGAGACCAAATGATTCTGACCGACTAGGAACCAGCACTATATCGGCGGCGCGATAGTAGGTGCTCAAGATGTAATGGGGTTGTGGTGGGATGAAGATCACCTTTTTATTAGAAGGAAGTTTTTCTATCAAAGCTCTTAGGTTTTCCTTATGTGATTCTCCTTGGGGTCCACTTGCGTCCCCCACAATAAGTAATGTCATTTCCTGATTTTCAAATTCTTTAAGAGATTTTATTGCTACTTCAACACCTTTCAAAGATTGCAAACGACCTACATACATGAGTATTGGACCATTGGGCAGTCTTAGCGCTGATCTTGCTGCCTTTTGGTTGCCTGGTGAAAAGAATGCGTGCTCAACCCCTAGAGGATTAACACGTACCCGTTCATTAGGAGCGTTATATAGCGAATGTAATTGCATTTTCTCAATCAAACTATTTGCAATAATCATTTCTGAACAACCGATAATTTTTTGTTCAGAAACAATTCTTTCAATAGATTCGTGATCGCCCGTTTCATTTTTAGCTTCACCAAGCGTATGGAAAGTCGTTACTAATGGAATATTGAGTTTATGTTTTAGGCGATGACCAACAATTCCAGAAAGCCAGTAATTTGCATGAATTATATCTACCGATTTCCTACTATTAATATCAGCAGCTACTTTATCTGTGAACTCTTCAAGAATATTAGGTAGTTCCTCTTTCATAAGGTCGAATTGACCAGCATGGATATGAACAATGTCTACTCCCGGTTCAAGATGGACTTCGTCCGGAAGTGATGCTTCCCATCTTCTAACATAAATTGTGCACTGGACTCCTCTGTGTGCAAGAGCGGCAGCTACCTCCCGAATGTACACGTTCATACCGCCCGAATCTCCTTGACCGGGTTGGATAAGAGGGGAAGTGTGCATAGAAAGAATTGCGACATGTAAATCTTTTTTATGGAAATAATCAGAATGGGTTTGATCTGGATAGGGCTCTAGAGAACCTCCCGAAACAGGGGGTAATAGAGCAACCTCATCTGCTGAAGTTACCGCATCTTCCATGTTTGCTGGGTTACCATTAACCCATATGCGACAAGTAGGAACCAATGATGCAAAATCCTTACCGAAATTTTTGATAGCTTCAGATATAAGCTCCTCGACTGTTCCAGCTTCAAAAGTTATTTCGCTGGTTCCAGCTATTTCTCTAATAGATGCAAATAGTCGAAGAGTTGCCACATATAAAGACTACCGCCTGAACTGATGACAAAATTACTTCTCGTGCGACATGGGCAATCGGAATGGAATGCTTTGGGAAAATGGCAAGGTAAAGCTGACCCCCCTCTTACTGAATTAGGGAAGCAACAGGCTTCAATTGCTGCAATGAAACTTCCAGATTTCAGTCTTCTAGCATGCTCTAACCTGCAAAGAGCAAGCTTGACTGCTGAAATATTTGCTGAGTCTACAGGTTGGGATAAAACAAAGATTATCACGGAGCCAAGTGTTCAGGAAAGAGATGCTGGAGGTTTCAGTGGTTTAACAAGAACCGAAATAGACAAGAAATTTCCAGGCTATCTAAATAATAATATATGGCCTGAAGATTGGGAATCAGATCAAATTTTAGTTAGACGGCTTCGTAAAGGTCTAGCTAACATTATTTCTAAATCAAGTAACGCAGGGGCTATAGTCGTCGTAACTCACGGCGGATGTATTTATGCACTAGAAGGTTTGTGCGGTGAACCTTACCGCCGTATTTCTAATCTTGGTGGTCGATGGTTTGAGATAGAAGATGATGAGATTATTATTGGAAACCGCACACACTTACTTCCAGAAGAAGAGCAAACATATCCTGACCAGATATAAACAATCTTGTACCTCCGGTGGGATTCGAACCCACGATCTTCGGATTAAAAGTCCGCTGCCTTACCAGACTTGGCTACGGAGGCATGTATTGACAACTAGTAGACGGTGAGTTTACCGACTCTAAAACTTGTTCTGTCAAAAGTTTAGGCTAGTGGGTGAGTGGTGATTTACCTTTCTATAACTTATGGTTTTCATAAGAAAACTAATTATTAGAATTTATGCATTAGAAGCTTAATTTTTAATGACTACAGTTAGATCTAAGCTTTCCTTGAGTAAAACGTTTCCGGTTCTGTATGACAATTCTTATTGATAAACCCATTTGGCCATTTCGTGGTGAGAAATGGTCGCATCTTATTAGTGACGTAAGTTACGAAGAACTTCATGATTTCACTAAAAGGTTAGGAATACCTCTTAGTGCCTTTCAAGGAGACCATTACGATATTCCTGAGCGAATGTGGGGTAAGGCTATTGAACTTGGAGCAGTTCTCGTTGACCCACGAGAACTTGTGAAAAGATTAAGGAAATCAGGACTGCGGAAAAGGGTTTCTAATACCTAAGAGGGTTTATAGCCTTAAAGTAATTACATGCTGGACATGAGAGAATCTAACAATGGAAAATAGTGATCAAGTACAACTAATACTCCCGACTTCTCCTACTTATGAAAAAGTAGCGCAAACTACTATTGCTCATCTTGGAATACGTAGCGGATTTTCTTTGAAAGAGGTCGAAGACCTTCGGTTAGTAATGAAAGAAACAACCAATCTCTTTATCTTGGCGCAAAAATGGGATAACCCGCTACACCTTAATTATAAATTTGCCCTGAGATGCATGCAGGTAACAGTCGCTTGCCAAACCACGGACCCATTAGAAGGAGATGATAATGCGTTGGATAATTTTAGGTTGAATGTGCTTCCACTAGTTAAAGAAGTAACTGTGAATAGGGAAAAAGCTTGGGTTGTTTTTGAGATCTCGCCAGATGACAGCGTGGCTAATTAACTCCTGTTGAACCGAATCCTCCGTCTCCTCTTTCTGTCTGAGTTAAATCGTCCATTTCTATAAAATCTGCTTGCTCGACTTTTTGAATAACTAATTGGGCGATGCGTTCTCCTCTTTTTACCTCAAAAGAATTCGTAGGGTCTGTGTTGATTAACAGAACCTTGAGTTCTCCTCTGTAACCACTGTCTATTAACCCTGGAGAGTTAAGACAAGTGACTCCATGTTTAGATGCTAAACCACTTCTTGGCTGGATAAATCCGGCGTACCCTTCGGGAAGTGCAAGGGCAATACCAGTTGGCACTAATGCACGACCGCCTCCCGGTGCAAGAACAGTTTCTTCTGCTGCGATTAAATCACAGCCTGCGTCACCAGCTTGTGCATATTTCGGTAAAGGTAGTTCTAAATCAAGTCTTTTAATGGGAAGTTTCATCACGGAGGAATCGTAGCGACTATTTAAGTTCCCTGCATAACAAAACAAGATTCTTTAGTTTCGTCAGAACTGCTCATGTTTGCCATAGAATCAGCGAGATGCTTGCTTGGATAGATCTAGAGATGACCGGACTTGATCCGGATGAAAATGTGGTTGTTGAGATCGCCACCTTAATCACGAATGACGAATTAGAAATTATTGCCGAAGGGCCCGACCTCGTTATACATGCGACTGAAGAGGATTTAGCAAAAATGGATTCTTTTGTAGTCGATATGCATACGAAAAGTGGCCTTCTACCGGAAATTAGGAACTCAAATATAAGCGTTGAAGAAGCAGAGAAGCAAACGATGGCTTTTCTCAATGAACACATTAAAAAAGAAAAAAGTGTTCCGCTATGCGGTAATTCAATAGGAACAGACCGAAGATTTCTAGCAAAATATCTTCCAAATATTGAAAATTTTCTTCATTATAGATCAGTTGACGTTTCTAGCATTAAGGAGCTAGTCAAGCGTTGGTTCCCTGAAATACTAGAAGAAGCGCCAAAAAAAAATGGTGGCCACCGTGCCATGGAAGATATAAAAGCTAGCGTTGAAGAGTTGCGATTCTATCGAACAAAGGTCTTTTCTAAAGATAAAGATTCCTTATGAAACATTCTCACTGTGAACATTCAAAAGACGCGCCCGAAAAGCAACGTCAAAAAAAAGAAGAACAAGAGCCTGCTAGCGAAATTGTGACAGAAGTTGCTCCAAATGTTCTCCGAACGCAACTTCCAGTTAATCTGCCAGGGCTAGGCCACGTCAACTGCTATGTCCTAGAAGATAAAAAAGGAATCGCGGTAGTAGACCCCGGTTTACCTGGTGATGACTCTTGGCTAGCTTTAGAAAACCGGCTTCAAACTGCCGGATTTAAAATTAAAAACATTCACACCGTCGTTGTTACCCACTCACATTTTGATCACTTCGGGGCAGCTGATCGGATAAGAGAAAATACAGGTGCTCATATCCTGACACATGAAAATTTTCGAAATGCTTTCAATCGCACTGAAATTTTAGAAAATGAAGACTCAGATGCTCTTGACCCAAACTCTGAAGAAGCACAGCAACAAGTTATTGACAGAATTTTTTCAGAAAGGCTTCCTTGGGGAACCAAACGAACTATGCCACCTCCAGAAGAAATTACTCGGTTTAAAAAAATGGGGCGTTTCAACTCCTCCTGGTTTCGAACACCTAAACCTACAGTCGAGGTAAAAGATAATGAATCAGTAATTCTTGGAGGTAGAGAATGGCTTTCCATTCATACACCTGGTCATACAAATGACCATTTGTGCCTGTGGGACCCCGAATATGGTGTGATGTTTTCTGGTGACCACGTATTACCTACAATTACCCCCCATATCGGTGGTATTTCACCTGAAACTGATCCATTAGCGAAGTTTTTCAACTCGTTACATAGAATGACTTTATTCAAGGATGTCTCGATTGCGCTTCCTGCTCACGGTCACCCATTTACTAACCTTGGAGAACGCTCACTTGAGATAATTGATCATCATCAGGAAAGACTAGAGACAATTCGCCAAACAGCCCAACAACTCGTTGGTGGTTCGGTTACAGACTATATGCGGGTGCTTTTCAGCGAAAGAGCTTGGGGTGATATGGCTGAAAGCGAAACATTTGCCCATCTTGAACATCTTAAGGAACTAGGTGAATTAGTTCGCGAAAGTGAGAACGGATTAATGTCTTACCAGTTAAAATCTTCCTAAAATTACTCGTTGAGGATTTAATTCACTTGACATACTTCGCTTTTGATGATGCCCTTAAAGAATCCGCTTGTGAAGGAAACTAATTCTTGACGGAATTTGGTGGAGTATTACTGACAACACAATATGATGATCATCTGCTGAAATGGAAAGGAGAAATGATGCTTAACCTAGATTACAAAATTGAAAGTGATTTAGCTTTAGAAACTTCAAATTTCTCCTGCGCTGATTTACACGTTTCTTCAACACAATTATTAACCAAAGCCCTACCAGCACAACCATTTACGCCGGCACATAAAGGCCATTATCCGACTACGGCCTTTAAGACCTATTCTGTTTGGCCTGAGGAGTGTACGTACTAGCTCTTAAACTGCGAAGTACTTCCTTAGGCCGTCGGAAATTCCGGCGGCTTTTCTGCTTTTTATACCAATCCAATCAAAGGAGACAAAATGATAACAACTACTTATACATCTGAAGAATGGCAAGCGTATGCAGAATGCGCGGCACCTACCATAAATAATGACATTTTCTTTTCTGAAGAAATACACGAAATAGCTACAGCAAAGAGCATTTGCTTAAATTGTTCTGTAATTTCACCCTGCCTTCAGGGAGCTATTGAGAGAAATGAACCTTGCGGCGTCTGGGGGGGTCAACTATTTATGAATGGGAAAGTCTTAACGATAAAAAGACGACGTGGTAGGCCATCAAAAATTCCTCGCCCTGAAGAACAAATGCCTGAAATACCAGTTCCTGAGCATCTTCTGGATCTTCTTAAAACAGCCTAGTTAAATGCAAGGCCTCTCTAATTAATTGTTGAAAGAAGCAACGGTTTAAGCGAGCTTCTGATGCTGATCTGCCCCTAACACTTTTATCCGGTGTTAGGGGCAGTTGAGAGTTATCTCCTTGTACGTCTGACAAATACGAAATTTAACTGGATACAAGGTAGTTTCTAAGGGTGAACGTCTTTCGAGTTTCCTTTGCCATTGCAGCTTTAGGTGCGATTATATTAATAGGCTTCTTGTCTTTTAATACCTCAACAAAAACGGATATTGAATCTTTCTCTGAATTATCTGGACTAGAGAACCTCCGTGATAGTGAAGGTTTAACTTTTGATAGTTCTTCTCTTGTTGGGAAAAGTATCGTTATTAACTTTTTCGCTTCTTGGTGTGAGCCGTGCAGGAGAGAAATTATTGAGATTCAACGCATTAACGATAGAAGCTACAAACCGGACAAAGCATCTAATTACTTAGATGAAAAATCAGTAGTTTTTGTGGGAATAAACAGTGGTGAAACAGATGAAGTTAAAGCACAACAGCTAATCACAGAAACGAAAGCTTCTTACCTCATTCTCTTTGGCGACGATGGGACTCT
>ERZ802830.1275-NODE-1275-length-24146-cov-8.01146_pt1 | contig 24146 bp, 20 predicted proteins | sample MGYA00345654_ERZ802830 | MGnify/ENA primary metagenome ERZ802830 (study PRJEB30503, sample SAMEA104212375) | marine metagenome | biome: Westerlies Biome; feature: [SRF] surface water layer (ENVO:00010504) within the epipelagic zone...; material: water...
CTAATTTTATTGGCGGGCATTCTGAACCGTGGCAAAGCGACAGCTGCGATCAAGTCCGCCACCCACGTAATGATTTTTTTAAAAAAGGCGTTTTTACACTCCCGCGCTTGCAACCATCACATTAGTCTCCGCATACTTGCGCCACTTCCGCTGAGGAGATGAGAAATGAAGCCCACAGAACGCGGTTTCGCCCACATGCGCCTTGCAACTCAGTACTCGTATCGTGGTATTCGATCTGCATGGCGCAACGAGGAGTCATTCCGCCAAGAGGTCCTGGTCGTTATGGTCGGTCTACCGCTCGCAGTTTGGTTGGCGCGAGATACGGTGGATTTTCTCTTGCTGGCTCTACCCCTCCTGCTACTGATGTGTGCGGAACTGGCTAACAGCGCCATTGAAGCGACAGTTGATCGCGTGGGTCAGGAGTACCATGAGCTATCAGGACGCGCAAAAGACATGGGTTCAGCAGCCGTTTTCATGGCGATTGCCATGGTAATCCTAAGTTGGACTACCGTGTGTTTGTCGATCTTTTATTTCAATTGATACACGGGTGCTCTGCAAATCGAAGGCAATTAACTGACCTGCGAGAACCACTTAATTCATAGCCCGGTTATGGTTCACAGGCCCTGATACTAGCCCCTCCCCTCTCTCCGATAAATCCTCGCCAAAACATATAGAAAAGCACGGGGGCGGCCCTCCCGTGTTAATCTCAACGAGTCCTAGCGTGTCGTGGCGAGTCCTGTGAGCCTTGACATGGTAGAGGTCGCCAGTTCGAAAAACGCGACCTTAGGAGCGTTTAGTCCGTCAGAGCAACGCGAAGGCGCCCGCAGGGTTCAATCGCCAGAGGCAATGGCGATTGAAGGCAATCTGGCTGGTTCTACCAAACTTCCAAATGGCTCTTTTAATCGATTGTTTTTTGTCGATCCGCGGAGTTATCGCAAGTTGTGGCGACTTGCCGCGAATGCTGCAAGGTAGTGCTCAGAAACCAGAGGGCAAAGTCATGCCACGTTCGTTAGGCCTATTGCTGTTTCGGACTTAACTTCTTCGATAACAACGTAAGTATGTGTTTGATCGATCAGAGGGATCATCGCTAGTTTCTCGCCTAGAAACCTTTGATAGTCCTGCATATCTGAACAGCGGATCTTTAATAGAAAATCAAACCCCCCAGCTACCATGTGACAGCTCTCAACTTCTGAAAGCGATCGCATCTCTTTTGAAAATTCACGGAGATTGGCGGTACTGGTGTTAGTTAGATGCACCTGAATAAAAGCGACTGTCGAGGCGTTAAGCTTGTGGGGATCAGCAAGCGCAACGTACCCCAGAATGTATCCCTCGCGCTCCAGTCTACGAACACGATCCAGACAGGGTGTAGGACTCAGTCCGACTTTGTCAGCGAGCTTCACGTTTGATAGTCGGCCGTCCTGCTGCAGAAGCTCAAGAATTTTGCGGTCGATGCGGTCTAATTTCATGCAGGAAACTATAACAGCATAAAGTTCTTTATTTTGACTTTTTTCGATTTTTTATTTTGCATTAAAGTCATAATAAGCGATTAAAACTGCCGATTATGGTGATAATTCAGATTTAAATATTTCATAAAGGGCATTCGGTCGTGGCAGAAGAACTAAGGCGGTATATACGGACTCAAACGCATGCAGACGAGGCGGAGGTGGTCAACCGGTTGCTGCAGGAGAGCAGCCTAGACCCTGAGGTAAAAACCAGTATTAGCGACCAAGCGACCCTTCTGGTCGAAGGTTGTCGTAAGCGCAGCCAAGAAGCCGGAACTCTGGACGCGTTCCTGCAAGAGTTTGGACTGTCTAATAAGGAAGGTGTCGCGCTCATGTGCTTGGCCGAGGCCCTGCTCCGTGTGCCGGATGAGGCGACGGCTGATCAGCTTATCGCAGAAAAAATCCGCTCGGGAGACTGGGGCTCGCATCAAAGCGCTTCCTCATCTCGCTTTGTGAATGCCTCTGTTTGGGGGCTCATGCTGACCGGACGGGTGGTGGCACTTGGAAGTGAGACCACCGAAGACACGGGCTCCTGGGTACAAACCCTGACGAGAAAACTGGGAGAACCTGTCGTCCGGCGAGCAATTCTACAAGCCATGAGAATCATGGGAGGCCAGTATGTGCTGGGGCGCACAATTAAGGAGGCTATTCGTAAAGGTCGCGCAGCTAACAGGCCCGGCACCCGTTTTTCTTTCGACATGCTGGGCGAAGGGGCTCGCACCGCGAGCGACGCGCAACGCTATTTTGATGCCTATGCCGAGGCAATTCGTGTGCTAGCGGACGCCAACGCCGGGGACGACATCATTCGAGCGGACGGAATATCCATCAAACTCTCTGCGCTACATCCACGTTATGCCTTCAGCCAGTACGATCGAGTCATGTCAGAGCTACTGCCTCGGGTTAAGCAACTGGCCACGATGGCAAGAGCAGGCGGTCTCAGCTTGACGATTGATGCCGAAGAGTCAGAGCGACTCGATATTTCCCTTGATCTATTTGAGGCCCTAGCTCGAGACCCTGATCTCTCTGATTGGGATGGTCTGGGATTTGTCCTACAGGCCTATCAGAAAAGGGCGGTAGTCACATGTGACTGGCTTATCGCTCTGGCGAGGGAAACCGATCGGCGTTTGATGGTTCGGCTGGTAAAGGGCGCGTACTGGGACAGGGAGATCAAGCACGGACAGGAGTTGGGACTGCCCGATTACCCAGTATTTACTCGAAAGAGCAACACCGACCTTTCCTACCAAGTTTGCGCGGCAAAGCTGTTGAGTGCGCCTGGCGCCGTATTTCCACAGTTCGCAACTCATAATGCGCATACCGTCTCAATGGTCAAGGCGCTAGCCCAAGACAATACCGACTTTGAATTCCAGCGTTTGCACGGGATGGGTCACTTACTTTACGCGCAGCTGTCGAAGTCTGACGCAAGTACGCCAATCCGTGTGTATGCCCCTGTCGGTAATCACAAGGACCTGCTGCCCTACCTCGTCAGACGGTTGCTAGAAAATGGTGCCAACAGCTCCTTTGTGAACCGATTTCTAGACGAGAGCGTTCCGGCGAGCGAACTCAATAGGGATCCAATCGATCAGGTATTAGCCGTGTCCCAGCGCCGGCACCCAAAGATTCCGCTGCCAAGACAATTATATGCCCAAGAGTCCGCGCCCTGGCTTAATGCGCTGGGGTTTGATTTGAACGACCCGTCGGTGGTCAAGGATCTTCTTCTGAGATTGACGTCACCGCGACAAGGTACGGAGGCGAGACCTATTATCGGTGGCCAGTCTGTCACGAGCGAACTGAGCCCCGTTATCAATCCCGCCTCCGGCGAGACAGTCGGTTTCGTTGCCTCAGCTGGCCAAGAAGAGCAGGACAAAGCAATCGAACTAGCAGTTTCCGCCCAGCCCCGCTGGGATCTGCGCGGCGCTCACCATCGAGCCGAGTGCCTGGAGCGTGCAGCTGAGCTATTGGAGGCGCAAATACCAGAACTGATGGGAGTCATCGTATCCGAGGCAGGCCGGACCCTCGAAGATGCGCTATCTGAAGTGCGCGAAGCAATAGATTTCTGCCGCTACTACGCGCAACAAGCAAGAGAGAACTTTAGCAACCCAATAAAACTTCCAGGTCCGACCGGAGAACTTAACGCGCTCAGTCTCCAGGGAAGAGGCGTCTTTGTCTGCATTAGTCCTTGGAACTTCCCCATGGCTATTTTCATGGGACAGGTCAGTGCCGCCCTGGTTACCGGCAATGCAGTCATCGCAAAACCTGCAGAGCAGACACCCCTGATTGCCTTTGAGGCAGTCAAATTATTGCATGAGGCCGGAATCCCCGAGGACATTCTGCATCTTCTCCCCGGCGGCAAAAGCGTAGGGGCTGCCCTAGTGGCTGATGATCGTATTGCAGGCGTGGCGTTTACAGGCAGTACAGAAACCGCAAAGCGCATCAATCGGCAGCTCGCTTCCCGCGATGGAGCCATCATTCCACTCATCGCTGAAACCGGCGGCTTAAACGTGATGCTCGTGGATGCTACGGCGCTGCCTGAGCAAGTTGTCGATGACGTTATCGTTTCGGCGTTTCAAAGCGCAGGGCAGCGCTGCAGTGCCCTGCGCGTGCTCTATTTACAGGAGGACATCGCTGACACGGTGATCGACATGCTACACGGTGCAACGCATGAGCTTAACGTTGGCAATCCAATGGAACTCCGAACCGATGTAGGACCTGTCATTGATGTCGAGGCCCAGCAGCTCATCCAAGAGCACACAAACAAAATGCGTCGAAAGGGACGGCTTTTGTCAGAGGCTTCACTCGACCCCAACTTAACCAACGGTCATTTTGTTGCGCCGCAAATCTACGAAATAGATCGCCTCGGTCAGTTAGAACGCGAAGTCTTCGGACCCATCTTGCATATCATTCGCTACAAGAAATCAGAGCTACGCGATGTGCTAGCCGATATCAAAGCGTCAGGTTATGGACTCACCCTGGGTATTCATAGCCGCATAGACGGTTTTGCCCAAACGGTATTTGACAACACCCAGGTGGGTAATACCTATATCAATCGCAATACCGTGGGCGCTGTCGTTGGAGTGAATCCGTTCGGAGGCCAAGGGCTATCAGGTACCGGCCCAAAAGCTGGGGGACCTCACTATTTATATCGATTTGTTTCGGAGAAAACGCGTACGGACAATGTGGTAGCCAAAGGCGGTAATACGGATCTATTTACCCTCTCAGAAGGTTAGATTGGCAGCGTCGTACGTACCCTTCTATCAATACGTATCAGTTAGCGCGGTCGATAAGGGATTTCGCTATCGCTGATCCCCTTTTCGGGCCTTGCATTCTTGTTTGTCAGGTAGTGCATCAAAGCATTTACGGACAGCGCCGCAACACGCTTAGGCGCTTCGGCTTCATTACTAACCGGTCAAACTTGATGGCACAAAAAAAGGGGCGCAAAGCACCCCCATTTTTTAAGTCCACTTACTCTGCCGTATAAAACTGTTCACAGATTTCAAACTGATCATTGACTACTTCATCGATCATTGCCGAAGCTTCGTTGTAAGTAGCACCCCAAGATGCCCCAGCAAAATAGTCATCTATGACAGCCCCATGGGTTTCGACTGATGAAGTAATAGACTTTAAATAATAAGTCCCCGCTTCAGTCGTGCCGCCTCCCATGGCAACAAACAAGCCGTTCATAAAGGTCTCGTGTCCTGCCGCAATGATTTCAGCCTCCATCTTTGTGATGGCGGCAATGAATGCCGGTAGGTTCTCTGGTTTTAACTTTATTCTCATGGCTCTCTCGTAGCCCGGATCTAGACGCGGGAATGGCTTGAGTGGAGCCCATGTCGCGGTGTACTTGAATTCTCTCTGACTCGCCATATCAGCGGCCGCCTTACTGGCGTCGTATTTAGATCCTCCGACAAGCGCGTCAGTCACACTGGCAAAGGCGTTCCAAATCATCAATTGACCGACTTCATCACGTCCAGAAATCGTCTCGCAATAACCCGCCGCATCGCTTCCAATAGCCTCAAATAACGCGGTGCTAGATTTCACAGAATCAATATAACTGTCTACGTCTTTAGCCGAGACAAACAAGGTTGTGAAGGCACCATTTCCCATAGACTCTGCGCCGTGGTCGTCTGCCAATGCGGGGGCCACAGAGCATGCTGCAATACATCCTAAAGCTATGAATTTGTTCATTATTTCCCCTTACTTTTTCTTAGAATAAATATGAGATCGGATCTCGCGAATACCAGCCAAATTTAGGTTTTTTAGCCAGTAATACCAGCGTAGACCAAAGCATCAATCTCGCTACTTTTTATTGTTGTGTTATTCGCGCGTACTTGAGTTAGTCGTGTTATTGATGTGTATGTAAAACAAAGACTGTCCGTGTAGCGCCGTGCGAAACTCGCTATCACATAGTAGACATCGCTAGTCGAAAGATGCGGTTATCGGGTGTCAGGACGGTGCACAGCCTAGGCAGTAGAGTGAAGCCCTGTCGGGACAACCTCGTATCCCGGCTCCTCGGGTTCGTCATCGATCATTTCCGATGGGAATCCTTGCGCACGGATATCAAGTCCAGTCGCATCTTCTAGGCGGCGAATAATGTTGGGCGACAGTTCCCGCTCCCCGTAGCGTGCGATGCCGTCGTCGAATATCTGACAGATAAGCGGTGAGATTTCCAACGGTACGTTGTTGCGCTCGGCAATCGCTTGGAATAGGCCCACATCCTTCTTAACTAGGTCCATAGTGAAAGAAATATCGCGCGACCCGTTCAAGATCAGCTGGCTTTCAGGGACATGGCTGAAAGACGTTCCGGAGGAAATCGCAATTGCCTCATAGGCCACATTCAGGTCCATCCCTGCGGCTTTGGCCACAACCAACGCCTCCGCGTTAGCCGCCAAATGCACCGTGGCCAGATAGTTTGTGAGCACTTTGAGCATCGACGCAGACCCAAGCTCGCCCGTATGCAGAACCCGGCGGCCCAAGGTCGTAAGCAACGGCAGAATACGTTCGAACGTGGCTCGGTCACAGCCTGCGAAGATGGAGATATTGCCCGTATCAGCGCGATGGCAACCACCTGAGACTGGGCAGTCCGCCGCCGCACCGCCGGCTTCGATCACGAGGTTTCCCAGACGCACCGCCTCGGCCTGATCCGTAGTAGACATTTCCATCCAAATTTTGCCTTCGCAGACCTCGGGCAACATCTTCTGCATGACCGCATTGGACGCCGCCGGAGAGGGCAAACAGGTAATTACTACGTCGCAGTCGCGCATGAGTTGAGCCGGGCTTTCGCCTGCTTTTGCGCCTTTGCCAATCTTTTCGGCCACCCGATCAGGATTCAGATCCAGTACCGAAACGTCATGTCCGTTACGAATCAGACTGCCGCTGAGTTTGCCACCCACATTGCCGAGGCCAATAAATCCAATTTTCATAGCTACGCGTCCTGTCGGCTTGGAGCTACTTGTGGTGCGCCCAAACGGTTTACGGCTTTAGTTGGACTTACTTCCAGCCCGCCCGATCAAACACCATAATCGCCGCCGCTTGGTTAATACCCAGTTCAGCCGCATTCAACCTATCTTCACTAAACTCACCGAGTCCGACAACCGCTGACGTCGGGGCAATGCCCGGTACCGCTGGGTATTCGTTATTACCATTAGCAAATAAGAGCTGAGCCGGCTCGCTCGTCAGGTACTCAAGAAACTTTATGGCATTTTCTGGATTGGGAGACGTGCTGACAAGGCCAGCACCGCTGATGTTGACGTGAGTTCCATTGCCCTCTTGGCCTGGGAAAATGATTTTCACTGCTGAGGACACGGCTTGGTCTGCTGGGTCATCAGACGCTGCCAATCGCGCGAGGTAGTAGGTATTGGCAACCCCAATCTGGCACTCGCCACTGGCCACAGCGCGGATCTGGCCGGTGTCATTGCTCTGTGGTGTGCGGGCGAAATTAGCGACCACTCCGGCAGCCCACTCTTCAGCCGCGGCCTCGCCCATTCGAGAGACCATCGCTGCCATCAAAGAGATGTTGTAGATATTGCTTGAAGAACGAATACAAACCTTGCCCTGGTGAGCAGGATTGGCCAGATCTGAGTAGTCGCTCAGCGGATTGGGTAGACCTGCCTCAGCGTGGTAGACAATGACCCGGGCCCGCTTGGACAGCCCTACCCACAAGCCGTCAGGGTGTCGCATATTGTCAGGCAGGCGCTCACTCAAAATTGGTGAGTTAATGGGTTGGAAAATAGCCGCCTGCTCTGCTCGCCACAGTCGCCCAGCATCAACGGTAATCAGAAGATCGGCAGGACTCGCCTCACCCTCGCTTTTGATTCGCTCAATCAACTCGTCAGCGCCAGCTTCAATCAAATTGATTTTGATGCCTGTTGCCTCGGTGAAGTTCTCGTAAAGCGCGATATCGGTGTCGTAGTGACGAGATGAATATAGGTTGAGTTCACCAGCACTTACGCCTTGGGAGGCGTCATCGGTCGAGCACGACGTGAGTGCGGCGAGAGCCACCAGCGGGGCGAAGAAAAGCGGACCCAAGCGCATGTCATTACCTCTAAGTAAAGTTCGTTAAAGAATCGTTATTCTATTCAATTGGAGAATATCTGTATCGCGAAAACTGCACCTGCTTTGGGTGTTACCCGGACGTGGGATCCCACAACAATATCGGCATCCAGATGTCTTGGGCATTCGAGATCCAGCGATGTATCTTCCAGACCACCCCTGAATGTCACTCGGCTTAAGCCACCGATGCTATCGATATGGGTGATTCGAAGGCCATTCCCATCGGTATGCAACATTAACTGGTTAGCGTCCACGATCAGCATAACCGGTCCGTTAGCCATTGTGGGATCAGTCAGTACACTTCTATCCCACTCACCCAATGGCGACGTGACGCCGGCATCATGAAGAACGCCCTCGAGCATTTGAGGATCACCGAATAATTCCGCGGTGTAGCGAGACTTCGGCGCCTCATATAGGGTTTGGGGCGTCCCGATCTCGACCATCACACCTTGATCGAGCACGACGACGTTGTCACCCATTGCCAACACCTCATCCGGGTCGTGAGTGACGAACACGCCCACTGCACCCGTCTCGCGAATGATTTCTCGCGCATCTTTACGAAGGGTTCTTCGCAGAGGAACGTCTAGGTTGGCGTAAGGTTCATCGAAGAGCAGGACTGCAGGCTCGGGCGCCATCGCCCTGGCCAGTGCAACACGTTGTCGCTGCCCCCCCGATAGACTATCGGGATATCGATCTGCGTAGTCAGACAACCCAACACGGGCCAGCCACTCACGTGCACGTTCTTTGGCTCCATTGTTGCGCAACCCGAAGGCGACGTTGTCGACGACACTCATGTGGGGGAACAGGGCGCCCTCTTGAAACACCATGCCGACCGACCTGAGCTCGGGTGGTACCATCAACGATGGACTCGCAAGCGTGGAACCGTTCAGCACAATCTCCCCGGACTGCAAGGGTAACAATCCGGCCATCAGTCGCAGCAACGTGGTCTTGCCGCAGCCTGAGTGCCCAATCAAACAGGTGACTTCACCGGCCTTACACTCAAAAGAAATATCATTTAAAGCCACATTCTTACCAAATCGATGCGACACTTTGTTAACTACAAGCACCTGAATACACTACTCGCCGACAATCACTCGCAATAGTCTATGCCTACTCCATCACAACAAGCTAGCGGTCTACTGGTATTACCGGCTCTATTTGTCGCCGCGCTGGTGTCGTTGCCGATTATTGTCACGCTGCTCTCCCTAGCCCAGCCGGCTGGTCCTATCTGGGAGCACCTCAGAGACACCGTGCTGAATGAGTATCTGCTGAACACGCTGGCTCTCATGACGCTGACAGGCGGGCTATCACTGCTCTTGGGCGTCAGCACCGGCTGGCTCATTGGTGCATGCCACTTTCGTGGGCGAGCCACCTTGAGTTGGCTGTTAATGCTGCCGCTGGCGTCGCCAGCCTATATCGTTGCGTATGTGTACACAGACCTGCTGGAAGTATCTGGCCCCGTGCAGACCACGCTGCGCTCGTGGCTCTCGTTAGGAATAAACGATCTCCAGTTTCCACCGATTCGGAACCTAACAGGCGCTGCCGTTTTACTCTCGCTCGTGCTCTACCCCTACATTTACCTGCTCTGTCGAAACAGTTTCGCGGGGCGATCGGGTGCTCAGTTTGATGCCGCGCGCGTGCTGGGTCACGGCCCGTTTAGCGCCTTTTTTCGCGTTGCTCTGCCCGCCGCGCGTCCGGCAGTCATAGGTGGTCTGGCGTTAGTGCTGATGGAAACACTGGCCGACTTTGGCGTGGTTAGCTATTTCTCAGTGCCAACGTTCTCAACGGGTATCTTCCGCACATGGCTCGGATTGGGCGATCCTCAGGCCGCATTAAAACTAGCCTCTTTAATGCTCCTATTCGTCATTGTGCTGGTAGGACTGGAAGAGAGTAATCGGCGGGGGGCTGTCGATCGCAGTGATATAGCCGGAGCCTCGCAGATTAACTTAACTGGCATCAGAGCCTTTTTAGCCATCGCTGCCTGTGTGCTCCCTATCGCACTTGGGTTTGTAATCCCAGCCGTGACACTGGCGCTATACGCTGCTGACAACGTCAATGCGGTAACCCAAGCCAAGTTCGCTCAACTGGCCTTGAACAGCCTATCGCTGTCTATCGCGGCCGGCGTTGGCGTTACCCTCATTGCTTGGGTGCTGGCCTACGTGAAGCGCCTTCGCCCAAGCCCACTCACCCATGGCCTGATCCGTATATCGACCTTGGGTTATGCCCTACCGGGCATTCTGTTGGCGGTTGCATTGCTCAAGCCTGTGGGTGCTTTTGATCATTGGTTGATGGGAACGTGGTCAGGCCTGTCCACGCCTCTGCTATCAGGAAGCCTTTTCTTGCTGCTTTATGCCTATGTCTGTCGATTCTTGACGGTCGCATATCAGTCGGTTGACTCCGGCTTCGCGGGTATCTCTCACGACATCGATGCAGCAGCAAGAACACTCGGCACCACAACAGGAGAGATGATCCGAAAAATCCATTTCCCTCTGCTGAGACCCAGCATCTTTGCGGCCTGTTTGTTAGTTTTCGTGGATGTTATGCGGGAACTGCCAGCAACGCTGATATTACGACCCTTCAACTTCGACACCTTGGCGACGCAGGTTTATCGACTAGCCAGCGATGAACGGCTGGCCGAGGCATCTGGCGCCGCGCTACTGATCGTGATTTTGGGTGTATTGCCCGTGGTACTGCTTCAGCGAACAAAACCCGTAGGCAACCGTGCTTGATAGGCACCGCTAATCAGCACAACCTAACCGTGCAGTGAATGCACGAAGCGATCTAGGCTCGCCGCACATAACCTGAGCCCAAGCGAAAACCTCCCCGCGAGCTGTGAAACCGTGCAAAGATAGTTCTGTATCTTCTTATCGATTAAGCACTGTACCGCATGAAAATTTGGAGTTATTCGAGACCATTTACGTTTCACGGCCACAGTTGCGAAATAAAAGTAACGTTGACCCAGAGCGAAACGATTTCGTCGTTGTTCATCGACAACTTCCTCGTTGATGAGCAGTACATCAAATACACCGACGGGATCACCATATTCGTGCACCCGTTGAGAACCCCTTCCGGCTTTGAAGCCAAGGTCGAAGTGGGCTATTTCAACTGGCGAAATGTAGGCATTGCCGTAACCGAAAATGGTCGCTTAGTGCACGAAAGTCACCCAGGGGAAGATCTGAGCTACGGCGAAGCACTCATGGAAGACTTATATGGCATGAAGGAGCATGCCTCAGAAGCTGGGGAGAGTAAGTGGGCGCAGAATAAATATTCCATTTATGCCGACCTAGGTCTCGCCGCTTTATTCTTCATCGTAAGCAAGGTCACAGGGGATCTGGTTCTCGCTGCTATTGTTGGAGGCGTTACGGGCTTGGGTCTCATCGTGTTACAACGATTCGTCAAAGCGGACCTGCTGGGCGGTTTTGCCGTGTTCGGCACCATCATGTTGGCCATCTCCACGGCTTTTTCTCTCGTTTTACAAGATAGCTATTGGGTACAAATGAAGAGCACGGCGCTAGGGCTCTTCACGGCTGCCCTGTTCATGGCCGATGGGCTATTGAGACAAGGCGCCTATTTTGGCGCAAGATTCGAGCGCTACATGCCGGGTCCTTTGCACCACAACCGACTCGCTATCGGCATGAGTATTATGGGTATAGTGTCTGCCGGTGGAAATTATGTCGTCGCGGAAAATTTCTCGGAAGATTTCTGGCTCATGTACACCACGTTCCTCGACTTCCCCATCTTCATGCTGTCCTTTCTCGTGATTCTTCGATGGGCGCGCAAATCTGAAGGTGCAACTGCATGAGCGCTGAGATTTCCTCATTACGTAGAGCCGAGGCCTCGAATCATGAAGCCTGCGCCTAGCATAAGCCTCATTAACTTAACCGACGCTGAAGAGCGCATTATCGGAAGCCTAGAGAGCGCGTTAACCGAAACGGGCTTCGTGATGGTTCAGGGCCATGGTATTCCGTCAGAGTTAGTTCGAGACGTACGCCGGGTTGTCGAAGGCTACTTTAGCCTGACGACAGAAGAAAAAATGCTGGACTGCATTACGCCCGATACCTACAGGGGCTACATTCCTTTGGGGTTTTTCTCCCCCAACACAGGCGGCAACACACCCGACCAATACGAGGGGTACAAGCTTCATCACGAAACCTCTCTAGAACACCCTATTCGGCAGCAATGTGATCTATACGGCCCCAATAAATGGCCGGCAAAGCCAGCGGACATGTCTGAGGTCATTACCGAATTTTGGCGGGCCTGTGACACAGCTGGAAGACACCTACTAAAGCTCATCAGCCGAATTATGGGAATTAATGAAACTACATTTTTGAGTCTCTTCGATGACCCGCTCACCAACATGACTTTGCTTCATTATCCATCCCAGCCGACTGACAGACCCAAGGTTGGGATTCACCCACACAAAGACACTGATGCCTTGACCCTACTGTTCCCAGACCAAGTGGGCGGTTTGTGGCTGCAACCTCGCGGGCATAAAGACTGGATGGAGGTCGTTGCCCCACCCGATACGATGGTGGTGAATATAGGTGACCTACTGGAGCTTTGGTCTGGTGGGTATTTTGTTTCTACGCCTCACAAAGTCGTCAATGCCTCCGGGAAGGAGCGCTACAGTTTCCCTTTCTTTATGGTGCCTCGGCACGATGTTATTGTAGAACCGCTTGTCGAACGCCAACCAGGATTTAACCGATCACCCGTATCCGTGGGCCCCGTCTCTCGCGAGGTATGGCGGACAAACTGGCAGCAGGTCTATCCGGCCGATACGGGTTTCGATTTAGGGACGCTTTCAAACTAAGGCCCCCGCAGCGCCCACCAACTCTCGCGGCCAGAAATTGAAAGACGACAATGGCTCATCTCATATCGAGTACCGCAACCATCCCAGCACTTTGGACACTGCAGAGATGACCCAAGGGGCCCTTGATCACCAACCAGGCCCCCGGCAACACCTACCTCGTCTCTGCAGTATCGATCGGTAAACGACGTTACGTCACACCTTCAAAGTTTATGGCGACAGGTTAATCAAGATCCACCAAACAGCCCTCGCACGTTAGGAACGCCTTTGGCTCACGAATCCCGATTAATGTTTCATAGAGTTTTGAAATGCCGTCCAGAGCTGATAACACCCTAGGCTCCCCGAGAGAGACATCGAAGTTCTCCAGTAACTCTTTGAGAATCAGCTCTTCAGGCGACAGTTCTTGCCCATAATATTCAACTTGGTAATCGTCTATTTCTGCCGACTGGGCCGCGTAGGCGATTGCTGAGTCGATGCCTCCGATCTCATCCACCAACCCTATTTCTAGAGCGTCTGTCGCAAGCCAGACTCGACCGCCCGCGACGGCTTTAATGTCTTCGTATGATTTGGATCGCGACTCGGCCACGAAATTGACGAATCGATCGTAGGCGTCAGCGCCCCAGCTGGCGAAGATCTTATCGAGATCGTCATCAATGGGCTGGGTCGGATCCCAGCCCCCGTGCTTGGAGGTAACGACACCATCAAAGTTGACGCCGATGTAATCCATCGCGTTTTCCAGGGTGGGCAGAGCAATGGCCACACCGATAGAGCCGGTAATCGTTGTCGGTTCGGCAAAAATAAAGTCCGCTGGCGTTGAGATATAGACACCACCGGATGCAGCGTAGTCACCCATAGAAACGATTACTTTGATGCCCTTGCTCTTCGCAACAAGCAACTCATCTCTCATCATCTCGCTGGCAATAATGGATCCACCGGGGCTGTTAACTCGAAAGACGATGGCTTTGGTGTTGTCGTCTTCATGTGCTGATCTAATTTGTTTCACGACGCCATTAGCCCCAGCCACACCCTGCGCAATGTCCCCCTCCATAATCGCGCCTTCAGCTGTAATGACCGCTATTTCGTTGTCGCTATCGGAGACGTCGTCGTCAATTTGCTTAGAATATTCGCTGTAGGAAATGGTCTTATACGTTTCAGTCTCAGACTCCTCGTCCAGACCAAACTCATCAATCATGTATTGGCGAAATTCCGGAAATGATTTGGTGCCGTCGATGATATTGTTTGCCTGCGCATAGGCGATATTTCCTATGGCAGCCTCTCCAAAGAATCCGACGTAGTCATCTGCAAACGATTGAATGTCATCCGCTTGAATCCCCCTTCCCTGTGCCATGAGCGACTTCATTTCATCCCAAATAGGGAACAGCAAGGCTTCTCTCTGCATCCGGTCGTTGTCAGACATGCTCGACCGCCAGCTTGTTTCAGTAGCAGACTTAAAGTCTCCCTGTGAGTAATTATGGATATTAATCTTGAGGTTCTCGAACAGGTCTTTATTGTAGTTTCTCATTCCTCCGAGACCCCTAACGCTGATGCTCCCAACAGGGTGCACCCAGATCTCAGACGCTTGAGAAGCCATGAGATAAGACGTTGTAGACAGGCGATCGTTAAAGGCAATGACTCGTTTTCCAGAGTCGCGAAGTGCTTTTAGTTCTTTCGCGATATTGATTGCCGTCGTGGGTCCCGCAAAGCCGGTCGATGAGAAATCGATAACGACCGCAGGAATATCATCATCCTTAGCGGCTGCCCGAATAAGTTTTATCAGATCCCTTGTTTGGATTTGCTCGGCTGAAGCATCAGCGCCAACGTTAAATAAAAAATCTGAGTTAAACGCCTCTTGATCAACCACCGTTCCCGACGGGCCGATGTGCAACACTCTGCCACTTGGGTCTTTAACCTCAGGCCCCGAGGAGAATAGCGCCCCGACAATGGCAGTGGTCAGAAAGATCAAAACAAGGGCGGTGCCCAGATCCAGTATGACGGTTCTTACTTTTTGCAGAAATAGACTGAATAAGGAAATGATAGATTTGAAGGTATTCATGCGTGACGTCCCAATTAACCTGTCTAAGGAATGTAACGTAAACGTATCATCATTATGATGGGAATTGAACGTTACATGGCGATCGCAGTCAAAAATCAAGAAAGAAGTGACAGCTGCGACAACCGGCCGCGTTACTCAAACGTCTCGCTTGAGTCCCAGGGCCTTCAACAACTTGTAGCGAATGGTCGGCAGGATGACCTTGCGACCCACCTTCGACCACTGAACGACACCCGTTTCAAATGACGCTTTAGCAACGAGTCTTTTGGCGTAAGCCGAAATGATGGAGTCGTCCTCCCACAACAGCGGTTGAAGCCCCAACCACTGCAAGCGATATAAGACAGCACTCCACTGAATGTCGGCGAGACTAAAGGCATCGCTAGCCAGCCATCCACCGTTGTTAAACGGCCCCGCCTCTAATTGGGCCTCCAGCGCTGCAAGCTCAGCTTTCGTGGCACTTACAATGGCAGGCATCTGACCCGGCGTAACCATCGCACCCTTTGTCGCTTCAATAACCGCCCGCTTTTTTTCGTAAGCCGACCTGAGTGTGGGGTCGCTTTTATAGGTATCGATTAAACCCGACAGCAGCTCGACTTTGTCTTGATGATAGCGCCCGCTCCCGGTTGCATTCCCTATTGGGAAGGGCTTCTTTACTCCCTCGACATCACCGTAGGTTAACGCCTCGATAAACAAGCCAGCGGCCCTACCAACCCAGTGTTTAACAGACTCAGTTTCTGATTCAGAGACCTCAAAGCATTGATTGGCAGGGCCGAAACGGGCTGCAAGCAGGTTGAGTATGTTGATCGTATCGGTAGTAACCCTGCCATCGATGACCAGGGTCGGCACCACGCATCGCGAATTCAGGCGCACATAACCCGGTGAAAACTGCTGTTGGGCCGGCAATAAGATAGGATGCGATTGCCATGGAACCCCTAGCTCTTCGAGGCCCTGACGCACCTTTTGTGAATCCAAGGACAAGGGGAAATGATAGAGATGAATGCCTTTTGCAGGCGCCCACTGATTGGGCATGTCGGTCAATGGTGCATCAACCAGATTCGGGTCGGTCACATAGACGGGCTTCAAACGCACTGGCACCTTCCTCTACTTATTAACCCGGTAACGACGCTCGTCACGGGATGGCTTGTACAGCAGGGGTACGAGATAGAGCCAACCCACAACCGGCAGGGGCAGCACCCACAACAAGCACCACCAACCTGATTTACCCACGTCATGCAATCGCCTCACCGTAACAGCAATGGTCGGGATAGCCATGATGGGGCGATAGAGGAGGACTAGTACACCCACATTCGGGTCGACCATACCCATGGGTATGTAGTGCCCAAGGGGGAGCTCCCGGATATCCACTGTTGCAGTAACGAGAAATTGATCAACGACCGCGACCACCATGTACAAGAGGATGAACAGCAGCATAAAGTACCAGAACTCAGGTCGAGATGACCGGCCGCTGAAATCAAAGCAACGTGTGAAGCCCGCTATCGCCGCATGAATGAAGGTATTCATGAACACAGTAATAACACGAAGATAGAACGCCTGTCATACCTGTGGCCCCCACTAAGCGAATGTGCGACGCACCAATTCGACTCAAATTTAGGGCCGCCAGTTTCGGCCAGTGAATTCGCTGAAATGACTGGGAGTCGCTACACTGAGACCAGACGCGCCAATCGACAATAAGGGAAACCCCATGAGCGATACCTACGAGCCCCCCAAGGTCTGGGAGTGGAAACAAAACAGCAACCAGGCCTTTGCCAACATCAACCGGCCCACCGCGGGTGCTCAGCAAGAAAAAGAGCTACCGATTGGCAAGCATCCCTTGCAGCTTTATTCCTTGGGGACACCTAATGGCGTGAAAGTCACCATCATGCTGGAGGAGTTACTTGCGAAGGGGCACAGCGGTGCTGAGTACGACGCCTGGCTGATCAACATCGGCGATGGCTCACAGTTCGGCAGCGGCTTCGTTTCGGCCAACCCTAATTCGAAGATTCCAGCGCTCATGGATCACAGTGAGGAAACGCCACTGCGGGTGTTTGAGTCTGGGTCGATTCTCCTTTATCTCGCGGACAAGTTTGGCGAGTTCATACCAAAGGACCATGTAGGCAGAACTGAATGTCTTAACTGGCTGTTCTGGCAAATGGGCGCAACTCCGATGTTAGGTGGTGGGTTTGGTCACTTCTACGCCTACGCTCCGATAAAAATCGAATACGCGATTGACCGCTACGCCATGGAAGTGAAGCGTCAGCTCGATCTGCTTGATAAGCGGTTAGCAGACAACCGATACATCTGCGGTGATGAGTACACGATTGCCGATATGGCCATCTACCCTTGGTATGGGTCAGTAATTGAAGGAAAAGCGTATAACGCCGCTGAGTTCCTAGAAGCACACACCTACACCAATCTGAAGCGGTATACGGATGAGATATCTCAGCGGCCTGCCGTGCAACGGGGTCGTATGGTTAACCGACCGTACGGCGCCAAATCATCGCAGCTACTCGAGCGGCATGACGCCAGTGATTTCGAGTTGCGCACTCAGGACAAGCTAGATCCGGACCCGCCCGCAGACAGTTAGTCTGCGGTTCGAGATCAGCGTACCGTCGGTCCAACAAAAGCCGCACTAAGACGACACTGTGTATCGAAGGGTCCTGTTTAAAAGGCGCCCTCAATGACAAACGTGTACGAGTAACCAAAGTTGCGGCTTCGGCGCTCTAAAAACAGGACATCATCGGTCAGCCGGTCACTGTAAACCGTTCGCCGGAAGCGGTTTTCAGCACCTAACAAATTCCACGCAAAAGCCTTGAGGGTCAGCCCCATCACATCCTTGTGCTCAACGTAGACGTAGAGTGTTCCGCGACTTTTGTTGTTGAAACTGACTTCATCAATTCGGACGCTTGGTGCATCCTCTCCGTAGTCGACAACGGCCCCTATGGCCCAGGGCGTATCGTTGAAGTCCTGCCGGAGACTCAGCATATAGGACTTGTAATAGTCGCCACTGATTTTCCGTGTGTTACCTAATATGGGGTCCTTCACTTTAGAGGTCATATAACCGAACGAAAGATCGGCACGCCCGCCTTTCCAGAGGAACTCATCACTAAGTAATGTCGCATCGAAAAAGCCACCATAGGCCGAGGCGCTGTCGATATTCCCGGGCGCTTGACCACCTCCCTCGATAGGAATCCGGTCCACGATGTCTTCTACGTCTTCATAGAACAAGCTCAAGGTCAGGTTGCCCGACTTACCCAAGGACTGCTGGGCTTCAAGAGTAAAGTCCCAGGACTGCGGCGGCACCAAATTAACGTTGGTAACGTCTTCTCGCTCCTGATTCACATCTACCGACGCGATGAAATCAAAAAATCTTAGCTGCCCCACTGCTCGCTCTAACTTTGCTGAGAGAAACAGGTCATTCGCAGGTTTGTAGTTCAGTGCGAGAAAACCTTTTGGACGAACAAAATCGCGTGTGACATTGGAGCTGCCGGTCTGCCTGATTTCTGAGTATTCAGCACCTACTGTTGCCTGAAGGGTCAACTGCTCATTCAGTCGCTTGCTGACATTGAGCGTTGACTCGGTGCGCGTCTCTTCGACACGCGCCTTCGCGTCAGGGAGATCGACTGGAATAAACACACCGTCGGTGTTGAGTCTGTCGAGCTGAGAGTCTAGATCGAGGTAATTCTCCGTAGCCTCCAACGACCATCGCCACTGGCTGTCCCAGGCGGGGAAAGAGAACTCAGTTCTGATAATGGATTCTGCCTCATCGGCTTGGCGCGTAAATGCCGTCCCCTCGATAAGACCATTTACAAATGTCGTGGCAGTGCGATCAAGCGTCGGGCTCGACTCAAAGCGATGCAGCCCAATCAGCTTCAATCGTCCCGTACCCAGTTCGAACTCGTAATCCGCACCGATCTCGTAGTTATGCTCATCTTCAGACGAATCGAGAACGCGCGTGTTCTCATCAGGGTCTCCCACCCGCCGCCTGGAGGTTTCACCCCTATCCGAGTAGTTCCCGTTCAGCTCGGCAACGACGTTGAATAAGCTCCCGTTATCCGTTTCGCGCGAATACGACCCAGAGACTGACGGGCGGTCGGATTGATTAATACCTTTTTCATAGCGCGTATCGGTAAGCTCCCCGCCAGAGTCTCGAACTTCTTCGCTGCCAGCGTCACTAAAGTTGCGCTGCTCGTTGGCGATACTCACGGTCCACTCGGAGTTATTTCCTCCGCCGGTCATAGCGACTGTAAATTCGCGAAGACGCTCCTCGGAATTACCACCAGTAGGACGGAATCGGGGGGTGTAGCGATACAGACCGGTGACTTCGCGCTCTGTTGTAGTGATGACATTAACCACTTGGCCTGAAATACCTCCGATATCCAGACTGGCGCCATCAACGACCTCGAGTCGAATAACGCTGTCGACCGACAGTCGCTCAAGCGCCGCCGCAGGACCATTTGACTTGCCCGACACACGGCGGCCGTTGATAAGTACATTGGTGTCCGCCTGTCCAAACCCTCGATCATCCCCGCCTTCGTCAACATTAAAGCCAGGCACTTGCTTGACTAAGTCCAGCGCTGATCGCGGAACAAACTGCGAAAAATCCTCGGGGTAATAGGTCCGACGAATCGTTTCTTCGTTCGCAGTGCTGGCCTCAACCAGAGAAACGGTAGCGGTCAGCAGTAGCAAGCAGAGAAGTGCGGATGGACGTCGGATATACATGTCTGGAGTGTGCAGCGTCGCTGCGAATAAAACATCAACAGTTTTGAGTATATACCCTGCAACACGATATGTTCCCTTATCTAGCCACAGGGGCCACCGCGACTATCCCTAACTGCAGCTACAGCTCACTCTCTACCCCGCTTCGTTTGCCCTTGTTGCGCTGAAACAACACATCGCTTAGCGTGTGGTCGTTGAGGAATGAATGGTGACCGCATGGGAGTGCAAGTCAACGAACACATACCGGAACCACTAATGTCTCGCGTGGATGCAGCGGTCGCATGGTTCAATGATTCACCTGACGCGGCTGGCGATACGTTCAAGGTCACCGGCATTATTGACGTCGATAAGGCCCTCTCCGGTTCCAGCGAACTCAAGTTGATTCTTTGCGGCGGTGATCGGTGCGAGCAACGAACCTTTAACGTATCTGGAGAGGGTTCTAACTTTCTGGTCCAGCACGCAGATCTTCTGCACACACTCCCAGGGAAACCTCAAGCGGAACTCGATCCACCACCTGGTGCTCGCTTGGGATGGCTGGACAGTGTCATGGCGCAACACGCCTTTGTGGTTCTACTTTTTTACCGCGGATTTTGGTGACCTCCCTGTCGCTCCGAGTTGCGGGGCTATATTGACTCTGGCGTGGTCGACAAAGTTCGAGCTGCGGGGGGTGAGGTGTATGCCATTACCAGTGAGCCCCAATACCTTGCTGATCAGGCCCATGAACACTGGAATCTAAACTTCGAGAACATCGGTGATCCCCATCAAGAGATTCCAAGAATTTGTAACGAGCGAGACTGGCTGACCCTGTACGCCAGTAGAGGGGACACTGAATTCTTGCAACGCGGTGCGGATTGGACTGTTGAACACCCGAAGGGGTTTTTCCAGCCGGGCGTTCTGGCAATAACACAATCGAGTCGCATCCTTTACCGCTGGCGATCGGTACCATCACAATCGAACTTAAACGGTACGGTCGCCCGTCCAACGGCAGAGTACGTATGGCGATCTATTGACGACTCGCTCTTGGCAGGAGATACCTCGGGTGATGCACCTCACGATGACGACCCTGAAATTGATAGCCCGCCTCCACCTCGCATCGTCTTCATGGCAGCGCTCATCGCAAACGGGTGGTTCCTCCGGGCCAAGTCGTTTGCTTATTCACCAGGTACTGAATCGACCCCGGTGCGCTTCAGAAAAGCCTTTCGCCGATGGCCGCCCTTTGGGCTGCTATGGGTGCTTGGCTTCGCCTTACTGCCAAAAATCTGGGTCCTGACCGGACTTGTCTTGTGGCTCGCGTGGATTGTGATCGATATTCGAGCGACATGGGGCCGCATGGATATTCAGGAAGAGATCAACGAATAGACCGAAAAGAATTACTGAATTCATTTTAATAAACAGAGAGTCACCCCATGAGCGATGCTTCAATGATTACCGTCTCGCAAGTTGACCGAGTGCTAACTATCACGTTGAGCAGACCGGATGACCTCAATCCGCTGTGTTGGCAGGTGCTGAACGAAATAAAATTGCTTTTGGACAAGGTCGAACGTGACGACACCGTAGGTGTCATCGTCATAGGTGCTGCAGGTAAAGCATTTTCAACCGGGTACGACTTGCGCGAGGAACATTGGATTACCTCTCAATACCCCGCCAACTTTGAAGATCAGGTCGACATTCGGCAGGACAGAGATGACGTCCACATCATTGTCGATTACTGGATGAAGCTTTGGCGCTATCCGAAACCCCTCATAGCTAAAGTACAAGGTGATTGCTTGTCGGGCGCCGGAGAGTTGCTCGGGGTTTGCGATCTCGCGATTGTGAGTCAGCGAGCAAGATTTGGTCACCCCGCGGGACGTGATCTGGGAATACCACCCTCCATCATGTTCTGGCCGATGCTCATTGGCTTACGAAAGACAAAAGAGTTGCTGTATACGTCGCGCTTGATCAGTGCAACCGAGGCACAACAGATTGGCCTCGTAAATGAGGTAGTCCCCCATGATGAACTGGATGAACGAGTTGCAATTACTGCAGCTCATATCGCCAGAGCGCCGAGCGACAATCTTTCTATTCTTAAAGAGGTCTCCAATACGTGGTTTGAGAACATGGGTATGGAAGCCTCGGTGAGACGTGGCGCCGATCTAGATGCCATTTATCACCAGTTCGATAGTTTCAAAGACTTTTTCAGAACCCTACGCAAAGAAGGCGTCAAAGCGGCCTTTAAGAAGCGACGGGACCTCTTTGGTTAACGGATGGTGGGACGCAATCGAAGTACTGCTTTCATCTTTCCTAGGTATGGCTAAACACCAAGCAACTCATTCACCCATGTGAGCGAGAGGCAAAGGAGTGATCTATGGACCTTCCAGTTGGCGATAGTTACGAAGACATTTGCCGCAAGTTTGATTGGCAGATTCCCGAGTATTTCAATATTGCGGACGCCGTCTGTGACCGTTGGGCTGACGACGCGGACCGTATTGCGATCACTCACGAAAGTCTCGACGGCTCGATCAAACATTTAACCTTTGCCGAGATAAAGCGCTACTCAAATCAACTCGCGAATCTGCTCCACAGTCTGGGTGTTGCGCAAGGTGATCGTGCGCTCATACTTCTCACGCAATCGCCAGAGTGTGCTGTCTCTCACCTCGCCTGCTTCAAATCAGGCGTCGTTTCCTGTTTGGCCTCCGTGCTCTTTGGGCCCCATGCGATAGAACATCGGCTATCGAGCACTGAAGCAAAAGTGTGCATTACCAACAAAGCAAATCTGCAGAAAGTTCAGAGTATACGGAGCCTATGCCCATCGCTTGAGCACATCGTGGTAGTCGATGATGAGTCCCCTACGAACGCCTTATCGCTGTGGGCTGCCATCTCAGAGCAACCAGATGATTTTGATAATGTGAAAACGCGTAGCGAGGATACGGCCTGGATTAGCTTTACCTCCGGGACGACAGGCCAGCCTAAAGGTGTGCTGATGCCTCACCGTGTCCTGCTTGGCAACAGGCCGCTGTTTGAGTACTACTACGACTATGGCCCGAGAGAAGGCGATACGCTGTGGTCACCTGCCGATTGGGCATGGATTGCGGGTCTCATCAACATTCTCCTCGTCGGGTGGTACTCAGGCTGCAGAGTCGTCTCAACCGACATGAAAGGGTTTAACGCACAAGCGGCCTTCCGCATTTTGGGTCAGCATGACATTACGGTCTCTCTGCTGACGCCTACGGTACTCAAGCTCATGCGGCAGATTGATTCCGACGCGTCTCCTGAACTTCAGCTTCGTGTGGTGTTGAGCGGCGGGGAAGCTGTCGGGAAAGAATTAGCACTTTGGGCCGATGAGCGCTTTGGACTGACGATTAGCGAGGGGTTTGGACAAACTGAGTGCAACGGCATGATTGGGACCAACCCTCGTCTCATGGACGTGCGCCACGGGTCGCTGGGTAAAGCAATGCCTGGCTCAATCTGCGCCATCGTTGATGATGATGGGAATGAGGTGGAGCGTGGTGTTCAGGGCAACATCGCCATTAAGAGGCCGCATCCAGCGATGTTCTCGGGTTACTTAAATAATCCCGAGGCGACAGAAGGTAAATTTATTGGTGACTGGATGATCACTGGCGACTTAGGGGAGCAGGACGCAGATGGATTCTTGTGGTTCCACGGTCGCACGGATGATGTGATTACAAGCTCTGGATACCGAATTGGACCGACAGAGATAGAGGACTGCTTACTCAAAAGCCCTGCTGTGCAGCTGGCCGCCGTAATTGGTGTGCCCGATGAGACCCGAACCGAAATCATCAAAGCCTTTATCGTTGTCTCCGATAGTGCCGAACCAACTGAGACACTCGCTGAGTCGCTTAAGGAGCTCGTGAGGGAACATCTCGCAAAACACGAGGTCCCGAAGCTGATCGAGTTTGTCGACAGTCTACCTATGACAACCACAGGGAAAATTATGCGCCGAACACTGCGCGATCAGGAAATTGTCGCAGGAAACTGAGCGAGCCCAAAGCGAGCGCAATTAAGTCTGAGAGAGATCAGTACTACGCTGGTCTGGTAATCCCATACCCGAGCTGTGCGGGAGGTAAATAAAATGGATAACGGAACACTTATTTGTCAGGGTTTCACCTTCATTGAAGGTCCGCGATGGCACGAGGGAGCACTATGGTTCTCAGACTTTTACGACGAGGCCGTGTTCCGAGTCGTCCCGGGAGAGCTGCCAGAGAAAGTTGTCTCCGTACCACAACAGCCCTCAGGGCTGGGATGGTTGCCCAACGGTGATCTTCTCATTTCATCCATGTTGGATAAGACCATTTACCGATGGTCCGAAGCGCAAGGACTTAATAAGTACGCGGACGTTTCAGCCATTGCGGAGCGGCGAATCAATGACATGCTCGTTGATCCCACAGGTCGAGCATGGGTAGGTAATTTCGGTTTTGTTCACCAAGATGGCGAAGCTATTGCACCAGGCACCTTAGCCCGCGTTGATACCGAGCAGTCTGTGCATGCCGCTGCCGGTGATCTGCTTTTCGCGAACGGCATGGTGCTC
>ERZ802830.1276-NODE-1276-length-24139-cov-26.2807_pt1 | contig 24139 bp, 33 predicted proteins | sample MGYA00345654_ERZ802830 | MGnify/ENA primary metagenome ERZ802830 (study PRJEB30503, sample SAMEA104212375) | marine metagenome | biome: Westerlies Biome; feature: [SRF] surface water layer (ENVO:00010504) within the epipelagic zone...; material: water...
CCAAAAACAGTCATCTTGATTTTTGCATCAGGAAAACTTGTTTGTGTTGGAGCTAAACTTGAGAAAGAAGTGTACAGATCAGTAAACAATGTCCATTCATTATTAGAAGAAAAAGACTTGATGGTTTACGATTAAGTAAAATTATTTATTTTATAGGACTACCCAAAGCAACATCTTCAGTTACAGTGAGCCAGTATGGTTTATCGTCAACATCAGCTGCCAACAACATTGCATTAGATTCAACACCAGCCATTGTTTTAGGTTCTAAGTTTGCAAGAACAATTACAGTTTTTCCAACAATATCTTCAGGTTGAAAATATTGAGCTCCTCCAATAATTACATCTCTTTGATCATCACCACCCAAATCAATTTTACCTTTAATTATTCTGGATTTACCTTCTATTGGTTCAGTAGAAATAATTTTAGCAACTCTAAGATCCAGTTTTGCAAAATCATCATATGAAACAGTGCTCATAAAACATCTACAATTTTCCGCTTAAAATGAATTTGCATTATTGTAACTCTTTTTTTGTAATTCCGCTAGTTTCAATCTCGTATTTTAGGGCAGCAGGTAATTCAAGATATTTTTTATTTACCAATTCAATAATTTGATCATCAGGAACACTAACTTTTTTTAATAATTTTCCACGCTGGTGAGCATATGCATTTTTCCAAAAAGTTCCTGCATCAAAAGTACCAATTTTTGCCATATAGCAAGTAAATCTCATGTTCTTTAAAATTTTAATGGACTGTGACGGAAGAATGGTCAAGGCCATTAGAACCGGAGTTAATGTTCTGGATTTTAGGCATTGGCCCATCACAGTCTGTTTCAATTTAAAGTGGAATCTAATATATTTGATGCAAAAATCAATTCAAACAAGAATGGCAACAATTGTGGTTCAAACAGAGATAAATTCTAGCCTGGATAAAGTGTGGGAAATTATTTCAGACATAGATAATGAACCAAGATTTTGGAAGGGAACAAAAGAAGTCAAAACATTATCAAAAGAAGGAGATGTAATAAAAAGAGAAATCACAATAGCATTTAGAGATCAAAAATGCTTACAAGAAATTCAATTAAAACCAAAAAAAGAAATCAGTGCAAAATTCACCAAAGGAATTCTAAATGGTACAAAGATCATCACACTTACACCCAATAATGAACACATCATAATGCAAACAGCATGGGAAATTAAATTGTCAGGAATGATGAACATGTTTACAGGAGTAATTAAAAATCACATAAAGAGTGGAACTGAACAAGCAATGCAAAGCATCAAAAGAGAAATTGAGGGATAAAATTGGAATTATTAATTGAAATAGTCACATACATTATTGCAGCAATATTGATTGGTATTATTGGTGCTTGGATATACCTTATCAAATCAATGATTGAATCATTTACAAAGACACCATATTTAGATAAATTTGAAAATACAAATAATTTAACACCCAAAGTTTCAATAATTCTTCCAGCAAGAAATGAAGAAAAATATCTTGCAAAATGTTTAGATTCATTAATTGAGCAAGATTATGAAAATTACGAGATTGTAGTAATTGATGATTCATCAGAAGATACTACAGGAAAGATAATTGCAGAATATGCAGAAAAAAATTCTAAAATTATTCATGTTTCAGCTAATTCAAAACCAGAAGGATGGATGGGTAAAAATTGGGCATGTATGGAAGGGTATAGACATGCAAAAGGTGAGCTTTTACTTTTTACAGATGCAGATACAAAGCATTCAAACCAAGTTATTTCATTAGCAGTTTCACATTTGCTAAGTTTACAATTAGATGCACTGTCGGCAATTCCAAGATTATTAACATTTGATTTCTTGACTAAGGTATCACTACCAATGATATCAACATTTTTGCATACTAGGTTTTCTGCAATTAACGTTAACAATCCAAAGAAAAAAGCAGCATATTTTTTTGGAAGTTTTTTCATTATTACAAAAAAAACATATCAAGAAGTTGGAATGCATGAAGGAGTAAAACATGAAATTGTCGAAGATGGTGCACTTGGTAAAAAAGTGAAAGAATCAGGCTACAAAATGAGAATAGTTAGAGGAGACGAACTAATTGATGCTGTTTGGGCCAGAGATTCTAAAACACTTTGGCAGGCATTAAAGAGATTGATGATTCCACTGTATTTACAAAGTGAAAAAATTGCAATAGGAAGTTTCTTTGCAGTATTATTTTTACTATTTGTCCCATTTCCAATATTTGCAATTACAAACTTTATACCAATTGAAACAATGTCAGCAAAAATACTCTATTATTCAGCAGCAATTGCATCATTACTGATTTACATTGGTGCAGTAATTGAAGTAAAAATGGGATTAAAATTAAGATTAATTCATGCATTATTTGCTCCATTAGGTGGATTAGTAGTCACCTTAGGATTCCTCACAGGACTAATTCAAGCAAAAGGTGCATCATCAGTATCATGGAGAGGTAGAAGTTATTCAATGAAAGATCACACTCAAAGTTCACTTAGCATATAGAAAAAAAGAATACTTTTACATACAAATGAGAAGAAATTGTTCACGTGGATAAATCAGGGATATTTGTAGGTGCGACAGTAGGCAGCATCAGCGCATTTATAATATTTTCAATACTTTTTATCATTCCAGCAGAATCCAACGAAGCTGCAATTCAAAATCAAATAGATGAAAATGAATTACAAGTACAAAATCAAATAGATGAAATTAATAATTTGATTTTACAAGAATCAAAAACATCATCATTAACATTATCATTAATGGAAATTTTTGAAAAAGCAGAACCGGGAGTTGTGCGAGTTAATACGATACGAAATCAAACAGTAAATGAAACAGGAGGAGTAGGATCAGGTTTTGTTTTTGATAAGATGGGACACATTATTACAAATGCACATGTAGTAGAAGGTTCAACAAAAACAATTGTTACATTTTTAGATGGAAGATCATATAATGCAGAAATTATTGGAGTAGATGAATATACAGATATCGGAGTAATCAAAGTGAATGCAGATTTAAAATTATTGCAACCATTATCATTAGGGGATTCATCAAATCTTAATGTTGGAGAACCAATTGCGGCAATAGGAAATCCATTTGGATTATCAGGTTCCATGACATCAGGAATTGTTAGTCAAATGGGACGATTATTACCATCAGGTTCAGGTTATTCAATTCCAGATGTTATTCAAACAGATGCAGCAATCAATCCAGGAAATTCAGGAGGACCATTGTTAAACATGAGAGGAAACATAGTAGGAATTAACACTGCAATACAATCTACAACAGGGGAATTTACAGGAGTAGGATTTGCAATACCATCACAAACAGTTGCAAAGATTGTTCCAATTTTAATCGATGAAGGAGAATACAAACATCCATGGATTGGAATTTCAGGCAGAGATATTGATCCAGATACTGCAAATGTATTAGGATTAAAAGATGCATTAGGGTTTCTAATAATAACAGTAGTAGAAAATAGTCCAGCAGCAGATGCAGGATTAATTGGTTCAGATAAAATAATTGAAGTGGATGGAAAAGAATATTCCATTGGAGGAGATATCATTGTTGCAGTTGATGGAATGGATGTTAGAAAAATTGATGATATTTTAGTCCATCTTCAAAGAGTAAAAACAGTTGGAGATGAGATGAATTTAGAAATTTTAAGAGACGGTAGGACTACAAATGTGACAATTATTCTTCAAGAAAGACCAAATTGAAAATAAAAGGATACAAGCATAAATACATCTACTAAAAAATTCTTCTAATGACTAATTTGGTTTTAAAATCAGAGATCCTAAACAATGTATTAGAAAATAAATCAATTAATCGACAAGAAATCATAGATATTTATCAAAAATCAGTAGAGAATTCAAATGAATTGTTTCTTACTGCACAAAGACTTCGAATTAAAAATAAAAACAACACAGTAACATTTTCAAAAAAAGCATTTTTCAATATCATTAATCTCTGTAAAGATACTTGTTCATATTGTACATACAAGGCAGAACCAGGAGAAGAAAAAATTTCTTTAATGTCAAAACAGCAGATAAAAGAATTATTACAATTAGCAAAAAAATACACATGTGTGGAAGCACTGTTTGTAACAGGAGAGCAACCAGAAAAGAAGTATCCTGAAGCTAGAAATTGGCTCAAAGAAAATGGTTTCAAATCAACAGTAGAATATCTGATTCATTCATCTGAAGAGGCATTAGAATTAGGCTTATTTCCACATACAAATGCAGGAAATTTGAATTATGATGAAATGAAAGAACTCAAAAAAACTAATGTGTCAATGGGAATAATGTTAGAAAACATTAGTGAAAGATTAACAGAAAGGGGCATGCCACATTATTTAGCTGCAAGTAAAAAACCCCAAACAAGATTAAAAATTTTAGAAAACTCAGGCAAATTAGGAATTCCAATGACCACTGGTATTCTTGTAGGAATTGGAGAGACAATAGAGGAAATAATAGATTCAATATTAGCCATAAAAGATCTTCATAAAAAATATGGAAATATTCAAGAAGTGATTTTACAGAATTTTCAACCAAAACCAGATACAATTATGAAAAATTCCCCATCTACTAATGAAGAATATTTTAAAAAAATTGTAGCATTATCAAGAATTGTGATGCCAGAAATGAATATACAAATTCCACCTAATCTTTCTCCAAAATCATACCAAAGTTTCTTACAAGTAGGAATTAATGATTGGGGAGGAATTTCACCATTAACGCCAGATTTTGTTAATCCAGAATTTTCTTGGCCAGAAATTAACAAAGTAGAAGATAATTCAAAGAAAGCAGGATTTGATCTAAAATGCAGGTTCCCAATCTATCCAGAATTTTTCTCTTTTATTAGTAAAAAGTTAAGGGATAAAATAGCAGTGATTCAAAATGAAGACGGGTACGTAAAGGAAGAATATTGGAAATGACAATTAACATAGACTCACTGTTTAGAAATGCAGATCCAATTATATCTGAGATTTTAAACAATGCCTTATCTGAAAAGGAGATTTCTGCAAAAGAAGGATTGGAGCTTTACAAAACAAAAGGGATGGATTTCCACCTAGTAGGGCTAGTTGCGGATGAATTACGAAAAAGAAGGGTTGGAAATATTGTATCTTATGTAGTAAACAGAAACATCAATTTCACAAATGTTTGCATAAAACAATGTGGTTTTTGTGCATTTAGTAGAGATTTTAGAGAAGAAGAAGGATATTTTCTACCAACAGAAGAAATTGTACGTAGAGCAAAAGAAGCACATGACTTAGGTGCAACAGAGGTGTGTATTCAAGCAGGATTACCACCAGACATGGAAGGAGATTTGTATGAAAATATCTGTAGAGAAATTAAAAAAGAAATCCCAGACATACACATTCATGGTTTCTCTCCAGAAGAAATACTATACGGAGCAACCAGATCAAACATTACAATTGAAGAATTTCTAAAAAGAATGAAAGAAGCAGGAGTCAATACATTACCAGGAACATCTGCAGAAATATTGGATCAAAAACTAAGGGATAAAATTTCACCAGGAAGAATTACAGTAAAACAATGGGAAGAAGTAATCAAGACAGCCCATAAAATTGGAATAAACACAACATCTACTATGATGTTTGGTCATTTAGAAAGCCTAGAACAAAGGATCAATCATATTGTGAAATTAAGAGAAATACAAAAAGAGACAGCAGGATTTACAGAATTTGTGCCATTAAATTTTGTCCATTCAGAAGCCCCGATGTACAAACATCAGTTACATGAAGGAATACAACAAGGTGGAAGCGGAAATGATGTATTACTTACACATGCAATTGCAAGAATTATGTTCAATAACACAATAGACAATATACAAATGTCCTGGGTAAAAGAAGGTCAGAAAATGTCACAACTGTTATTGATGTGGGGAGCAAATGATTTTGGGGGAACTTTGATCAATGAAAGCATATCCACATCAGCAGGTTCAGAATATGGACAATTATTAAAACCAAAAGAAATTAGACGAATGGTAAGAGAAATTGGAAGAATTCCAGCTGAAAGAAACACACAATACAAAATGCTAAAAAAGTTTGAAACAGAAAATGAAATAGACGAAGGATTAGATAAAATTACAAATAATTCTCAATTTGGATCATATAAGGAATTAATTAAAATTAATAAATTCAGATACAAAAACCCCAGAGAAGAATAATTGTCAGCCTTAGAAAAGGCAATAACGCATTCAAAAAAATTAGGAGTAGATGAATGTGAAATTGTTACCGTTAAAAAAAACATAACAACAGTGAGAATTACAGATTCAGAAATCATAGAAATTAAACAGAATTTTGATCAAAATTTTGGTATCAGATTGATACATGATAAAAAAATTGCATCAATACAAACCACTAATGAAGAAAACATTTCAGAGGCCATAACAAGAGGAATTAAGTCTATCAAAAAATTGAAATCAAGAGACTTCTGGAATGGTTTACCAGAAAAAGTAGAAACACAGCAATTAGAAGGAGTGTTTGATAAAAAAATCAAACATATTTCAGGTTCAAAAGCTACCGATATCGCTCAAAATATGATTAATTCATCTGAAAATAAAAAAATCGATACAATTACAGGCTCACTAAATTTAGTCTATGAAAATTTTGAATTGAGTAATTCTAATGGATTAAATTTCAATAATGAAGCAACATATGTTTCAGGAATTATTAACGCAGAATCAGAACAAAGTAACGTACCAGTTTCAGGAATAGGACATGCATGTGGAAGAACATTATCAAAATTTTCTTCAGAACAAGTGGGAATAGATGCAAAAAATATGTGTATAAATTCAATCAATCCAAAAAAAATTAATTCAGATACATATTCCATAATTTTTGATCCATATTCAGTAGGAGAGTTACTAGCATTTGTAATAGCAGCAAATTTTAATTTTAAAACATTCAAAGAAAAAAAAAGTTGTTTTTCAAATAATTTGAAAGAAAAAATATCAATTGAAGGATTCAATTTAACAGATAGTCCACACATACCAGAGGGGATTGGTACAAAGTCAATAGACAGTGAAGGAATAAAAACTGAAAAGAGTAAATTAATTGAAAATGGGATTTTTACAAATGTTTTTTCTAATCTTTATGATAGTTACAAAGAAGGTGAAAAAAAATCATCTGGAAATGCAATCAGAATGGGATCACCTATGGGAAATAGTGCAGAACCAATTCCAATTTCAGCACCACATAATTTGATAGTTACATCAGGCAATAGTACACAAGAAGACATAATCAAAGATACGAAACATGGTTTGTTAATAGGAAGATTATGGTACACATATGCAGTTAATCCGATTAAAGGAGATTTTTCATGTACTGCAAGAAGTGGAATACGAATTATAGAAAATGGGGAAATAGTAGGACCTGGAAAATCAGTGAGAATAGTATACAATCTTCCAAAATTATTAAACAACATATCAGATATTGGAAATGATCAACGTCAAGTGATTCAATGGGCATCATTACCATCAATTACTCCATCAATCAAAGTTGAAAATATTCCAGTTAATTCAATTTAAGCATAAAATTTAGGCACAAATTATTTAAAAAATGCAGTTACCAAATACAAAACATATCCGGTTGCCAAAATGACACCAATAGTTCTGTTGATGATTTTAGTTTTTAATCCAATCAATAATGAAAGACTAAAGATAATCATTATTGCATAATCTACATAAATATCAGAAGTTGTCAAAACACCTCCAAGGGCAGCACCTACACCCATTATCATCAAGATATTGTAAATATTGCTTCCAATAATATTTCCAATTCCAACATCACTGTGTCCTTTGCGAATCGCAATAATAGAAGTGATTAATTCAGGAAGAGATGTTCCAATTGCAATTACAGTTAATCCAATAATTTTCTCAGATAAACCAAATTCAGATGCAATAATTACAGCATTATCAACTGTGAGTATAGCACCAATATACAATACAACAATTCCAATTCCAATTAATCCAAAAGATTTTACATAAATATTATTTTGAGTGTTTTCAGAATTATCTTTAGTTGTTGTTCTTTGTTTTAATGCATCCCTAAATGTAAAAAATGCAAAGACACCAAGCCCAACAAGAAGTAACGCACCATCATATTGAGAAAGTTCGCCATCAATAGAAAGTAAAACTAGTAGGAAAGATACACCCAACATAATTGGAATTTCTTTTCGGAATACAGATTTTTGAATTGCGACAGGAATAAGAATTGCAGATACACCAATTACCATACCTACATTGGCAATATTACTTCCAACAATATTTCCCAAAATTATTGCACCATGATCACCAGCAGCTGCAATACTTGCTGCAAGTTCTGGGGTAGACGTTCCATATGCTACAATAGTCAAACCAATTACAAGATTACTAATACGAAGTTTTTTGGCAATTCCGACTCCGCCACTAACTAACCAATTTCCACCAAAACATAACATCACTAATCCAATAACTAGTAATGCGGCACTTAGTATGACTTCCACAACGAAATTTCACATTATGGTTGTTTAAAGGAGATGATTCACTATATTTTTACAAATGTACCAATTCAAGTTAAGTTCAAAAAATAATAGATTTTTGAAAGGACATACTCAATTTTGGGAGCTAAAATTCTAAAAATGACCGAAATAGGTGTAAAAAAACTACTCAGATAGATAAAAAATAGACAAGTCAAAGACTAATAAGGTAATGTACCGTACCATACAGTATAATGAAAGCAAGACTAACTTATGTCCCATTAGAAGTGGCAGATCAATTCGAAGACTTCATCATAGAAAGGGAAGAACAAATTCTAGATGCAGTAAAAGCAAGAACCAAAGATTTCAGCACGTTATCTTTGTTAAAGTTGTTATATCAACTCAAAGGAAATCCAATGACATTTTCACACCTATATTCAAAATCAAAAATTAGAATGAAAAAATCATTTTTGAATTACCTACATCTTTGTGTGAACTACAACTTTATAGAAAAAGAAGCAGTTGGACCAAATGTAATCTATACAATTACAGATAAAGGAAGAGTAATGTTAAATCTATTCATGCAAAAAAGTAATTAGATAGAGCATAGCGTTGAAATTGTGCAAAAAGAATTTCCAGAAGCCGAAATATTTGAAATTAAAAAAATAGGGTTAAAGAATCCAATAGTTTTTGCAGGATTTGTAGGTGCAGGTCTTGTAGGGCCATTGGCAATTAATCATATAATTACAGAATTGAAAATGACAGAAATTGCAGTGATGAGATCAAAATACCTTCCACCATCAACAGTTTTCATGAGAGGGAGATTACGTCATCCATTCAGATTCTATGCAAATGAAGACGGTACAATTTGTGCAATAATTTGTGAAATTACATTAAGAATGGAAGGATTGTATTCATTAGTATCATCAATTTTAGATTGGGCTGAAAAAAATGGATCAAAAGAAATAGTGATTTTAGACGGAGTTGCAAGTACAGAGCACGATGATAAAGCATATTGTGCAGCAGAAGAGGATTTGGTAAGAACCATGGCAGACAAAGACATTAGTTTAATTCCGCAAGGATTCATCACAGGAATTCCAGGAGGTATTCTAAATGAATGTCTAGTTAGAGAAATTCAAGGATTGACATTATTGGCAAAAGCAAACAAAATAGAGCCAGATTCAGGCGCAGCTGCAACTCTAATTGATGCATTAAACAGATTTTATGAGATGGAAATAGATACATCAAATCTACAAGAGGAGAAAGAAAGAATCCATTCAGAATTTAGCGAATTGTCTCAAAAATATGTGGAGCATAGAGAAGAGATATCTGGAATGTATATGTGATCGAAATAGCAGGCAAATTCTTTTATTCACAACAAATGCGGAACAAATAATGGCTTTAACATACAAAAAAGCAGGAGTAGATATTTCAAAAATTAAACAAAGTCAAAAGGCAATTGGTAAATTAATTACATCAACTCATAAACTTCAGAAAAAAGCAAAGATAGCTCATGGGTTTGGACATTATGCAGGAATCGTAGAAATTCCTGGAGGAAAATTATTAGCAACGCATACAGATGGAGTAGGAACCAAAGTAGTAATTGCAAATATGATGAAAAAATACAATACAATCGGAATTGATTGTGTTGCAATGAATGTAAATGACATTATTTGTATTGGTGCAACACCAATATCATTTGTAGATTATATTGCTGCAAACAAAAACGATGTACCAATATTTAAAAAAATTGTAGAAGGATTAGTTACAGGTGCAAAAAAATCTTCAATGCCAATTGTGGGTGGAGAAACTGCAATCATGCCAGACGTAATTGAAGGGAAAGGATTTGCATTTGATTTAGCAGGAATGGTTGTAGGTCTTTTAGATAAAAAAGATATGATTTTAGGAAATAAGATTAAAGCAGGTGATGCAATTATCGGAGTAAATAGTTCAGGAATTCATTCAAACGGATATTCACTTGCAAGAAAAGCTTTGTTAACAAAATATTCAGTTAAAGACAAAGTAAAAGGAGTTGGATCTATAGGAGATGCATTACTAAAACCTACAGAAATTTATACAAATCCAGTTCTTGAAATTAATCAAAAATGTAAGATAAATGGACTAGCACATATCACAGGAGGATCATTTACCAAATTATTACGCCTCAAAAACATAGGCTATGAAATAGATTCACTTCCAAAAATACCTCCAATAATGGGACTAGTAGAGGAACAAGGAGTCAAACCAGAAGAAATGTACAAAACGTTCAACATGGGAGTAGGATTCTGCATAATGGCACCAAAAGATCAAGTCAGTAAAATTGAATCAATATTTAAAAAACATAAGATCAAAAGCCAGCAAATAGGTCAAATAATTTCTAAAAAAGGAGTTTCAGTAAACTCAATAAAAATCGCTTAATTTAACAACAATAAAATAATTTTTAGCTTGGTATCATCTTATATTACAGATTTCTGTGATTTTACTAGATAGTAATGAGTGATGCACATTTCATAGAAACAATAATTGGGGTAGGAATTCTTCTATTTGCAGCTAAATTAATGGCAGAGCTTTTCCTCAGATTAAAACTCCCAATTGTATTAGGGGAATTATTAGCAGGAATGATTGTTGGACCATTTGCATTAGGGGCGTTTTTTGTAATTGATGGAAAGCAATTACTTCAGATAAATGATGAAATTAGAATACTAGGAGAAATGGGTGCAATCGTAATTCTGTTTATGGCAGGATTGGAAATGACACCAAAAGAATTTTTGAAAGGAGGAAAAGCGTCGTTTACAGTTGGAACATTGGGAGTAGTAGTTCCATTTTTTGCAGGCCTTGCAGTTTTCCAAATGTTTGGATTTGATGCATTACAATCAATGTTAATTGCAACAGCGCTTACAGCAACAAGTATTGCAATTTCAATTCAAGTATTGAGTGAATTTGGAAAAATCAAAACACCTGAAGCTAGATTAATCATAGGTGCCGCAGTGGTAGACGATATTTTAGCAATTGCAGTATTATCAGTTGTATCCTCAATTGCAGGATCAGATGGTGGAGTAGACAACATAGACATTACAGAAGTTACAATTACAATTTTGAAAGTATTAGGATTCTTTGTAATAATGTTAGTAGTTGCAGTTGTAGTAATACCAAAAATAATTACACCAAGATTATGGAAAGCAAAAGGCAGTGTAGAAGGAATTGCGACAGCGTCGTTCTTTGGTGCAGCAGCACTTGCAGGCTCTATTGGACTATCGCCGATAGTAGGGGCGTTTGCTGTAGGAATGGCATTATCAACCACAAAAGTATTTGACAAAATTGAAAACTATATTGGAAAAGTGGGATTAATTTTTGCACCATTATTCTTTGCAATCATCGGAGCACAAGTGGACTTGAGAGCAGTTAATCTTGAGATTTTGATGATAAGTGCAGTGGTTATCATAATTGCAGTTGCAACAAAATTGGGCGGTTGCGGATTACCTGCAATGTTCTTTTTGAAAAGTAAGGCTCAGGGAATGAGAGTAGGTATTGGTATGATTTCAAGAGGAGAAGTAGGATTAATTGTTGCAGGAGTAGGAGTTACAGCAGGAATTCTCACATCAGAAGTATACTCAACAATAGTAATCATGGTAGCAGTAACAACAATCATCACACCAATTTGGTTGAAAATGGAGTATAGAAAAGAACAAAAAAATGATAATAACGAATCAAATAAATCAGTAGAACAAAAATCAGAATAAATTTTAACAGTGAAAAACATAGAGAAGATATGAACAAGTTAGATCCAGCATTGTCCAAAGCATGTACTGAAATTACAAAAAACTTACTTACAATAAATGATCCAACCAAAAAACAAGTTAAAGAAGAAATTATCAAAATTTGTACGAAATATGCATTAGAAAGAATTCCAAAAAATTATGAAATATTATCAGTGGCAAGTAATTCCGATTTTGATAAATTAAAAAAAGTGTTGATTAGAAAACCAGCAAAAACAGCATCTGGAGTGTCAGTAGTAGCATTAATGCCAAAACCATATGCATGTCCTCATGGTAGATGCACATATTGTCCTGGAGGAATTGAGTTTAATTCACCAAACAGCTATACAGGAAAAGAACCATCATCATTAAATGCAATTGAAAATGAGTTTGATCCTAAATTACAAATTACATCAAAAATTGAAAAATTGATTGCATTTGGACATGATCCATCAAAAATGGAAATTGTGATTGTAGGTGGAACATTCCTATTCATGCCAAAAGATTATCAAAAAGATTTTATCAAATCATGTTACGACGCTCAAAATGGAGTTGATTCAAAAAACTTAGAGGAAGCAAAATCAAATAACGAACATGCAGAAATAAGAAACGTAGGATTTACAATTGAAACTAAACCAGATTATTGTAAAAAAGAACATGTCGATTTAATGTTAAGCTATGGAGTTACAAGAGTTGAGATAGGAGTTCAATCATTACAAGAAAGAGTTTACAAAATTATCAATAGAGGACATGATTATAATGATGTAACAGAATCCTTTCAAATTTCAAAAGATGCAGGTTACAAAATTGTTGCACATATGATGCCAGGATTACCAACAATGACTCCAGAGGGAGATATTGCAGATTTCAAAAAATTATTTTCAGATTCACAATTACGACCAGATATGTTGAAAATTTATCCATCACTAGTAATTGAAAACACACCGCTGTATGAAGAATACAAACAAGGAAGGTATACACCATATTCAGATGAAGAAATGATCAAGGTGCTAACAGAAGCAAAAAAGAATATTCCAAAATGGGTCAGAATAATGAGAGTTCAAAGAGAAATTTCGCCAAAAGAGATCATAGCAGGTCCAAAATCAGGTAACCTCAGACAGATTGTACATCAAAATCTTGCCAAACAAGGATTATCATGCAAATGCATTAGATGTAGAGAAGCAGGATTAGCAGATAGAAAAACAGTAAATGAAGACATAGAATTGAAAAGAATAGACTATGACTCTTCAGATGGAAAAGAGGTTTTCTTATCATATGAAGACAAAAATGAATCAATTTATGGATTCTTAAGATTAAGAAAACCAAGTTTAGAGGCTCATAGAGATGAAATTGATGAAAATACATGCATAGTTAGAGAAATTCACGTATATGGAAAATCTTTGAAATTAGGAGAAAAAGAAACAGATGAAATACAACATTCAGGGTTAGGAAAGAATTTGATGAAAGAAGCTGAAAAAATATCAAAAGAAGAATTTGATGCAAAGAAGCTCATAGTGATTAGTGCAGTAGGTACTAGAGAATATTATCAAAAATTAGGGTATTCGTTATATGGGCCATACATGTCCAAAATATTGAATTAAGGAAAAGATATGTCTGAAGAAAAAATTATTGGGAAAGGAACATGGATTGACAAACTAGCATCAGAATTACTTGAACGGGAAAAAAAACTTGGTAGAAGTTTAGATGTAATAAATGTAGAAAGTGGATTAGGAGCATCAGGAATTCCACACATAGGAAGTTTAGGAGACGCAGTTAGAGCATATGGAGTAAAACTAGCATTAGAAAATTTAGGATATAAATCAGAATTAATTGCATATTCAGATGATCTAGACGGATTAAGAAAAATTCCAGAAGGAATGGAAAAATTTGGTTTAGAAGAACACATAGGAAAACCAGTTTCATTAATTCCAGATCCTTATGGAACTCACGATTCATATGGAATGCATATGAGCAGCATTCTTTTAGACGGATTAGATAAGGTTGGAATAAAATATGAATTTAGAAGAGCCAAAGATACGTACAACCAAGGACTATTAAAAAATCAAATACATACAATATTAGAAAATAGTACAAAAATTGGAGATAAAATTTCAGAATTAGTTGGACAAGAAAAATATCAAAAATATTTACCATATTTTCCAGTTTGTAAAAAATGCAATCGACTTTACACAGCAGAAGCAACAGAATACATTGCAGATAAAAAAATTGTCAAATACAATTGTCATGATACAGAAATAGGTTCAAAAATGATCAAAGGTTGTGGTCATCAAGGAGAGGCAGACATTACAAAAGATTTAGGAAAATTAGCTTGGAAAGTGGAATTTGCGGCAAGATGGTCAGCATTTGACATTAGATTTGAAGCATATGGAAAAGACATAATGGATTCTGTGAAAGTGAACGATTGGGTAGCAGATGATATTTTACAATTTCCACACCCACATCACGTAAAATATGAAATGTTTTTAGATAAAGGAGGAAAGAAAATTTCAAAATCATTAGGAAATGTAATTACTGCACAAAAATGGTTAGAATTTGGAAATTCAAAATCAATTTTACTTCTACTATACAAAAGAATTACAGGAGCTAGGGAATTGGGATTTGACGACATTCCAGGTTTGATGAATGAATACAATGAGCTTGAAGATACATATTTTGGCAGAATCAAAGTAGACAACCAAGCAAAACTAACAAAATTAAAAGGACTTTATGAATATGTGAATTTACTTAGTCCTCCAAAACAGTCTAGTACTCATGTAAATTACAGATTACTAATTGAATTAACAAAAATTTTCAAAGAAAATAGAAATGAAAGAGTAATGAAAAAACTGATTGATTATGGAGTAATAAAAGAAGAAGGTAATCAAGAAATAGAAAAACTGATAGAAATTGCAGGGAATTATTCTGATGAGTTTGATGAACAAGAAAAAATAGAAGTTGAACTAGATGCTACAGCTAAAAAAGCAATATCATTACTCATAACAGAATTACAAAAAGAAGAAGATCCGGAAGATATTCAAAATACAATATATCAAATTGCTAAAGGAAACGATGTACAACCAAAAGATTTCTTTAAAATACTATATCAAATAATTTTGGGGACTTCTAGAGGACCAAAGATAGGGCCATTTATCACAGATATTGGAAGAAAACAAGTTGCCAAAACACTAGCAGAGTATGTTTAACAATGGTTCACGGAGAACACAATAAAAGTAGAAACAGTGGAGGATTTGCACTGATTATTTTAGGAGCATTAATGTTGATTGTAGGTCCTCAGGAAGCAATTGTTCCAAAAAGTTTGAGCGTGATTGTATGGATTGGAGGCATAGTTATTGGGGGCATAGGATTTTATCTAAAATTTGTGAGAAATAGAGTCAAACGGCAATAAAGAAATATTCATCTTTTGGGACATATGTGATAAGAATATGGGATTTTTTAGCAAAAAAAAAGAAATTAAAGAAAATAATGAAGATGAATCGATTTTAAAAGAAGAATTAGAAACTGAAGTTGAAAAGCTTCAAACCGAATTTAGAACAAAGCAAGAAGAAGTAGTAAAAGTTTCAGAGAAGATTCAAACTGTAAAAGAAGAATATGACACTACTGTCAGTAATCTAATGTTAGTAAAAAAAGAATTTAATCAAAAAAAAATGGAATTGGACATAGTTCAAAGAGAATACCGAGAAATTAGAGAAAAAATAAAAAATGCTCAACAAATTAAAGATACAAAATCAATTAACGAATTCAATAAAACTGAAAAAGAATTCAAAAAAATTAAAGATGAACTAGATCAAATGATAAAGGAGCAAAAAGAAATTAAAGATGGAATTACAAAAGGACAAACAACATTACATGGGTTAAGAAAACAGCAAATTGAAGTAGGTAAAGAATTAGATGAAGCAAATTCAAGATTATATAATGCAAAACAGGAATTGGATAAAAAAGACCAATTTCAAGATACTAGTATTCTAACATCAAAAGAGAAAAAAGAAATTAAAAATAATTCATCTACTGAAAAAGCTAATGCAGGAGTAATTGAGGCAGCAAGTGTAGTTGTTGGATCATTAAAATCAAAATTAAACATGACACAAAAAGAATTGGAACAAATTCAAGGACTTTTAGAAGAAGAAAGAGAGGCACATAAAAAAACAAGGCAGGAATTAATGAAAATTAAATCTGAAAAAAAGTGAACTAGTCATAAATCATTAAAATATTTCTTCCATCTTAATTTTATTTCACTCTCAGATTTACCCAAATCATAAAGGGGCGAAGTTACTTCAGAAACAGACGAAACAGTAACTAGTACAACAGAGTTAATTGGACTTTGAATTCCGCTGTTTCTATAATAAGTTACAATTTCATCAAACAAAGGAGAGTCTTTAATGATTTTTCCAGTTCCAATAAACAGATATCCCTTACGAGATAAAGGATCAATTACATTAATTTCCATAGCAGAATTGATTTTTAAATTACTCATTGTATCTGGTGAGCGAATATTTGCAAATGCAAGAAGATCAGAAGTCCAAGAAATTATAGTCCCCTTGGGAGAAATATTGGGTTTTCCATCAGGTGAAACAGTTGCAACATAACCTAATTTTTGAGAATTTAAAAAACTCTTAATTTCTGAAGATATAACAGACATATTACTTGTAATTCATTGGACATAATTAATTTTAAGAATTAACAAATACATCATAAATTACTTAAGTTAAAAATTTCTTTACTTACAAAATTATTTTTTAATATTTTTTTGGTTTCTTTTTCTTATTGTTCTCTTGTTGTTTCTTTTTATAATTTTTAATACGCTGTTTTTGTTCAGCATCCTTTTGACCTTTACGTTTTCTTTTGTCTATTTTCTTTTTTGAACCAGCCATAATAGAATCTATAAAATTTTTATAATTTATTAGCTATCTTTAGCTGTAAAATAGTAATCAACCCAATAATTATCAAAATACTGCCAATAGGTAATAAGTAATCTAATGATGGAAATGCAAAATATCCAATTAAAACAGAAATTCCAATTAAAATAAAGCCAGAAATTCCATTTACAGCAAGTTTGCTCATATATTCATCACTTTTTACGATTTTAGCGCATGAATTCAGCCATTTCTATAGAGAAGAAGAAAAATCCAATTCCCCCTCCAATCATTGCAATCCATGCAATAACTTGTTGCTTTTTATTCATAAAATAAAAAAATCATACTCATTATTGAATCTAATTGAGTAAATTAAGATGAGAATAGATCCAGAAAGGATAATGTTAGAATGTATAATTTTTTAATCTCATCCCCACCACCAAAATCTCTTAGTGACTTTGATTAGGGATTTGATATTTTCAATGTTTTCAGGATTTAATTCAATTTCTTTGTGTTCTGCTAAAACATGTTCTTTAATCAATGAAATTAATTCTTCATCATCATTTCTTGTGGATTCTGCGGACCAATTGCAATCTGTACCTGTAAAATTGCAACTAATTGTCTTAGTCATGATTTACCTCTACAACTAATCAAATATCAAGTAACTCTTTGCTTTTGTAATTGATAATTCTTGAAAATCTTAGGCTTTCTTTTACTCAATTTGTAACCAATAAAGGCTAGAATAGGAGATTTCAACAATACCAATAATATCAGATAATCAGTGGATTCCACAAGATTATCTATAGATGGCATACTAAAAAAAGACACTCAATCCAAATTTGCCATATTTTACAGGAAAAGGCCTTTGTCAAAGGGAGAATTATTCTTCAAAATTGTTAACCTACTACTTTTTGTCAATTTAAAGACAATTATAATTACAATTACAATAAAGGATAGAATTGGTAAGTATCAAAGACATAGGCAAATTATTCATTTTTGTAGTAGTAGGATTAGGAACAATAATTGTTGGTTCTTTTATGATTAGAGGTACTATGCATATGTGGGATAATGTGGATGACGAAGGAAAAGATGCAGGAAATAAAAATACTAAAAAGTGAAAGATAAAAAGTACAAGATAATTGCTTCAAAACTCAACTATTAGAAAATCATTGGATGATTATATCAAAAGACGAATAAAAGAAATACCAACAGAAATTGAACAAACTTTTCCAAATATTAAAAAAATTTGGAAGTGTAATGATGAATTAGATTTTCTTTATGGATATTATGTTGGGAAAATTGAAGAGGGATCTTTACATTATTTACTCAAAGCAACACGTGCATCAGCGGGAGGATATGTTGATACTTTTGAAATAAGAGGGATCATTGAAGAAAATAAAATTCAACTTCAAGAAACTATCAAAAATGCAGTAAATTAGTGAACTAAAAATACTAGAGGAATCATAGAAAAAATATGGTAGGGCCACAAGATGGAGGATTTGGTTTTGATCAATCTAAAAAATATACTGAAGTTGAAAATATTGAAGAAGTTTGTGTTCAATGCCAAGCTGGTCAACATAGAAAATGCCTGAAAAAATCAAAAGAACAAGATGTTTGTGAATGTGAACATTGTATGATTTACGGTTAAATTAACAAATTATTCAACTAAGTGTGGAACAAAATTTTCATCAATCCACACACCAACTACATCTGCATCTAGATTCCAAGAAGAAATAATTTCTACACTTTTTTTAATATGAGTAAAATGTTCATCATCAGAAACTGGGTTTCCGGCACAGCCAAAATGTCCTGAAACAACAATATGGTTTGATTTATGATTAGTTACAGAAATCATTACACTTTTTTTAAGTGATTCAACATTACCATCAAACATTACTTTATCAATACCAGGAGCAGTGATAGTATCAACAAAATCTACAGCATATTTTGCCTTGATCCAATCGTTCATAGGAATTTGAACTCTTCCATCCATACAAGATAATGAGGTTGCAAAAGATTTGTCAGCCAAGATATTCAATATTACTGAAAATTATTACAAATATTAAATTTTAGGAAAAACACTATATAATAAAAAATTAATTTTCCACATCATATCTTAGCAAGATGTCATCAGCTTTGCTCAATATTTCTAAGATGCTTGTATTTACAGCAATTTCATTTTGGTAAATTCCAATATAGGAAGTAAGCATATCTTTGGATGTTGGAAATGATTCATGTTTTGGAAGTTCTTTTTCAAAATCATCAACAGAATTTTGAAGAGACAAATTTCTTTTTTCCAATTTATTTGTGGCTTCTCTAATTAATTTTTCAACAATTGGATCTAATTTTGTCACTAACCCTTAATGATTTTCTTAAATTTATCTATGATCTTTTTAAAATTTAATGCATTATAGACAATAATTATTTCAAATATTTGAAGCAATTAGTGGTATGATCATTAACCATCCCTATGGCTTGCATAAATGCATAACAGATTGTAGGTCCAACAAAAGTAAATCCATGTTTTTTAAGTTCAACACTAAGTTTTTCAGAAAGTTCAGTATATGGAGGTAAATCAGAATATGTTTTGAATTTATTTTTAATAGGTTTGTAATTTACAAATCCCCACAGATATTTATCAAAAGTTCCAAATTGTTTTTGAATTTTAATAAAGTGCTTAGCATTATTGATTGCAGAATTAATTTTGAGTTTATTTCTAATAATTAATGGATTTTGCATTAATTTTTCAATATCTTTTTGATTGAGTTTTGAAACAAGATTAACATCAAAATTGCAAAAAGCCTCACGATATCCATTTCGCCGATTAAGAATAGTAGTCCAAGATAATCCAGCTTGAGCACCTTCTAAAATTAAAAATTCAAACAATTTTTGATCATCATGTTGAGGAACACCCCATTCAACATCATGGTACGTCAAATTAGGCTCATTTTTAGCCCATTCACATCTTTTTTTCATAATTCCCTATAATTAATACAGAATATTAATTCTAAAAAATTCAATTAATTATGAAGATAAATAAGCAGTTATTACAAATTAATAGAAATTTCATAATTTGTTTTATTGCGTCTGCATCATTATCAGCTGTTGCTGCTCAATTATTAGCAGATTATGAAAATTATCAAACAACAACCATAACAATAATTATCGGATATGTCATTTACTTCGGATTATTCTCTAGTTTGTTTTACATAGACAACAGGAAAAGATACAAAACTATGGAATCAAAATTAATAAAAAAAGAATTATTAAAATTAATTTCTTCATTTGGTGTAGGTGAGATAATATATTTAGGAATCAGATGGCCAAGTTTGTATTACTTTTTGGAAATAGGAATTGAACCATATCTTGCATCCATAATTTCAGAGGTTATTGCAACAACATGTTATATGATATCAGTAACGGTTTTTCTTAGAAAAACTAAAACGTTTTAATCATTTAGTAAGTTGAGTAACCAAATCAGTTGATGTGATTAATCCAATTACTTTTCCATTATCAGTAACTCCAAGTTTTCTAATTTTTTTATCAGTCATTCTTTTTGCTGCTGCAGAAATAGTTTCATCATAATTTATTGTAATTAATGGAGAAGACATTATTTTTTCAACAGGTGTATCAGAAGGCAGATTATTACATACAATCTTTGTAGCATAATCTCTATCAGTAATTATTCCATGAAGTTTATCATTATTCTTTACAAGAACCGCACCAATTCCACCTTGCTCCATCATCTTTGCTACTTGAAAAACAGTAGTTTCACCAGGCACAGAAATAAGTGCTTTAGTCATAATGTCTTTAACTAAAATCAATGAAGACTCAAAATCTTGGCGGCTCATCAATTTATTGAGAAGTGATCATATTTAAGAATAAACAGGGCGCAATGGGATTCGAACCCACGACCTATAGATCCGCAATCTATCGCTCTATCCAAGCTGAGCTATACGTCCAAGAACATTGAGATTTGTGCACTTAATTTGGATTGCTATTACTATGAAATTTTGAAAAAATGTATTGGGTCTCATCTAATTCCTTAAACGACCAAGCAGTAGGTAAAGAAACACTTTGCATTAATTTTAAAGAATTATTTTCAATAAAACTTCCCCAACCAGACATATTTTTTGGATCTGCACGATATTTTTTTGACACAGTACCTGCAAAAATCCAACCAGAGTTATGTAGTAAATTAAATTCAGATTCAATTTTTTTCAAAACACCTGTTGCTAATTCAACACCACCCATTTGAGCAAGTCCACCGATGAAGAATAATGGTATGGTTAAATTTAATGAAGAATAATCAAATTGAGTTGCGTCAAAACAATAAGGATTAAAATTAACATTTGTACTAAGGGATTTTTGAAGATCAGTTAATTGATTATCAAGTTCAATACTATATGACTCAACACCTATGACCTTACCACAATACGCAATTCTTCCATCACCAGAACCAATATCAATTATTTGGGAATAACCATACTCTTTTGCAAATAATGTCATAATATATGCAGACATAATCCAAGTAGGAGAAAAAGGTGCATGACTTGAATTATGTTGAATACTATTTAGCCAGTATTTGTTAATATCACCTTCATATACAATACAAGGAATTCCACCAAGTATTGTTTCAAATGAATTATAGTAAATAGGATTTTTTTCTGCAAACTCATGAAGTAATTTTAGTTCTTCTTTATCAATGGGAAATAAATCAGAGTTAGAAAGTGGGAGAAATTCTTGAATTTGACTAGACCCATCATAATTAGAGGCAAATTCTTTTTTTAAATTAATTAAATTTTCAGCAAGTTTTTCAATCATCAGATAAACCTGCAGCATATTGTTTTACAAATTCTTTTGTACTCATTATTTCACGCAATTTTTCATATAATTTAGCCTCATTTTCAATAATTTCCTTTGATTTTTGATCAGAATCTAAAGATTGTAAATTCTTAGTAATTTCAGAAATAGAATTTTCAATATTATTCATAATTTTAGGATGAATAGTAGAATTAAATTTTTTAGAAATAAAATTTTCGACATTTGAGATTTTTTCAAAAGAACTTAAATCAGATTTATCAATTTGTTGTTTCATTACCTCAATCATTGATGAGACATTTGTAATTTGATAGTAAATCTCAACAATTTGATTTACAGGTAATTCATTTTCAGAATTCAATTTATTTACCAAATTTTCTAATTTTTCAAATTCAATGATAAATAATTCAAATAGTTCATTTGAGGACAATATCAAAAAATAATTTTAAATTTTTAAAAATGTTGGGATTTAGAAAATTAATCTTCTTTTTCTGCTTTGTTAACGTAAATGAAAGTCATCAAAGCACCACCAATTATACCGCCGATGATTGGACCAACCCAATAAATCCATTGAACTTCCCATAATCCAGCATCACCTGAAATTAATGCAGGAGAAAATGATCTTGCTGGATTCATAGATGCACCAGTTAATGGTACGCCGACTAAGTGTAATAAGAAAACCATACCACCGATTGCTGCACCATAAACACTCTTTGGTGCCTTTTTGTGAACAGCAGTCATAAAAATTACAACTACTAAGAAGAATGTGAAAATTGCCTCTAAAACAACAGCAGAAATTAAACTGCCATTAATGATTTCACTTGGACCACCATGAGCACCCCATAGTACTTGTTTTCCAATTTCTGGAAATATTACAGCCAATGTGGCGGTTGCAATAACTGCACCAATTATTTGAAATAGAATATATCCAATTCCATCTTTGACACCAATTTTTTTAGTAATCATCATAGGAATTGTGACTGCTGGGTTAATGTGAGCCCCCGAGACGTGTCCAAATGCATATACCATTAATGCAATTGCACCACCGTGACCTAATGAAATGAAAATTACGGCTTCTGTGGATAATCCTTCACCAAAGTGTGCTGCAGCTAAAATTACAGATAATGGACCAAAGAATACAAGTCCAAACGTTGCAATTGCTTCAGCAAGCCATGCGCGAGTGTTAACCATCAAGCAATTCCCAAAAGATTTCAATATAAACAATTGGATTGAGATTAGATCTTAGAACATACTAGTACCATGATGAAAACGGTCAATTTCTATAAATAATGAATTTCAAAAAAAATAGTATGTTAGAGGAAGGAGATTCAGTTCCAAAATTTACTTTAAATGATTCAGAAGGAAATAAGATAAAATCAACAGATTTCAAAGGAAAAAAACATGTCATTTACTTTTATCCAAAAGACTTCACTCCAGGATGTTCAACTCAAGCAGATGAATTTTCAACAGAATACAAAAAATTTCAAAAAGAAGGTATTGAAATTATTGGAATTAGTCCAGATGATGTAGATTCCCATAAAAAATTCTGTACTAAAATGGGAATCAAATACGTATTATTATCAGATTCAGAAAAAGAAGTTTCCAAACTATTTGGTGTTTGGGGAATGAAAAAATTCATGGGGCGAGAATACATGGGTGTTACTAGAAGTTCATTTTTAGTTAATGAAAAAGGGAAAATTTTCAAAACATATCCAAAGGTCAAACCTAAAGGACATGCCCTTTTAGTTTTAGAAGATTTTAAAGAATAAAAATAAAGAAAAGGTTAGAAACCTTTTGGAAGTGTACCTCTTGAAGATTTAGCTGGTTCTGGTTCTGCTTTTGCTTCAAATCCTTTTGGTAATGCACCACCTTTCTTATTAGCAGATACTTTTGCAGCTGCTTCTGCTGCTGCTGCTTCTGCTGCGGCTTTTGCATCATCAATTTTTTGCTGTTCCAATCTTTTCAAATAATCAGCTTCATAGTCTGATAATTTGTCTTGTTTGGATTTACCATCATTGCTTGGAGCAGTTTGTGGTGGTGGAGCTTGTTCAGAAACTTGTGGTGGTGGAGCTTCTTGAGTAGTTGCTTTTGCAGATACACCTTCAGCAGTCATATTTACACCACTGAAACTTCCAAATCGTTTTTGAGGTGGATGATATGCAAGTCTAGGTCTTGTTGCAAAGTATTGTTCTGATGGTTGTGTG
>ERZ802830.1277-NODE-1277-length-24135-cov-8.36275_pt1 | contig 24135 bp, 23 predicted proteins | sample MGYA00345654_ERZ802830 | MGnify/ENA primary metagenome ERZ802830 (study PRJEB30503, sample SAMEA104212375) | marine metagenome | biome: Westerlies Biome; feature: [SRF] surface water layer (ENVO:00010504) within the epipelagic zone...; material: water...
CATCTATAAAGCTTAATTTCTGAAATCTCACATTAATTGCGAAAAGAGAGTACTTTTTATCATATCTGCATAAAGTTTCTCTCTCCGAGCGTATTATCCACTCTGATACCTTACCTGTTGGGAACTTTTCAGATTCAAGATGCATTCTTTTTGTATCTCCATGAATAAACCAATTTTCTCGCTTAAACGGTTTGCCAACTGGAGCATTCGAGATAAACCTTTCTATTGGATTGCCAATCTTTTCGTTTAAAGTCTTAACTGGTTTGTGGATAGCACGCAATGGTTCTCCTATTTTTTCTTTTAGATTCCAGTAACTTGGGGAACAAACAGATGCAGCCAATAATTTCTGTTCTCCTGTAGATTCAATAATGCACAAATCGTCTGGTACAGAAAGTGACATAGACGCTATAGGGTCTTTATAAGAATTGCTTGCTTCTATATGTTTGGATAGAAGTTCTTGAGCTTCTAAAGAGCAACTAGTTGCTCTTACGACAGTGCTATAAGAGTTATCAAGCAGTTCTTTTTTGTGTTTCTTTAATTCTTCATCTATTGAAGTATCAAACCAGTCTTGTGTCTTAATAGGCTTTAGGCCCAATCTATACTTACCTTTGGCATCAGACCAAGGAGGGTTAGACCAAAAATTTAAGTTAACTACAAGCTCTTGAGACATAATCTAATTTGTTTAATATGGAGTCTTAGCAATATTAATTCAAAAAAGACAATGAAAAAAGTAGCAGTTATTGGTGCTGGCCCATCTGGCATAACAGCAATAAAGAATCTTAAAGATAAGGGCTTTGATGTTATTGGTTTTGAGCGCTGTGGTGGTGTTGGGGGCAATTGGAGATATGATGATCCATCAGGACACTCAAGTGTTTTTGAAACCACTCATATTATAAGTTCAAAATATACATCGTATTATGAGGATTTCCCACTCCCTAAAGGCGCTTCTGATTATCCTTCTCACAAAGAATTACTTAAATACTTCAACAACTATTCCGAACATTTTGGCATTAAAAAACATATTCATTTCAATGCAGAAGTTCTTAAATGTGAGCAAGAAGATAATGGTAGATGGGTGCTTAAATGGAAGCATGTAAATACTGATTTAATAAATGTTCAAAAATTTGATGCTCTTGTTGTTTGTAATGGACATCATCATGAACCAAGACTTCCAAACTACCCAGGCAAATTTTCAGGTGAATTTTTACATTCACATAATTATAAAAAAGCTGAACCGTTCAGAGATAAAAGAGTTTTGGTCATTGGGGGCGGCAATTCTGCTTGTGATGTAGCGGTAGAAACATCACGTATTTCAAAATCAACATCTATAAGCTGGAGAAGGGGTTACTACCTGATACCAAAATTTATGTTTGGCTTAACGAGCGATGTGTTTGGGCTTAAGTCAAGATGGCTGCCTAGATTTATAAGGTTGCCTTTTATGAAATTTATGCTTGAGATGCTTCAAGGCAAAAATGAGGATATTGGTTTACCCAAAGTAACGAACCATATTCTTGCAACACACCCAACTATAAATTCTGATCTTTATAATGCAGTTCGTCATGGTAAGGTCTCACCCAAACCAGATATAGAAAAATTTGATGGTAAAGTGGTCTACTTTAAAGACGGCTCATTTCAAGAATATGACACTGTGATTGCCTGCACTGGATATAAAATTAAACATAAATTTTTTGATAAAAATTTAATAGACTTTGAGAAAGGGCCAGTCAACTTGCTGCATAGGATGCTGCCGCCAAGAATTAAGAATTTATATTTTATAGGACTTTTTCAGCCGCTTGGTTGTATTTGGCCTGGGGCTGAATTGCAATCTAAACTTGCAGCCAGACACCTTGCAGGCGAATGGATACCTAAAGGAGATATAAACAGATTAATAGATATTGAAATAAATAACCCAGATATTAATCAGCTTGATACTGATAGACATACTATTACAGTGGATGACTTTTCATTTCGGAATAGATTAAAAAAAGAACTAGCAAGGACAAACTAACTTTATGAAAAATATATTTTTTTTAAGGCATGCTAAATCAAGTTGGGACGATTTTGCTCTAAAAGACTTTGATAGACCACTATCAACAAGAGGCATACAGGATGCAGATTTAATGGGTAATTTCTTTCTTTCCAAAAAAATTAATTTGGAATTAATTCTCTCAAGTCCATCTAAAAGAACAAAAGAAACAATTGAACATTTTTTCTCAAAAAATAAACCAAGGATAAGTTTTTTAGACAACATCTATCATGCATCTATAGAAGATATTCTTGATAATCTGTATCAAATTCCAGAAGAGATTAAAACTGTAATGGTTGTTGGTCACAACCCTTCAATGCATGATCTTACTGAGTTTTTAACACAAAAGTTCATTAACAAATATCCTACATGTGCACTTGCACAAATATCTACAGAAAATAAATGGGTTGAGCTTACACAAGGATGCTCTAATCTAGAAAATTTTATGAAGCCTAGCGAGCTTCGCTAAGAGAGAAGAATTTATCTTTAAAGACTATAGCTCCTGATACAGCAGCTGATAAGACTGTGTATCCAAGAACCACCTCTGGCATAAAGTTAAAATAACCAATACTTATGAGCAGTAAGACTGTAATAGACCTTATAAGCTCAAAATAATAAACAAAGACACGGTTTTCATACATAAATGATGCAAAGACCATCAATGAAACAATATTAATTGTTATCAGCATAAGATCTACATAACCTATTGAAGCTGAACTGAATAGAACTCCCTGAGTGTATATACCTACAAAAACTAAGTGTGTAAAACCAAAGATTTTAGCGTAAAGAGTTGTTTTGGGATTAAATTTTCTAAATTGAGATAAATCATTCTTCTTAATAGGATATTTCTCTGCTACATCAGCTGGACGCCATTTGGGAGTTGAAAACCAAAGCGCAATTTTATCTGTCCATTTTTTTGTTCTCCAGGTATCTTTAAATATTTCATTCCAGACTTCTAGATTTGCCCATAATGGGTTCCATGTATTCAGGGGTTTTGAAGTACCATATATAGGTTTTAAGTCTTCTCTTTCATCTATAAAAGTACCGAACATTCTGTCCCACAATATAAAAACTCCACCGTAATTTGCATCAATATATTCCTTATTTTGTGCGTGATGGATTCTGTGATTCGACGGAGTTACCAAAATATAATCAATGATTCCAAGTCTGCCAATATGTTCAGTATGTACCCAGAATTGGTAAATTAAATTAAGTGCAGCAACTGTAACAAATATTTCTACGGGAATGCCCAATAGAAGCATAGGGGTGTAAAAGATCCACTTAAAAAGGAAATCTGTGCCAGTTTGTCTTAGAGCTGTAGACAGATTAAATTCCTCACCATGATGATGAACTACATGGGAGGCCCATAATACCTTAATTTGGTGGTGTGACCTATGTAACCAATAATAACTTAAGTCATACAAAACAAATGCTATTACCCAAACATACAAATCATAAGATGCTAAAAGTCCTAGGTTGAACTGTTGAGAAATGAATGCATAAACTAATCCCTGAACACCCAAGCCCAATAGAGCAGGGTATCGGCTCATAAGGCCAAGACCTATGCTTGTAACAGTATCATTAAGTCTGTAATTATTTTGTTTTTTGAAATAACCATACAAAAATTCACAAGCTATCATCAGCATGAAAATAGGTACAACGTAGGCTATTAAATTGGAAGTATGCATTTATTTTTTTATAAATTATGGGCAAATGATTTAATTAATTTTAAATGAGCACCCAACAACAGTAGATATAATATATTAGATAATAACTTTACTGCAAGATTGTAGGTATGAAATATTTTTTTATTAATTTAATTTTAAACATCTTTTTTGTGTTGCCTGATTGGTTTTTAGAAAGATTTTTTCCAAAGAAGGGTGCATTTATCAGAAACAAGCATCTAGATCGTCAATCAAGAATATTCTTAAAATTGATTGGAATTTTTGGTTATAAACCAAATGTAGATAATTTTAATAATGAAGAAAGAATAAATTCTAATAATGCTCGTATGAGCTTAAATTTAAATAAAAAACCGCCCAATAAGTTTAGTTTTAAGGATGTAATCCTTGCTGGGGGTAGCGATATTATTGTCAGAGAATACATCCCAGATTCACTGGCTTCAGACAAGGTTATGCTCTATTTTCATGGTGGTGGATATGCCTTAGGAAGCATTGAGACCCACCATAATTTTGTGGCTTCGATGTCTGTTATGCTTGGTATAAAAATATATTCCCTTGAATATAGTTTATCTCCAGAAAATAAATTCCCAAGAGCATTAGAAGATTCCAAACAAGCATATAGATATATACTTGATAAGGGCGTTTCCAGTAATAAGGTTTTGCTTTGTGGTGATAGTGCAGGCGCACATCTTGCAGCATCACTAAACTTTGACTTAACAGAATCTGATCTGCCAATGCCAAGTGCTCAAATACTAATTTACCCTATGATATCTCCAACTCTACAATTTGAATCAATGGAGCTGTATAAGGACAATTTCTTGTTAACAAAGAGCTCAATGGAATGGTTTTGGAACCAGTTAAGATCAAACAACAATGACGATTTAGATCCAAGATTTGATTTATTAAAACAAAGAGGATTTGACTGTAATGAAACTCCTACATTAATGATAACTGCTGGTTTTGACCCTCTTTGTGATGAAGGGAACGATTACGCAAAACTATTGGAAAAAAATGGCAATAATATTTCAAGATTACATTTTTCTAATCTTTTTCATGGCTTTGTAAATTTAACGAATATCCGTAAAGCAGAGCAAGGGACGCTAGAAATTATTAGTAGAATTAAGGCGTATTTATGATTAAGTTTTTTATAATTCTTTTCTGGTTGCTCTATGTTTTTTTAGCATTTATAGATCTAAATAATCTTTTCTTTACATTGGTTGAATACTCTGCAATTTTTGCTCTTTGCATTCATTTTGTGGAGTATCTATTTTTTTTTAAGAGAATATCAAAAAATGCGAATTACTTTTTTGGCTTCCTCATGACCATGGTCTTTGGGTTTGAATATATTAGAGGCTTAAGGAAGTAGCTGTTCTACTTTTTTGAGAGCCTTAACCATAGCTTTCTTAACATCAGCTGATTCTTTTTTACTTGAGGTTCCTTTTGAATAAACCAGGTTTGTAAAGTGTTCTTTTAACTTCTCATTCATGTCTATGGATTTCTCGGTAAATCTATTTCTAAGTTCTTCAAACTTGACCCTTGAAACCATTTCTTTTGGGCCTATTGGATCAAGACCAGCAAACATTTGGAACCTAATTGCTGCTTCATTTAAGTCCATTGATTCGGATGGCTTACCATTTACAAATTCTGGTATTAAATCCTTTGAAACTTTGTCAGAACCTTTTTCAATTAATTCCTCAAAAAGATCTTGATAGGACTTCAATTTTTCTTGAGCTTTTTCATTCTTCTGCAACATAGCAAAATCTTTAATGGCCTTTTTGAATTTCTTTTCCTCAGGAGTTCCTAAAAGATTTTCTAACTCCATAAACCTTTGTTCAGCTTCTCCAGGAGCAACCTTTTTATCTCTTAAGTCTTTAATGATTATATCCATTAGCCCTCTGGACTCATCAAGCTCTTTATCTTTGATTCTTAAAAATTCATCGCATACTTGTTCAAATTTTTGATTAATTTCTGGGTCTAATTTTTTGCCAGCTGGACCAAGTGTTCGCCAATGATCTTGTAGTTCTCTTATTTTGAGCACAGAAGCATCAATGTCCTCTTTGCTTAAATTTTTAACCTCTTCTATAACTGTTTCTTTAATTGTTCTATTGTGAATTTCAACTTGTTCAAGAAGCTTATTTACAGCATCTCTTGATACCTTGAACTTATTATTAAGGTCTTGGAAGTCCTTATCAGGCACTGGTGCGAATAGTTTCCACCTTTCATGGATGCCTTTAAGGAACATTACAATTTGTATGACAGTAGTATTTTCTACTGTCTTGCCAGCTGGAAATGCATCTATATCTTTCAAAAGAGCTAATTTCTTATCTCTATTTTCTTCTTTCTTGCTTTCTAGAACAGCAAAATAGTCTTTGCAGGGTGCCCAAGCTTTTTCACATGCTTCTTTAAATGTTGACCATTTTTCTTTACTTGCAGTTTTTCCATGTTGATCTAGGTTTTGCCATTGTTTCTGAAGAGAGTTAATTCTATTGGCTAATGATCTTGGTTCTAGCTTTTCAGCTTGAAGTTTTCCAACCTCATTAATAAGTTCTGTTCTTTTATCTGATGTAGCAAACTCTGCCCAATCATCATATTCCTTAGCCGTAAAATTGAGTCTTTGGAATTTATGTCTGAATTTTGAGGGAATAGGTTTACCTTTTCCAAACTGAGAATTTAGTTTGCGAAGGTCCTTTTGTGCCTTTTTAATATGGCCTGTAGAGAATAGACTCTCTATCTCATTAAGTTGCTGATTAAGATTTATTGCTTTGTCTCCCACAAATTAGCTGAATATTATTTATAATTTCAAACAAATAGTAATTGAATGAAACGGATTTTAACAGGTATAACGCCAAGTGGCTATCCCCATTTGGGAAATTATATAGGTGCGATTAAACCTTCACTAGATCTATTGGATGAAAATTGTGAATCATTTTTATTTATTGCTGATCTACATGCAGTTATCAAGGTATCTGATCCAGAGCGATTAAATGAACTTAGCAATAGTATTGCTATGGCATGGTTAGCTTCTGGTCTTGATCCTGAGAGAACAAATTTTTATAGACAATCAGATGTGCCAGAAATTACCGAACTTGCATGGCTTCTTAGCTGCATCACTGAGAAAGGGTTACTAAACAGAGCTCATGCATATAAAGCTGCAATAGATACTAATAATGAAAGTGGTAAGAAAGATATCGATGAGGGTATTTCTGTAGGGTTGTTTTCATATCCTTTGCTTATGGCATCTGATATCTTGACCCCAAATGCTACACATGTTCCAGTAGGAAAAGATCAACAACAGCATTTAGAAATTACTAGGGATATTGCTGCAAAATTTAATAGAAAATATGGTGATTTCTTTAATGTGCCTGAAGCAGTAATAAAAGATGAAAAAACAGTATTAGGAACAGATGGACGAAAAATGTCCAAAAGCTATAACAACATAATACCTTTATTGGCTGAAGAGAAAGAGCTAAAAAAGTCTGTTATGAAAATTGTGACAAATTCACAAGAACCAGGAGAAAAGAAAGATTGGAATGACAATATTCTGTTCAGTATTTATTCCAGCTTTGCATCTGAAAACAAACAAGCAGAAATGAAGACTATGTTTGATGAAGGTATAGGTTGGGGTGATGCAAAACAAAAAGTTTTTGAAGAACTAAATCAGACACTCAAGCCTATTAGAGAAAAATACTTAGAACTTAATTTAAATAAAAAACAGATTGAAGAAGTCCTAAAAGCTGGTGCAGATAAAGTAAGAAAACAAACTGTGCCAGCTATTACTGAAGTTAAAAAGTTAGTGGGCATAAACAAGTTATAAATATTTGCTCATAAGTGATTGGATTTACTCTTATTCACCCGTATATACTTAATTCAAATGCATACAAATAAAAAAGCAGTACTAATGATAAGCCTTGGCACTCCTGATAGCCCAGGATGGTTTGATGTAGCCAGTTATTTGAGTGAATTTTTAGGGGATGGAAGGATAATAAATATCCCATCATTTCTGAGATACTTGCTAGTAAATCTGATTATTGTTCCAACCAGATCTTTCTCATCATCAAAAAGTTATAAAGAACTTTGGACGGAAAGGGGCTCACCTCTTAAATATCACATGGAAGACCTAACTGCTAAAGTTCAAGAAGAATTGAAAGATACACATGATGTTATTTATGCCATGAGGTATAAAAATCCTTCAGTAAAAGATCAGCTTAAAGAGTTGGAAAAAAAAGGGTATGAAGAAATTATTTTATTTCCTGTATTCCCTCAGTATTCATCTGCAGCAAATGGATCGTTCCTTGACCATGCATTAAAACTTATAGCAAAGTGGACAGTGATTCCTTCAATCAAAACGGTCGATCAGTTTTACGACAATAAGGACTTTCTCCAAGCTTTCAGCGAGAACATAGAAAAATTTAATTTAGATGACTACGATAAAGTTATATTTAGCTATCATGGCTTGCCAATGAGTCAGCTTGATGAAGTTTATGAAAAAGGTAAATGTGATGATCGTGAGTGTGAAGAGGGGGTTCAAGGAGATAACCATCATTGCTACAGAGCCACTTGCTATGAGACTACAAAATTGCTGATTGATAAGATTGGTATTGAGGAGTCCAAAACTATTACTTCATTTCAATCCAGATTAGATTCTAAATGGGTCAAACCCTTCAGTGACAAGGTCCTTGAACAATTTGCTGATGAGGGAGTAAAAAAGGTTTTGGTTGCTTCACCATCATTTACCGGTGACTGTTTAGAAACCATTATAGAAATTGGTGATGAATACAAGGAACTATTTATTGAAAAAGGCGGTCAGAAGCTTGATTATGTACCTTCGTTAAACTCGAATGATAGTTGGGTTAGATGTATAGTAAATATTATTAGGGGAATATAAATGAGAGAGACACTTGAGCTGCAAAAGAAAGCATTCATTACAAACGGACAACCATCCTATAACCAAAGAATCGATAGTTTAAAACGGTGTATAGCCTTACTTGAGACGCATGATACGCAAATTATTGAAGCTTTAAATGAAGATTATAAAAATCGTTCTGAAACCGAAATTATGACATCAGAGATAGTTCAATCAATTAGGAACCTAAATTTCACTATTAAAAACTTGAAAAAGTGGATGAAACCTTCAAGGAGAGCATCTTCCTTTATGGCTGATATGCTTGGATCTAAAGCTGTCTTGCAACCATCACCATTAGGGACTGTTGGAATTATAGCTCCTTGGAATTTTCCAATTGGAATGATTTTCTATCCAGCAGCATCAGTTCTTGCTGCAGGAAATAGGATCATGGCTAAACCTTCAGAATTTACTCCTAACACTGCGAATCTAATTAAAGAAGCAGTTGGCAAATATTTTGATGAATCAGAATTTGCTGTTTTTCTTGGCGGTCCAGAAGTTGGTTCAGAGTTTACCGCTCTCCCTCTAGACCATTTGCTTTACACAGGAAGCGGAAACATAGCAAAAAAGGTTGTTGCAAATGCTGCAAAGAATTTAGTTCCAACGACATTAGAATTAGGTGGTAAAAGCCCAACAATCATAGCCTCAGATGCTAACTTAGAGCTAGTAGCCAAAAGAATTATGTTTGTGAAAACATTGAATGCTGGGCAAATTTGTTTATCACCAGATTACATCATGATTAAAAAAGGGTCAGAACAAAAACTCATAGAAGAGTTAAAGAAAGTCTTTAACACTTTCTACCCTGAAAATAATGCTGCTGATTACACTTCTATGGTAAACGATCACCATCACGACAGAATGCAAGAATACTTACTAGATGCCAAAAACAAAGGTGCAGATGTAGTTAATTTAGGCGATTTCGATTCTTCAGAAAAGAACACAATTACAACTAAGGTGTTGCTTAACGTCAATGACAATATGCGGGTAATGCAAGAGGAAATTTTTGGTCCCTTATTGCCAATTATGGTCTATGAGGATCTTAGTGAAGCTGTTTCTTATGTTAATAATCATGACCATCCATTAGGTCTATATTTCTTTGGAAATAAAAAATCTGAACAAAATTATGTGATCAATAACACTAGGTCAGGTGGAGTCACTATAAATGACACTATGTTTCATTTAATGCAATCTAGGTTACCATTTGGAGGTGTAGGGCCATCTGGATATGGTTATTATCATGGTCATGAAGGCTTCTTAAACTTTTCTAATTTAAGGTCAATTTATTACCAAACTAATTCAGATAGTATTTTTGGTATGCTAAGACCACCTAGAAGCAAACCTTTTGAGTTACTCTCAAAAGTAATGAAAAAATTGTCTTGAATCAATTCTTAAGAAAAATCTCATTTAGGTATCTCTTTACAAGAGGCACAAAGACTCTGTCATCTCAAACCTTGCTAACTGCTAGTGGAGTAGGGGTTGGAACTGCTGTACTTATTGTTGTGCTTTCAGTAATGAATGGCTTTGAGAATGAATTACAAAAAAGAATCCTAGGAGTGATACCTCACATTACCCTTGAAAAAAGTGGTGGTTTTGAAAACTTAGAGCAAGTTTCATCAAATATTAAAAAAGATAATTCCGTTCTAAAAGTAGCACCATATTTTGCTTCTCAAGTAGTTATCAATAATAGGAATAATTCAAAGGGCATAATGCTTAAAGGGACCAATGCTCTAAATGAAATTTCAATTATTCCAGATAATATGCTCATTGGGAGCTTATTATCTTTAGAAAATGGTGCTGCAATTATTCTTGGGGATAGTCTGGCATACGAACTAAATGTTGCAGTAGGTGATTCTGTAAATTTATTAAATATTGATCAAACAAATCCTCTCATTGGTGTTCCAAGAGTTGTGGCCTTTAAAGTTGTTGGTCTTTTCTCAGTGGGTTCAGAAGTAGATCAAATGTATGGTCTAATAAGCACAGATTCTTTTAATAAGCTTATCCGGCCAAAAAATGGTGCCAGCATTGAGGTAAGAGTAAAAAATGTTTTAGAAGCTAAGGCAATTGGTCGATCACTCATTACCCAAATTGAAACCGATGAATATATTAAGCTTAATAGCTGGGATCAATCATATGGCGGGCTTTTTAGAGCTGTACAGCTCGAAAAAATAATGGTCTCCCTGTTAATGTCTTTAATTCTGTTAGTTGCGGTTCTGAGCTTGCTTATGTCGGTTAATAATCTAATAAAAAACAATGAAAAGGAGATAGCTATTCTAAGAACAATGGGGTATTCCAAATGGAATATTCAAAGCATATTTATGCAATTAATAGTTACTATTGGTTTAGTTGGTATTGGCTTTGGAAACTTGCTAGGCATTTTTGTTGCATCAAACATTACCGAATTTTTAAATTTCCTTTCTCAAATCTTTAATATTTCAATGTTGGATGTTTATTATTTGGACTACTTTCCATCCATTGTTAGTGCTGGTCAGATTTTATGGATTAATTTAGTAACTTTTATTTTATTGCTGATTTTTGGATTTATTCCTTCAAATAAAGCAGCCAATACAAACCCAGTTAATATAGTAAATAAATCATGATCTCAATTAAAAATTTACATAAAAGCTATACAGATAGTTCAGCTAAACAGACAGTTTTTGAGAATGCTTCCTATGAATTTAATTCGCATGGAGTCTATAGTGTTGTTGGTTCTTCTGGGTCTGGAAAAACCACTCTTCTTAACCTCATATCTGGTTTAGACGTTTTTGATAAAGGTTCAATTGAAATAAATGGAAAAAATTTAGACACACTATCTATTGAAGCAAAAAGCGCCTTACGTAAAGTCGATTTTGGGTTTGGCTATCAATTTCATTACTTATTGGAGAACCTAACTATTCATGAAAATTGTATAGCAGCCTGCCATGGCCAAGATAACAGCCATATTGCTAGCATTTTAAATAAACTAGGTATTGACCATATTAAAAATAAATTTCCTTCTAAAGTTTCAGGAGGTGAGAAGCAAAGAGCATCTATTGCTAGAGCATTAGCAAAACAACCAAAAATACTAATACTAGATGAACCCACTGGCAATTTAGACCAAGAAAACAGCCTTATTGTGCAAAATTTCCTATTAAATTACGCAAGTGAAAATAAATCGCTAGTTATCTACGCTACACATGATATTGCATTTGCTAAAAGAGCAGATAAATCTTTAAATATTGTTGAAAGAAGTATCCTGGAAAAATGAATAAATCCATTTATACAAGACTATTAGGCTACACCTTTGAACATAAAGGTTTGTTCTTTCTGAGCATAATTGGTTTCATTCTTTTTGCAGCAGCTGATATTTCCGCAGTTGAATGGCTCAAACAAGTAATCTCTTATATAAATGAGAGCAATCAAAACTCTCTTAATCCATTAAATCTAGCCTTATTTTTGGCCTTTATATCAGTAGTTAGGGGGATCGGCTTTTATGTAGGTAACTATTTCATGGCAAATGTTGGTCTAAAAGTTGTGCATAAGCTTAGACAAGACCTTATTTCAAGCTTGCTCTACCAACCAATGAGTTTCTTTGACCAAGCTTCTAAAGGGGAGATTGTAAATAGAATAATTTTTACTACAAATCAGATTACTGGAGCAGCAACAAATGCTCTCAAAATCCTTGTGAAAGAGGGCTTTTTACTGATTGGCCTATTTGTTTATCTTATGTATTTAAGTTGGAAGTTGACCTTGGTAATCCTGGTAATTGCACCTTTGATTGGAATTATTGTCTCAATAGCAGGCAAACGCTTAAGAAAAGTGGCTAAAAAAATTCAGGATGTTATGGGTATAGTGACCCAAGTAAGCAATGAAATTGCATCAGGAGCAAGAGAAATTAAATCCTTCAACAATGAGAGTGGTGAAGAGGATAGGTTTAAGAAGGCCAACGATGAAAACCTTAAACAAAATTTAAAAATGGAGAGTACAGGTAATATCACCACTCCATTAATTCAGGTTTTTGTAGCTTTTGCTCTGGCAGCTATGAGCTATTTAGCGCTTACCAATTTAACTGAATTAAATTTGCCTTCTGAATCTTTTGTAGCATTTTTTACAGCTGCAGGTTTAATGGCTAGACCTATCAGACAGCTCTCAAGTTTAAATGCTGTTATACAGAGAGGTTTGGCTGCTGCAGAAGATATATTCTCTGCAATCGATAATGCGCCTGAGAAATATGAAGAAGGGCTAGATATTAATAAGACTCTAGAAGGGGAGATAGAAATTGAGAATGTTTCTTTTTCATATTCTCACGATTCAGACCCTGTTCTAAAGAATATCTCAATCTCAGCTAAACAAGGTGAAACTATTGCTTTAGTAGGCAAATCAGGGAGCGGTAAATCAACGATCGTGAACTTGTTAAATCGGTTCTATGATGACTATGAAGGCAGGATAAGAATAGACGGCTATGATATCAAGAAAATTAAACTAACTGATCTAAGAAACTCAATATCTTACGTATCTCAAGACCCAACTTTATTTAATGATACTGTAAAAAATAATATTGCTTACGGGCTGGATGATGTCACTGATTCTGAGGTTTTTCAGGCTGCTCGAGAAGCCAATGCCTATGAATTTATTATGAACTTGCCCGAGGGTTTCAACACCATAATAGGCGCCAAAGGTACAACTCTCTCAGGTGGAGAAAAACAAAGAGTAGCTATTGCTAGAGCTTTATTAAAAAAATCATCAATATTAATATTTGATGAAGCGACATCAGCCCTTGATAACGAATCAGAAAAAGAAATACAGGCAGCCATTGAAAAGGCATCACAGAATAAAACTACATTTATAATAGCTCACAGACTAAGCACAGTAGAAAATGCTGACAAAATATGTGTGCTAGAGAATGGCGAAATAACGCAAGCAGGAACTCATAATGAATTGATCAAAGAAGAGGGCTTATACAACGTCTTACAAGGTAAGCCAGAACTTGTTGAAGAAGCCAAAATAACAGACGCAGATGTTGATTTTGTGCCAACATTAATCAATGAGAAAAAGAGTTTTTGGGATGAATATAATTTTGGCAATATTGCATTAACACCACTAAGTTTTATCTATTGGGCTATTAGTAGTTTTAAAAGTACGTTTCTAAAGTCTAAGTCTTCTCTAGAAAATGAGATACCAGTAATTGTGGTAGGGAATGTCACTGTTGGCGGAAATGGCAAGACTCCTTTAGTTAGTCAAATTGCGATAGATTTAAGGAACCTTGGTTATAAGCCAGGCATCATTCTTAGGGGCTACAAAGGTTCATTTACAGGAACAAAACTAATCTCTGAAGAAACAACATCAAAAGAAGTGGGTGATGAAGCCATATTCCATTTTAATAGAGGCTTCAATGTTGTTGTTGATAGAGATAGGGCTAGGGCACTTTCATACATTGAAAGACATACTGAATGCGACATTGTTATATCGGATGATGGTCTACAACATACCGCTTTAAGAAGGGATTTTGAAGTTATTGTTGAAGATTCAAACAGGAACTTTGGCAATCAGCTTTTCTTGCCTGCTGGGCCATTAAGAGACAATATTTGGAAAACTAAAAAAGTTGATCTTTTTATTTATAGTGGCAGAAAAGATGGGAATGATAATTTCTTTGAACTTGAACCAGAATCATGGGTTAACCTTGATACTGGAGATACCTATGCAGTTGATGAATACCCATTTGGCAAGACTGCTAATGTAATAAGCGGTATAGCCAATCCAAACAGGTTCTTAAAAACATTAAATGGTCTTAAGGTCAATTTTGATTACAAACTTTTTCCAGACCATCATTATTTCAGCAAGAAAGACATAGAATTTAACTTTGAAAGACCAATCTTAACTACCGAAAAGGATGCAGCTAGAATGGGTGAAAAATTTAAAGGATCCAATATTTGGTACCTAAAAATGGGCGTAAAACTAAATACAAATATCAGTAAACTTATCACGGAAAAGATCAATGGCTGATGGCTTTAAAATCCTTATACCTGCAAGAATAGGGTCAGAAAGATTACCAAGAAAACTTCTACAAGAAGCTGGCGGTAAAACTCTGATTCAAATGACTTGGGAAAGGTGTAAAGAAAGCAATGCTGATGAGGTAATAGTAATTACTGATTCTGATGAAATATTTCGGCATATATCTGACTTAGGAGGTGAGGCATTTATCTCAACAACCAGCCATGATTCTGGCACAGATAGAGTACAAGAGTATGCCAAGACAGCTGGCTTAGAAGCTCAAGAAGTTGTTATAAATGTCCAAGGCGATGAGCCTCTGATAGATATTGAAGCAGTTAATCAATTAGGTGATTTTATGCATGCCAATAAATACAAATATGGCACAATTGCCCAACATTTTTCTTCCAATACCGACCTACTTGATCCTAGCAAGGTAAAGGTAGTACTAAACGATGATAATTCAGCAATAGAGTTCTTCAGAGATGCACCTATAGTTGTCAAAGATTTTTCAAAGGTAGTGCTTCATCATGTGGGTATCTATGCGTATCAAGTCGATTTTTTACATACTTTCGCTGGTTTGTGTAAAACAAAAAATGAGCTAAACCTTAAACTAGAACAAATGCGAGCATTAGATAATGCTTTACCATTGCACGTATTAGAGCTTAATTTAGATGAATCTTGGGGGATTGATACTGAAGAGGATCTAATCAGACTGAGGAAGCATCTTGAGCTTAATTAATGAAAATGCATGATCTTACAAAAAAGAATGCTTTAAACCTCAAATCTGAAGCTTCAGAGCTCTTTTCTTTTGCATCAGAAGCCGATCTGCTTGAAATACTGGACCACGCTGAAAAACAGCAAAAAAACTTACAAGTAATTGGCTCAGGTACTAATACTATTTTTCCACGTTATTTTTCGAAAATAGTGGTTAAATCTTCCAATAATAATTTTACATATGCAGAAGAAGATGGATGTGCTTATTTGGAAGTAGGTGCAGCAATTGATTGGGATGATCTTATTGATTTTTGTTGCAACAAAGATATTCATGGCCTTGAGAATTTAGCTGGCATACCAGGCACTGTTGGTGCTGCTCCAATCCAGAACATTGGTGCCTATGGTCAAGAGGTTTCGAACCTAATAAATTATGTGGAATACTTTGATACAGAACTAAGAATTATAAGAAAAATAAAGGCTGAAAATTGTGAATTTGGTTACAGAAAAAGTATGTTTCAAACCAATACTAACCTCATAGTAACGGCAGTTGGTTTTAGGTTATCCAAGCAATTTAACCCTATCTTGGAGCATGAAGGTTTACAGAATCTTCATTTCACCAAAGCCTCAGATATGATCAAGAAAATTAGAGCAATAAGAAATACGAAATTACCTAACCCAATGGATTTTCCTAATCTAGGCAGTTTCTTTAAAAATCCGATTTTATCTATTCTAGAAGCTGAAAAAAATGAAAGATTAGTTAACCTCAAAAAGTTTGAAATGCCTAATCAAAAAGTTAAATTTTCGGCTGGTGAAATGCTAGATAAACTTAACTTAAAAGGTATGAAGATTCGTAATGTTGGCTTATGGACACAGCATGCTTTAGTGTTAACCAGCAATGGTATTACATCAGCAAAAGACATCAGAAATGCTGAAGACATATTGAAAAAATTAGTTGTCGACCATTATGGTATTGAATTAGAAAGAGAGCCTTCTTACTTATGAATATCTCACTGTTTATATCTTTAGCCTTTGCTCATCTAGTAGCAGTCACATCGCCTGGACCAGATTTTTTTTATATCGTCAAAAGCAGCTTTGAGAAGGGCTTGAAAAGCTCAGTTATCTCTGCAGTTGGTATAGGTCTAGGAGTATTTCTGCATTGTTTGTTTGCTATTATAGGCTTAGATTTTTTGTACCAAAAAATCCCTAGTCTCTATACTATTATTGGAACAGTTGGGGCAGGGTATCTGATTTATTTGGGTATAAGTGGAATATTTGCCGATCCAGAGATAAAAGACCTTGCAGCGAAAGAAACTCAGACTCTCAACCTTTGGCAAAGCTTCACCGGAGGTTTAATGGTAAATATCTTCAATGTTAAGGCTTTTATCTTTTTTGTCTCATTGTTTAGTGGTGTTGCGTTAAGCACTTCTTTATTTTTCCAACTTAGCATTTCGGTCTATTTTTTTCTTGCCACTGCGACATGGTTTATCATTTTGAGCTTTATTCTCAATAGAGGATTTAAGTCATTACTGAACCATTCTGTTCAGCGTGCTATTTCTAAGATTTCTTCGTGTTTTTTGATTGCCATAGGTTTCACTTTAGGGGTTTATGTATGGGCTTAAATGAGTTGGAAAAAACCGTATTATCTCTGGATGAATATCCATTAGATCAATGGAATCCCAAACTCTGTGAGGGCGTTGAATTTCGCATTGATTCAGACGCTAATTGGTTCTATAACAATTCCAAGATTGAGAGATTATCAATGGTGCAATTATTCTCAAAACTGGTGAAATGGGAGAAGGGCCAATATTTTGCTGTTACGCCTGTAGAGAAAATTCCCATTAAAGTAGAAAAAGAGGTTTTTGCCATCATTGATTACAAACAAGAGTCGGGCGATTACTTTTTTCAAACTAATACCGAAGAGTGGGTTAAATTGTCCCAGCATAATGAATTAACGGTCGAGATGGTAAACCATCAACCTTATCCAAAAATTAAGCTTAAAGAGCATCTATATGGGTTGTTAAGCAGAAATGTTTTTTACAAAGTCATTGCCGAATCGAAACAAGATGGGATGTCCATGTACCTAGAGTCTGATGGTAAGTGTTTCTACTTGAATTAATCTTGATGCAAGTGCTCTCTCGCAACATTGCTGTAAAGCACACAAGTGAAGCCAGTCTTGGTTCTTTCAACGTTTCTATCAAATCGACAGTAGTCTGAAATGTGAAAATGTTGCTCCTCATAAGATACAGAATTCCAAACTAAAATATTATTTCTTCGACAATTTTCATTGATAAATTTATAGGGCGAGTTTTGGTTATCCACATAACAAACTTTGTCCATATCTGCTTTTGCAGAAAACGACATTAGACAAACAAGTATAAATATTAATTTTTTCATTCTTGCTCTTCTTCGTCCATCAAATTAGCCAGTTCACCTATAATTTCACACAAGTAAGTAAATCTTTCTTCATTAGTTAATAACGAGTCATATTCATCACTAATATTATCAGCTGAGAGTAGACGTAAGACAGCTTCTTCGAGTTGTTGTAATTCTTGATCTTCCATGTTTTATTCCTCTAAAGTTTAGTTATTTTTTTGACGCAATAAACTCATCAACCTTTTCTTCAAGAATATTTAGAGGTATTGAGCCAAAACTGAGCATATGGTCATGAAAATCTTTGATATCAAAATCATCGCCCAAAGCTGCTTTAGCTTTATCTCTGAGCTCCATAATTTTTAACTGACCAATCTTATACGCCAAAGCTTGGCCGGGCCAGGCAATATACCTATCAACTTCATTATTGATGTCTTGTACGGTTTTAGCCGTATTGTTCAAAAAGAGATTTACTGCATCATCTCTAGACCAGTCTTTATAGTGCATGCCTGTATCTACTACCAATCTAACAGCTCGCCACATGTCATAAGTAAGTTGGCCAAATTTATCGTAAGGATCATCATAAATACCCATGCTCTCACCTAATTGTTCACTGTAGAGACCCCAACCTTCAACAAATGCTGTAATACTTAAGTATTTCCTAAAGTTAGGGACATTTTCCATTTCTTGTGCCAATGAGATCTGGTGATGATGCCCTGGTACCGCTTCATGCACAGAAAGTACAGGAATCTCATACTTAGGTCTTACTTCTGGCATATAAAGATTGGCGTAATAATACCCAGGTCTCCCAGCACTTGGAGCGTTGTAATACGCTGTAGTAGTGAAGGGCGCAGACTCCATAGGTATTGGAATAACACCATAAGGCGCTCTTGGTAATTTATTAAATAATGTTGGCATGTAAGCATCTATTTCTTTTGACATTGCTCTATATGCTTGGAGCAATTCTTCGCCAGTTTCATAGTAAAACTTGGGGTCAGTTCTGAGGTATTGTAAGAAAGAATTGAAGTCTCCCTCCCAACCAACGCTAGCAATAATACCTTCCATTTCTGCTCTAATCTTTGCTACTTCCCTCAAGCCTATTTCATGAATTTCATCTGGAGTAAGGTCTGTGGTAGTGTGATATCTTGCTAAATACTCATACCATTCTTTACCGTTTGGAACATCACTGATACCGATTGAATCTCTGGATTTTGGCAAATATTCATTAACTAGAAAATCGTATAGTTCTTGATACGCAGGATTTAGAACATTTTGAATATAATCCTTTACTTCATTCTGTAGAGCAGTTGTTTCTTCAGTTGTTGCAACATTACCAATGTCTTTAAAAATTTTGTAGTAGGGATGATCTTCAACATCTTGCTCAAGCATAGCGCCTATTTGAGCTGAAACACCTTTGGTTACTAAATTTGGTTGCGTATAACCTAGCTCTAATCCTTCTTTGTTTATAGCAAGTGAATTTCGCACATTCTGTGTATAACCTTTAACTCTTTCAAACCAATTTTTATAGCTTTGTAAATCGGTAAAATTTAACCTATTTCCGTAGAGGTAATAATCTTGTACTCCACCCCTTTGATTCAAGCGCATGTAGTAGCCAGGATATTTTCTACCCTCCAAACTTATCTCATAATCAGACTTCAATAGTCTGTAATTAAGTTTCCCATCCTCGGACAGATTTTCAGGATTTATGTCATTGAGTACTTCTAAAACATATTTTTCATACTCGCCGGAGGAAAAGAAGTCCTCAACTGAGTTGCTCGATACTTGATCATCGTATCTTTTGTCACCAAGAAGAGAAGCAAATAAAGGGCTGCTCTCTAGAGAGTCTTGCCAATTCTCATCTAAGAATTCATTAAATTTCTTTTGATCTGGATGAGGTTTCTCTGTAGTTAGATATTCATACCCAACATTTGTTGCAATACCAACCAATCCAGCAATAAGTACAACGCTTAATAATTGTCCAAATTTCATAGTAGTAATAGATTACTACATATTTGGATAGTTGGGGCCACCGCCGCCTTCTGGAGAAACCCAATCAATATTTTGAGAAGGCTCTTTAATATCACAAGTTTTACAGTGAATGCAGTTTTGTGAATTAATTTGAAAACGTTTCTTGCCTTCTTCTTCGACTATTTCATACACCCCTGCAGGACAATATCTTTGAGCCGGTTCATCGTATAATTCCAGTGTCTTATTGATTGGCATATCAGCATCTTTAAGCACCAAATGACAGGGCTGTTCTTCTTCGTGATAAGTATTTGAGAGGTAAACTGAGCTTAATTTGTCGAAAGTTATTTCATTATCATATTTGGGGTAATCTATTTTTTTGCAGTCCTTTGCAAGCTTAAGAGACTCATGATCTGGAGTAGGGTGATTAAGTGTAAATGGCAAATTACCACGGAAAATAAACTGATCAATTACATTCATTGCTGCACCAATCAAGCCACCAAATTTGTGAAAGAATGGATTAAAATTTCGTGATTTGTATAGCTCTGTATACAACCAGCTAGTTTTTATTTCTTCGTTTAAGCTTTTTTGATTTCCCTCTATGTTGGATGCTATTACTTTGGCTGCCTCAATCCCAGATTTCATAGCTGTATGAGAACCTTTAATTTTTGAAAAATTCATTGTGCCTGCATTACAACCTACCAAGTAACCACCTGGGAATTCCATGCTAGGTAAGCTTTGAAGTCCACCTTTGATAAGTGCTCTAGCTCCATAAGAAATCCTCTTACCCTTTTTTAAGTATCTTTTAATGGTTGGATGAGATTTCCATCTTTGAAATTCATCGTAAGGACTAAGATGAGGATTTTTATAATCTAAGGGAATAACCAAACCTAATAAAACTTGTTTCTTATCAGAGTGGTACATATAAGATCCGCCAGGAGTATCATCTGGTAATGGCCATCCACTTGTGTGCATCACCAATCCTTCTTCATGAAGGTCATTATCTACTTCCCAAATTTCTTTAAAACCGATGCCATAATGCTGAGGGTCTTTGCCTTTATCAAGTTCAAATTTTTTAATCAGTTGCTTGCCTAAATGGCCTCTGCAACCTTCGGCAAATACTGTGGCTTCATTTGCTAAGATTTCCATTCCTGGTTGGAATGATTCTTTTGGGTTACCATCTGTATCAACGCCCATATCACCTGTTATTACCCCTACGACACGATCGTCCTTAAAAATTAATTCTGCAGCAGGGAAACCAGGAAAAATATCGACACCGAGTGACTCAGCTTGTTCAGCTAACCATCTGCAGAGATTGCCTAAGCTTAAAATATAGTTTCCGTGATTTTGCATAGTTGGCATGGCAAAAGAGGGCACTGGAATACTATATTTGTCGTTTATCAGAAATTTAATGGCATCTCTTTTAACCTTGACATCAAGGGGTGCACCTTTCTCTTTCCAATCTGGAATAAGCTCATCCAGAGCTTTTGTTTCAAAAACATTACCAGAAAGTATATGCCCGCCAATCTCAGCGCTCTTTTCAAGCAAACAAATAGTCTTATCAAGGTTTTTTTCCTTAAAGGTTTGAGCAAGCTTAATAGCTGTTGAAAGACCTGATGGACCACCGCCTATTATGACTACGTCATAATCCATTGATTCTCTATTCATATTATTTCCCAAGGTGTTTAATTTTTATCTATTTCATATATATTACTATTTGATAAAATTTAAACACATGAAAATTCTGATTCCCATTAAAAGAGTAAATGATTACAACGTCAAGGTTAGACCTAACCAAGCAAATAATGATGTTGATCTTACGAACGTAAAAATGGCTATGAATCCTTTCTGCGAAATAGCAGTTGAGGAAGCTATTAGACTGAAAGAAGCAGGCAAGGCTGATGAGATCGTAGTAGTAACAATTGGTGATGATAAACATCAAGAGCAACTAAGGACAGCTCTGGCACTTGGTGCTGATAGGGCTATTCTGGTAAAAACAGATAATCCTGTTCAACCTTTGGTTGTTGCAAAAGTTTTGAGCAAAATATATGAAGCTGAAAACCCAAATTTAGTGATAATGGGTAAGGTTGGAATTGATGGTGATCATAATCAAACGGGGCAGATGTTCGCAGCCTTAACAGGCATACCTCAAGCTACATTTGCTTCTGAAATAAATATTGAAGGTAACAGAGTAGAAGTTACAAGAGAAATAGACGGAGGTCTTGAAACACTATCAGCTGAAATGCCTGCGGTGGTAACCACTGATCTAAGATTGAATGAACCAAGATATGCTTCGTTACCAAATATTATGAAGGCCAAAAGGAAACCTCTTGAGGAGATGGATCTTGAGAGCCTAGGTGTATCTGTAGAAGCAAAGGTCAACACTATAAAGGTTCAATCACCACCAGAACGACAAGAAGGCGTTAAAGTCGAAACTGTCGATCAATTAGTCGATAAACTCAAAAACGAGGCAAAAGTAATATGAAAACACTAGTCTTAGCAGAGCATAACGGTACCAACCTATCTGCAGCTACATTCAGTGTAGTTAATGCAGCAAAACAGCTTGGTAGAGAAGTGGATTTACTTTTAACCAACAATTCATGCACATCAGTATTGGAAGAAGCAAAATCAGTTGAAGGGATTTCTAAAGTCCTTAACTTCAGCCATGAAAAATTTTCTAGCGAGTTAGCAGAAGACGTTGCAGCTTGTGTTGTTTCAGTCAGCTCAGAATATGACTTCTTTCTGGCAAGTTCTAGTACTTCTGGAAAAAACAATCTACCAAGAGTAGCTGCGTTGCTTGATATTCAACAGATTTCAGAAGTAACCGATATTATCGACGATAAAACATTTAAAAAACCGATATATGCTGGCTCATGCATAGCAACAGTACAATCCTCGCAAGAAAAAAATGCATTAACTATAAGAACTACATCATTTGATAGGGTTTCGGTTTCTGCGAGTACTGCATCTGTTGAAGATAAAGAGGTTCCTGAAACAGACTCCAGAAAGTCAGATTTCGTTAAAAATGAACTCACAGTTTCAGATAGGCCCGAACTAACCTCTGCTGATATTGTAATTTCTGGTGGAAGAGGCATGCAGAATGGGGAAAATTTTGCTTTATTGGAAGCAGTTGCGGAGAAACTAAATGCTGCTGTAGGTGCGTCCAGAGCAGCAGTTGATTCAGGTTTTGTGCCAAATGACTATCAAGTTGGACAAACAGGAAAATCTGTAGCTCCTGATCTTTATATAGCAGTTGGTATTTCTGGAGCTATTCAACATTTAGCTGGCATGAAAGATTCAAAAACTATTGTTGCCATAAATAAAGATGAAGAAGCTCCAATTTTTAAAGTTGCAGATTATGGGCTCGTTGCAGACCTGTTTGAAGCATTACCAGAACTAGAGTCAAAGCTTTAGTTAAATGATTAAATAGACTATTAGACCGACAGATCCTACAAAAACTAGCAAAACTGCTAGTAATGCTAAAACCAATCTAAAAGGGTTATCTTCAATCATATCTTGCAGATTATCCCTTTTACCAGTGCCTGAAATCAGAGAAAACAAATCATTTAAAATTTTCATAGTAAACTTACATATTAAATATGATTAATGTAACTGCAACAGCTGAAGAATATCTTTCAGAACTTATCAAGAAAAAGGACTTTAAATGCGATATTCGAATTTTTGTTTCTGATCCAGGCACACCAAGAGCTGAAACATGTTTGGCCTTTTGCAGGGAAGATGAATGGCAAGCAACTGATCATAAAATTAAACATGAAAATTTTATTTTATACATTGAAGAGAAAAGCTTACCTTTTCTAGATGATGCAGAGGTAAATTACGATAAAGACAATTTTGGTGGGCAGCTTACAATTAAAGCACCAAGCTCAAGAGTTCCAAATATAGGGGAAAATGCAACTCTAGAAGATAAAGTTAATTATATTCTCTACGATGAAATAAACCCTCAACTAGCATCCCATGGCGGCAACGTTCATCTTGATTGCATCACAGACGATAATTACGTTATTTTGCAATTTGGAGGGGGCTGTCAAGGATGTGGAATGGTTGACGTAACACTTAAAGAAGGTATTGAAAAAACTCTTTTAGAAAAACTACCGGACCTCAAAGGAGTTAAAGATATTACCGACCATTCAGAAAATGAAAACGCTTACTACAAATAGCTTTTAATTTTCTTCTTTAGGGTATTTATAGACACCAACAAGAAGACCAACTTTAGGATGATCAAAGTAATGAAATTCGTTAAGTGAAATACGTCTTTGCTCATCTAATAAATAGAGAATATTTTCTACTTTTTCTTCCTCTGCAGTACTAATGTTTTTTAGTGAAAACTCTCCAATAAGAGGTTTAACATTAAACTCAGATTTACTCATTATATAAGCGTTTTTAAGAGCATCTGGACCTTCAACACACTTTGCATGAATTCTCGGATATCTTGATTGGAAGCCTTTTACGATGCACTGATTTTCTTCAGATGAGACTAATATAAAGGGGCT
>ERZ802830.1278-NODE-1278-length-24134-cov-8.52772_pt1 | contig 24134 bp, 24 predicted proteins | sample MGYA00345654_ERZ802830 | MGnify/ENA primary metagenome ERZ802830 (study PRJEB30503, sample SAMEA104212375) | marine metagenome | biome: Westerlies Biome; feature: [SRF] surface water layer (ENVO:00010504) within the epipelagic zone...; material: water...
TAAAAGACTTGATAAAGAAAAATTCCCAACTTAAATTTTTAGCAGAAGAAATAATTGTAAAATAGAATTAATAATGAGATTGTTAACTGTCTTAATACTCGCATTTTTTTTTAACAATTGTTCATTCGATGATAAATCAGGTATTTGGAAAAATGAAAATTTTAATTCAAGCGAAAAAAAAGCACCTGGATCTTTCGATGGATTCGAAAAGCTCTCAACTGAAAGCGATATTTTCGATAAAGTTTTACCAATAGAGTCTGAATATAGAATTAATTTTTTAAAACCAGAGACTACTAATTCGTGGAATGATATTTTTTTTAGTAAGTCTAATAATTCCAAAAATTTTAGTTTCAGTGAAAAAAATCAAATTAATTTCCGAAGTAAAAAAGTTACTAAACATAATATAAATGAATATATATTATATGCTGATAATAATGTAATTACTTCTGATGAAAAAGGTAATTTAATAGTATTTTCGACAACAAAAAATAAGATTATAGTTAAATTTAATTTTTACAAAAAAAAATATAAAAAATTTAAAAAGTATTTAAATTTATATGTTGAAAATAATTTAGTTTATGTGTCGGACAATCTTGGTTATTTATATGCGTACGATTTTGAAAAATCTAAAGTTATCTGGGCAAAAAATTATAAAATTCCATTTAGAGGTAATCTAAAAATATTTAAAAATAAACTTATTACCTCTGATCAAAATAATAGTTTATATATTTTTGATAAATTGAATGGAGAAGTTATAAGATTAATACCAACTGAAGAAACTATTATTAAAAATGAATTTAAAAACAATATCTCAATATTTGATAATAATTTATTTTTTATAAATACTTTTGGGTCTATTTATTCTATCAATTTGAATAACCTTTCAATCAATTGGTTTATTAATTTAAATGAAACAGTTAATCTTAATCCAGGAAACTTGTTTGATGGGAGTGAAATAGTAAGTAGTAAGAATAAAATATTAGTTTCATCTGAATATTTTACTTATGTGCTTGATTCTTTTTCAGGTTCAATAATATACAAAGTTAATTTTTCCTCTCAAACTAGACCTATTTTGTTTGAAGACCATCTTTTTCTAATTACAAGAAATAATTTACTATTAGTGATGAATTTAGCTAATAGAAAAATAATCTTTTCCAGCGATATAAATCAAGATATTTCAAATTATTTAAATATTAAAAAGTATAGTGTCAAAATTAAAAGTCTTAATATTTTGCAAAATCAAATCTATATATTTTTGAAAAATTCCTATTATATTAAATATAATTTAAGTGGAAAAATTGATTATATAAATAAACTGCCTTCTAAAATAAATTCTCAACTAATATTTATTAACAATAAAATTGCTTTTTTAGATTTTAAAAATAAAATTAATTTAATCGACTAATTATTTGATTTTCCACTAAGAAGTGATAATTGTTTTATCTTAATTCCCTCAATTTTATCTAATGGCTTAATAGGGTAATCTCCAGTAAAATAATGATCACTAAACTGAGGATAGCTTGATATTCTTTTTTCATTAATAAGAGCTTTATATAAACCTTTTAAACTTAAAAACTTTAGGGTTTTTGCATTTATATATTTACACATTTCATTATTATCCTTCTTATAAGCAAGCAATTCTTCCCTTGTTGGCATGTCCACTCCATAAAAATCTGGATATATTATTTCTGGACAAGCAATTCTAACATGCACTTCTTTAGCGCCATTTTCATAGAGCATTTTAACTATTTTATGACATGTAGTACCTCTGACTAAGGAGTCGTCTATAAGTATTATGGATTTATTCTTTACTATTGTTTTTGTGGAATTTAATTTTAATTTTACACCTAAACTTCTAATACTTTGAGTTGGCTCGATAAAGGTTCTTCCTACGTAATGATTTCTAATTAAACCTAATTCAAAATCTTTTTTTGACTTTTCTGCGTATCCTAAAGCCGCTGGAACTCCTGAGTCTGGAACAGGTACAACCAAATCAGCTTTTATATCTGTCTCTCTGGCTAATTCAGCTCCTAATTTTTTTCTATATTCATAAGCACATTTGCCATTAATCAAACTATCTGGTCTAGCAAAATAAATATATTCAAAAACACATGGACGGGACTTTTGCTTTGGAAAAGGAGTTATAGATCTTAGCTTGCTATCTTCTATAATTACTATCTCCCCATTTTCAACCTCTCTAACAAAAGTTGCTCCTACGATATCTAACGCACATGTTTCTGAAGCAAAGATAAATGAGTTTTTTAATTTCCCTATTACCAGCGGTCTAATACCAAATGGATCTCTAACACCTACTAATTTTTTATTTGTCATTAAAACTAATGAGTAACCCCCTTGTATTTGAAATAAAACGTCAATTAGTTTATCAATAAATTTTTCTCTTTTAGATTTTGCTATAAGCTGAACTATTGTTTCAGTATCGCTTGTTGTCCGAAAAATTGCCCCATCTTTTACTAAATTTTCACGAAGTAATAATGCGTTAGTTAAATTTCCATTGTGAGCAATACTTAAACCACCAGTGTGTAAATCAGCAAAAAAGGGTTGAATATTTCTTAAAGAAGTTTCACCAGTAGTTGAATATCTATTATGTCCAATAGCGAATTCTCCTGGTAATTTTTTAAGAATTTCACTGTTTGTAAAATGATCTCCAACTAGTCCTTGCCTTTTTTCAGAATGATAATTTTTACCATCAAACGAAACAATTCCACAACCTTCCTGACCTCTGTGTTGTAAAGCATGTAATCCTAAAGCAACTAATGCTGAAGCATCCAAATGATTTGATATACCAAAGATACCACATTCTTCTCTTAATTTATCAGAATTAAATTTTTTCAATTTTTTCTTTTGTATCAATGAAATCTTCACTAGATGGAAATTCCTCTATTAAAATTTCACTGCCTTTACTTATTAGATTAAATGAAATCGCCTCTTCAGCTGATATACCCCAATTTTGATAAGGATAAAACCAGTTAAAAATAGAAAACAAACAAACAGACACTATATATCCCTTAAAAAATCCAAATAATAAGCCAAATCCCTTATCAATTGAACCGACTCCAGTCCAAGTTACGGCTTTACTAAAAGTTTTTCCAATTAAAATTGTTAGAAAAAGAGTTAAAATAAATATCCCAACACCTAATCCAATATTATTAATAAACTCTGACTGAATATATTCTCCTACTATTGGTTGAAATTTTGGAACTAGAATAATTGTAATTATAGTAGAAAAAACCCATTTCATAAATGATATAAGGCTTAAAGAAAAACCTTTTAAAAAACACTGTATTACACTGTATGTTAAAATAATTAAGAAAGAAATATCTAATAAATTTACAATATCTAAAAAATTTTTTATGAAATCAGAAATCACAATGTTTCATTAATTTCTTTACCAAATGGTTTAAAAGTAAGAATTAATTTTGGTAACAAAGTTAAAACTGAAATCATAGCCAATAACATTGCTATGCCTGTAAATACACCAAAGTAAATAGTTGGTATAAATTTAGATAGTACTAAAATTGAAAAACCAAATACAATTGTAATAGAAGTATTTAAAATTGCTATACCTACTGTACTATGACACCTATCTAAAGTTTTGTCATAATTTTGAATTTTTTTAAACTCTTCTTTAAATCTATAAATATAATGAATGCTGTTATCGACTGCAATTCCAATTGTTATTGCTGCTATAGTTATAGTCATCATATCAAGCGGTATTCCAAGCAAACCAATAATGCCTAGAATAAAGAAAGCAGCAATAAAATTTGGAACGACCCCAATTAATGAAAGCACAATATTTCTAAATAAAATAAAAAACATTATAAAAATACCAAGTATTACTATTCCAAGAGTAAGTATTTGGGATTTAAATAAACTTTGTAATAAATTATTAAAAAGAATAAGAACACCCGCTAATTTATATTCTTCTTTTTCAAAACCAAGTTTAGTATTTAATTCTGAATTTATCTTTTCAATAAGATCATTTCTTCTTAAGTCTTTTAAAGAGTCTTTTATTCTTACAGAAATTCTTGCCTCGTCAGCATTAACTGAAATGTAGGGTGAAATTATTTCTGATTTTATTTCTGTAGGTATCTTACTATACAAAACCGCTATCTCTAAACTTTGTAATTCTTTTTTATTTAGGTCTTCGGCAACCCTCAAAATAGATCCAAACGATAGAACTTTTCCTATTTCAGGTAATGAGTCTAAATAGTCATGTACTTTAATAATTTTATCCATTTTATCCCTAGTAAACCAATATTTAGCCTTGTCTTCATTAGCATCATTCTCTTCCTCCCACTCGTCAAATTCATCTTCCTCTACTTTCACATTTTCTGTCTTTTTAGGAAATTTTAGAATTACATTTAGTGGAGTAGTTCCACCCAAATCATCATCTATTTTTTTCATTCCTTTGTAAATTTCAGTTTCTCTATCAAAATAGTTTATAAAACTATTTTCTACTTCAAGCTTAAATATTCCAATTATGCTAAAAATAATAACCAATACAGTAGATCCAAAAATTATAATTTTATTATTTTTTGTAAAAGAACCAAGAATAGATGTTATTAAAGATTTTTCAGTATCTTTAAGTCCAATCTCATTATCTGATGAAAGAAGATTGATTAAAGATGGTAGCAGCAAAAATGTGACAATTAATGAAATTACTAATCCTAAAGTCATCATCCAACCAAAATCAATAATTGGTTTTATTCCACTAAAAACTAAAGATAAAAATGCGCATATTGTTGTTAAAACAGTATATAAAATTGGAAGCATCATCTTTTCACTTGCCTCTAACACTGCCTCGCCTTTGGTTAATTGTGAATATTCTTTTTTTAACTGTAAATATCTAACAGTAACATGAATATTCATCGCCATATTCAATATAAGCATTAAAGCAATAAAGTTAGATGAAATTACAGTTACTTTCCAACCTATGAAACCTAATAAACCAATCATAATTATTACTGAAGTTGCGCATCCTAATAATGGCATTAATACCCACTTCAAACTCCTAAAGATAAACCAAAGAGTTAAAATAATAAAAATAAATACTCCAATTCCAAAAACGGCTATATCACTTTTAATATAACTCATCATATCATCCGCAATCATTGGTATGCCACCGAGATGAATCTTAGCATTTTCACCGTACTTGTTAATTACATCTCTTATCTCTGTTATGTTTTGATGGTTTCGAATATTATATAAATTTTTATATTCCTCATATTCTTTGCTAAATTTTTTATAATTTAATTTTTCTTCTTTTGATAACCCTGATGTATTTGCAAGATTAAAATATTTATCTTTAATTTTTACATACTCTGCCAGTCTTTCATCTTTTTTAAGATAGACAACAATTCCGGATGTTTTACCATCCTCGCTAATCACGTAGTTTTTATAAATAGGACTGTTCATTATTTCATCAAAACCTCTAACTCTATCTATTTCTGGATAAGCCAAAGTCTTATAATTTTTAAGTCTTTCCATTAATCCTTCATCAGTACTTTTCAATAAAGGGACATCAATAACGGTTATTACACTGTCTACCCAAGATAATTTTTCAATTTTAGATTTTAAAAGTTGAAGATTAAGAATTGTTTCTTTTTCAGTAAAATCTGAAACTGGCGAATAGGTTAAAACCAAGAAATCTTTTGAACCATATCTTTCGTTAATTTCTCTCAGGTATTTAAGATCTGGATCTCCTTCAAGTAAGAGTGCATCTGATGATGCATCTAAATTAAATTTTTTTGATTGATAAAGAGAAAAGATAATCAGCAATCCTATAAAAAAGATCGTTATTTTTGAAAAATCTACAACTATTTTTTTATAAATATTAGAAAACATTGGAACATTTCAGATATATCTTAATTTTATTATAACAAAAGAGAAAATTGTTATTAATTTTTGCTTAAATCTTTAAATTTTGTATATATCCCTTCAAACTCTACTTTTACGGTGCCTGTTGGACCATGTCTTTGTTTGCCTAAAATGATATCTGCTAATCCGTTAACATCGTTCATTTTTGATTGCCATTCAGCATGTTCTATTGATCCCAACTTCGGTTGTTTTCTCTCCAAATAATACGCTTCCCTATATACAAACATTACCACGTCTGCATCTTGCTCAATTGAACCTGATTCTCTTAAATCGGCTAATTGGGGCTGTTTATCATCTCTTTGCTCTACAGCTCTAGATAGTTGAGATAATGCTAAAACCGGAACAGATAATTCTTTAGCTAAAGCTTTTAATCCTTGAGTAATTTCTGAAATTTCCTGTACACGACCGTCATTTTTATTTGAACTTGAACGCATTAATTGAATATAGTCTACGACGATTAAACTTAATCCAAATAATCTTTTTATTCTTCTAGCTCTGTTACTTAATGTGGCAATTGTAATTGCAGGAGTTTCATCTATATAAAGTGGTAGATTATAAATATTTCTTGAAGTTTCGATATACCTATTAATTTCTTCCTCTGTAACTTTTCCTCGTCTTATATCATCAGATTTTATTTTTGCTTGCTCAGATAATATTCGTGTTGATAATTGTTCAGATGACATTTCTAATGAAAAAAAAGCAATAGAAGATTTTTCTTGTCTTTTCAAAATATGTTGAGCAGCATTATAAGCGATATTAGTTGCTAAAGCAGTTTTACCCATTGATGGTCTACCTGCCAAAATAACCAAATCTGATTTATGTAAACCACCCAATTTCTCGTCTAAATCAGTAAGTCCAGTGGGAACACCAACTATGCCTTGATCATTTTGCATAGCGATAGTAGCCATTTCAATAGTCTGATCTAAAGCTTGATTAAATTTTAAAAATGATTGAGAAAAACTTCCTCTTTCCGCTAAATCAAAAAGAGATTTTTCGGTGCTCTCTATAATATTTTCAGCATTTTGTTCTTGGGAATTAGCGTTTATTGTATCAGATGATAATTTATCAGAAATTTGCACCAACTCTCTTCTAAGATACATTTCATGAATAATTTTTGCATAATCGATCGCTTGTTTTGCTGAAGCAGAAAATCTAGTTAGTTTTACCAAGTACTCAGTGCCACCAACTTCATTAAGCATATTATCTTTCTCAAAAAAATTTTTTAAAGTAATAGGGTTAGCTATCATTCCTTTATTATTTAAACTCTCTATAACTTCGTAAATTTTAACATGAGCAGGATCGTAAAATATATTTGAGCTCACTAAGTTCGACACTTCGTCTATAATATCATTATTAACTAGTATTGATCCTAAAAGTGCTTGTTCTGCTTCTAGATTCGAAGGTTGCTTATTCTCTGATATATTTTTGACTGATTTTACTTCTTCCACAAGATCATAATAAAAGAATGCTCTAAGCAATAAAGAAAAAAGTTACACACCCTTTTTTCATGTCTGTGGAAAAGTTATTTAGATTTGATTTTGTCTATTTTGATAGAAATTTTTGCTCTTACTTCCGCATGAAAGATGATATCAATTTTAAATATACCAATTTTATTAAGATCATCTTTTAAAATTATTTGAGAAGGGCTTACTTCTGCTTTTGTTTTTTCCTGAATTAAATTAGTAATTTCTTTTGGTTTTATTGAGCCATACAACTCCCCACTTTCTTTACTTTCTTTAGTAAAAGAAAAAGTTTTGTTATTAATTAATTTTGCAATCTCTTTAAATTTGTTTTTAATTTCATTATTTTTTTTATTTAGCTCGTCTTTCTTTTTATTGACGAAATCTGCATTATCTTTATTAAATCTAAGAGCCTTTCCTTGTTTGAGTAAAAAATTTCTTCCATAACCACTTTTTACTTTTACCTTATCTCCTATATTGCCTAAATTTAAAATATTTTCTAAAAGAATAATTTCCATTTTATAGAAGTCCTAAAATTTTAGCTTTTTTAATCTCTCTAGCTAATTTTTTTTGTTTGCTAAAAGAAACAGATGTTATTTTTGAGGATAAAATTTTACCATTATCAGAGATATATTTTTTCAATAAACTAATATTTTTGTAATCAACAATAGGTGCATTTTTTATTGATAAAGGGCATTTTTTAGAAAATCTACTTCCATCGTTTTTTTGAAATAAGCTAAGTTTATTTAGTGTATTAGAGCCTCTCTTTTGAAATTTTTTATTTTTTCTTTTCATTAATCAAATCTATTTTTTTTTAAAATATTCGTTTTTAGTATCTAATTTGTTATATTTAACCGTAAGGTATCTGATGACAGAGTTATCAACTTTAATTTTTTTATTAATTTCATCTAAAGTTTTTTTACCGCCTTGAAATTTAAAATGAATATAAAATCCTTTTTTATAATTTTTAATTTTATTAGCCAAACTCAAAAGTCCCCACTCTTCTACTTTAATAATTTTACCTGAAGAATTTGATATAACTTCGTCATATTTTTTCTTAATATTATTTAATTCAGCTTGCGATAAATCCTGTTTAGCCACGATTGTATTTTCGTAAAAAGCCATATTTTAGTGATAATTATATTTTATTTATCTTTAAAAATTGGTTTATACTATAATTACTAATTTTAGCAATACTAATTATTATTTAATAAAACAAATAAAAATGAACTCATTATTATTTCCAGGACAAGGTTCTCAAGTAGTTGGTATGGGTGTTGAATTTTATAAGAATTATGAAATTGTAAAAAAAATATTTAAACAAGCTGATGAAAAATTAAATTATTCATTATCGAAAATTATTTTAGAAGGACCAGAAAGTGACCTTCAATTAACTAAAAATACTCAACCCTCAATCTTGACAGTTAGTTACTCAATTTTTAAAGTTTTAAAAGAGGAATTTGGATTTAATTTAAAATCTTTTAAATTTTTTGCTGGTCATTCTTTAGGTGAATATAGTGCACTAGTGAGTTCTGAAGCTATAGAATTTAGTGATGCGATTTACTTATTACATGAAAGAGGAAAGGCAATGCAAGAGTCTGTTCCTGTTGGTGAAGGAAGCATGATTGCAGTTTTGGGTTTAAATCTTGAAAAATTGAACAGTGAATTATCAATATTTAAAAAAAATAATGATGGCATATGTGAAGTGGCCAATGATAACGCAGATGGTCAAGTAATTGTAAGTGGCAAAAAAAGTGTTGTCTCTTTATTTCAAAATTACCTTAAAGAAAAAAAAATTAAAGCAATACCGCTTAAAGTTAGTGCTCCATTCCATTGTTCATTAATGAAGCCAGCAGCAGATGTAATGAATGAAAAAATTAGTGAAATCAAAATTAACAATCCAATAGTTCCTATAATTTACAATGTAACGGCTAAACCTAAACAACAAACAGACGAAATAAAAAATTTACTTATCGATCAAATTGTATCTACTGTAAAGTGGCGCGAAAGCATAATTAATATGTCCAAAGCTGGTATAACTAATTTTATTGAAGTAGGGCCTGGAAAAGTTCTGTCAGGTATGGTTAAAAGAACAATTAAAAATGCTAATTCCTTTTCAATTAATTCAATTGCTGATATGCAAAAATTGACGAATGATATTAAAAGATAAAAAAATTCTAATAACTGGTGCAACTGGAGGCATAGGCTACTCTCTTGTTAAAAAGTTTAATGAACTAGATGCAAATATTTTAGCAAGTGGAACAAACGAATTGAAACTTTCAAATTTATCAAAAGAATATCCTAAAATTAATGTAGTAAAATTTAAATTAGAAGAACATAACAAAGTTGAAGCGTTTATAGATCAAGCTTTTAAAAAATTAGGCGGCTTAGATATTCTTATCAATAATGCAGGAATTACATTAGATAATTTATCAATAAGATTAACAGATGAGGATTGGAAAAAAGTTTTAGATATTAATTTAACTTCTAGTTTTTTAATGTGCAAACATGCAATCAAGAAAATGCTTAAAAAAAAATACGGAAAAATAATAAATATTACGTCAATTGTTGGACATACAGGCAACTTTGGTCAGGCAAATTACGCAGCATCAAAAGCGGGAATCGTAGCTTTTTCAAAAAGTTTAGCTTTAGAATATGCAAAAAAAAAAATTAATATAAATTGTATTTCACCAGGTTTTATTAAAACTGATATGACTGATAAAATTAGCGAGGATTTTAAAAAAATTTTAATTTCAAAAATTCCTTCAGGAGACCTGGGTACTGGTGAAGACGTTTCTAATTGTGCAGCATTTCTCGCATCAGATATGGCTAATTATATTAATGGGGAAACAATACATGTTAATGGTGGAATGTATATGGCTTGACAATTGCAATTAATAATTTATTAAGAATTAAAACTTATGAAAGGATTTCATGTCAGAAGATATTAAAGGTAAGATTAAAAAAATTGTAGCAGATCATTTAGGTATAGAAGAAGAAAAAGTAACTGAAGAAGCAAGCTTCATAGACGACTTAGGTGCAGATAGCCTAGATACCGTCGAATTAGTTATGGCATTTGAAGAAGAATTTGGTTCTGAAATTTCAGATAGTGAAGCTGAAAAAATTCTTACAGTGGGTGATGCTATTAAATTCATAGAAAGTAAAGCAAGTTAAATTAAAACTATATGACTCATGATACAGAAAATATCATGATTATTTTATCTTCGCCATCTGGCGTAGGAAAAACCACCCTTACAAAAAAAATTCAACAAAAAAACCAGTCCTTTAAAATCTCTGTTTCACATACGACACGAACTCCGAGATCTAATGAAATTGATGGAGTAGATTACTTCTTTGTTTCAAAATTAAAATTTAAAGAATTAATAGATAAAAAAAAATTTTACGAATATGCTAAAATTTTTGACAATTATTATGGAACCTTAAAAGAAAACGTTGATCAATCTATTTTAAAAAATGATATTATTTTCGATATAGACTGGCAAGGAACTAAACAATTATCAAAATTTAAGAATTTAAATTTAATAAAGATATATCTTATTACAGAAAATAAAGAAGAATTAAAAAAAAGGCTGATTAATAGAAACCAAAATACAGCAGATGAGATTGAAAAAAGATTTAAATCGTTTGATAAAGATATTCAGCATTGGAACGACTATGATTATATTATTATAAATAAAAATTTAGAAGTTTGTTTTAAACAAATTGAAAAAATAATTTCAGAGAAAAAAATTAGCCCTCTTCATATAATTCAGTAATTTTGTAAAAAATGTCTGGTTTTAAATTTGAGGGACGTAAATTAAGTTTAAGACCAGGAATTTTATTTATTTGTTTTTTAGTTAATATTTTCATTATATTTTTTTTGATCATTTTTCTTTTATTTGAAAAAAATATATTTGTTATTTTTTCTAAATTTGAAATCTTTTTTATATTTATTTCTCGGTTCCCATAAAATTCAAAGTGAATAACCATTGATGTTATTTTTGGCTTAGGAGCGAAACAATTAGGAGAAACTAAAAATTTTTTTAAAATTTTTAATCTATAACCTCTTAAAATTGATATTCGTCCGTAGTTTGGTGATGGGTATGTGCTAAGTATTTTTTCACCTAATTCTTTTTGAAACATAAAAATTAACTCATGAAATTTAATTTTTAAATTACTCTGTTTTATGAATTTTACTAATATTTGAGAAGAAATATTATATGGAAGATTCCCAAAAACTATAAAATTATTATTTTTGACTCTTGAAAAATTAAATTTAAGAATATCATCACAATAAATTTTAACTTTTTTATTTTCTATAAATTTTTTTTTTAAAATCCCTGATAATTTATAGTCTTTTTCAATTAAAGTGAGTGATTTTGGATTTGCTTTTAAAATTTCATTTGTTAAAGCTCCTTCACCTGGACCAATTTCAATTATGTTTTTATCTTTAATATTTGATAAATTTACAATTTTTTTAATAATATTTTTATCAATTAAAAAATTTTGACCTAAAGATTTTTTAGCATATCTCATTTTTTTATATTATTAAAATAATGAACACATTCTAGTAAACTTGAGGGGTCAGCCTTAAATTTTTTTATTAGATTTGTTGCTACACCATGATCAGGTGAAGACCTAAAATATTTCAAACCAAGTGTAATATTAATACCATTAAATTTAAATAATGATTTAAAAGGACCTAGAACTTGATCGTGATACATGCCGACTATTACATCATAATTTTTATATTCTTTAATAAAAATTGTGTCAGCTGAGAATGGGCCACTTATTTTAATACCTTTTTTTTTTAAATAATTGATCGATGGTTTAATTATCCTAAATTCCTCTGAATTTTTTTTAAATTCAGAATTGTGCGGATTGAGGCCTAACATAGCAATCTTTGGTTTTTTTTTATATTTATTTGTAAACCAATTATTAAATGTAAAAATCTTATTTTTAATTAAACTTGTTTTTATTCTTTTAGAGACTTCATTAATATTAATATGCGTAGTAAGGGGTATTACTGATAGATATTTGTTTCTAATCAACATTACTTCAGAATTATCTTTTATATTACATTTCGATGCCAAATATTCTGTTACGCCAGATTTTTTTGGTAAAATAGTTTTGCTAATTGGACAATTAATAAAACCATCAATATATTTTTTTTCAGACAAGGAATGAGCCAAATTTAGTGAATTCTTTACAAATTTTAATGAATCTTTTTTTAACACTTTAAAAGGATTTTTAAATTTTAAATTGATATTTATGATGTTCAATTTTCTATCATCGATATTTTGATCTAATTTCTTGAGTTCAACCAACTTTAAATTGTATCCCAGAGTAGAAAATTGTTTTTGAATTAAATCTATGTTTCCCACTATACAGACTCTTTTTTTAATTGAACTATTAAGCTTCTTCCAAGTTTTAAAAATAATTTCAGAGTTAATACTATTTGGATCTCCAAATATTATTACAATTCTTTTTTTTTTCACAGAAATTCAATTAAGGTTATGTTTTTAATTTTAGATAAATGACTACTAGAATATAAATTGAGTAATTCATTTTTTTTATTATTTTCTATCGAGACTTTTAATTGTTCTAAATCTATATTTTGCGGCTTTTCAAATTCTTTCCTATCATTCAATTTTAAAAATGTAATAGTATTACCTTTTTTGATAGGCTGAGAAACTTGCCCAATTTGTAAATTTTTTACAACATTAGAGTAAATAGAGGATAATAGATTAGAATTTATCCAGCCTATCAACCCACCATTTAGAGCAGTTGATGAAGTACTATATTTAATTGCAGTTTTTTTAAAACCGATTTTTTTAATATCATCATCAATTTTATTTTTTAAATCAATTTCTTCTTTAGAAGTTTCAAATATTATTTCAATTTCAGATAAATTGTATTCCACAACACTTGTATTTTTATTTTCTTTTTCCAAAATTTCTTTTAATTCAAAATTTATCTGATCTTCGTTAACCTTAATTCTATCCAAATATGTTCTAGCCACTAAACGTTGCCATAAAAATTCTGTTTTAACATCTTCCACAAATTGATCGTAATCAATTTCGTAAATTTTAAATTGATTTATTAAATCTACTCGACTTAGATTTAAGTTATTTGCAATTGTATCTAAGTATTGAGCTATAGCTTGATCATTTGTTATCAAACTATGTTTTTTTACTTCATTACTTTTTAATTTTAAATTAATTAAAGATTTTAGTGTTACGGCTTTTATTTTATTAACGTTTTGTTGGTTAATCTCTTCGCCAGATAAATAAAGATTTGTTTTAATTTTATTTTCTATATCGAAATTAGTAATAATCTCGTTACCAATCTTAGCTATGATACTATTTTTTATTTCAGCATATACATTATTTCCAAAAACAAAAAATGTCATCACTAGGATTACTAGCTTAATTTTAAAAATTTTGATCATTGACTAAATGTTGGTGAAGTAATTGATCCAAATGAATTAAGTGTGATCGTGAACATAAGTGAATTTTCAGGTTCAATTTCTGAGTCATTGTAAAATTCTCTCCTGTAAACTAATCCAGCTCGCAAACAATCATTAATGTACTCATAACTTAAGTCATAATATTCTGAGGAATTTTTAATTAAATCTCTTTTATTACTCAATGTAAATATACCACTATTTCCATTTTTAACTTCTATAGCTGATTTTAAATATTTTTTTTCTGTGATGTTTTTTCTATTATCCTCTAAATAATTAAAATTAAATTTTATATTATTTGTATCGTAACTAGTAACAATTTCATTATAATTTGTTTCCTTAAGGTTTTGATCAATCAAATAATTATAATCAAATTTAAAATTCTTATTCTTTTCGTAAGTTATAGATCCTACTAAATCAGAAAATTTTTTATCTAGGCTAGATTTATCAGGCATATTTTTATTATTATCTTTTTCATTAATAATCTGTGCAATTGAAAAATTAAGTTTATTTGATTCACTTATTTGCTCATAATCGACTCCCAGGGTCAAATTTGTTCCACTTTCAAAATTTTCGTTAGTAATAAGTCTATTTAAAGAAAAAATATCTATTTCATTTAAATTTAAACTTTCGTTTTCTTTTCTCATGTGATTTGGAGAATATTTAATTAAAAATTTAGGTGTTAGTAGGTGATTTTTATTGGAAGTTCTTTTAAATAAATCAACACCTCCAAGATAACCAACCGCACCGTAAATTTCGTTTGTTGTATCTGGTTTATAGTTCTCAACATTTTTAATATCATAATTAACATTTTTAAAACTTGTCAAAAATTTATTATTGAAAAAATTATTTGATTTATCTATTTCCCAATCAAAATTATTAATTAATAATTTTTTTGTTTTATTGGTGTCAAAATTGTGAATTTTAAAGTTTGTATTGAAATCACCGTTGCCAAATTTATCACTAAATAAATTTTTGCTCATGGTAATATCGGGAACAATATTTTCATATTTATCGTTATAGGTATCTTTTAAAGTTCTGTAATTACTTGCTTTTAATGATAAAGATAAACTATCGTCATCATTGTAATGATTAAAATCTACATAATTTTCCAGCGTCTCAGTTTCATAATCCACGAGATTCGAGTCAATTTTATACAATTTTAAATATTTTTTATTAGATACATGCTGTAAATTAATTTCTAAGTTATTTTCGTTTGTCTCATCAGGAAAAAATCTTTTTGTGAATTTAGAAAAAAAATGAGATTTATCACCAGCTTTTTTGGTGGAAGACGTTTTGTTGTATCCCTGTGTGTGGCCAAAATCTAAAATTAATTTAGAATTTTTAAAAGCTTGACGGTATTCTCCTAAGAACAGCGGGTGTTCAGAAGCAAAGAGCCTATTATTTATCGTCAAATCTTTATCATTATCTATTGCCCAAAAATAAGGTAAATTTAAACTTGATCCTAAATTTTTAGTATCAGAGTAAGAGGGATTCAAAAATCCAGATCTTCTTTTAACCGTAGGATCAGGATGAGCTAATTTTGGAAAATAAAAAATAGGTATATTATAAATCTTTATAACTGCATTATCATAATAAATAGTTTTACTTTTTTTATCATGAGTCATTTCAGAGGCAGTTAACTCCCAAGGCGGACATTTATCTTCATCTCTATAGTCACACATTGTGAAAGCACTTTTAATAAATTTAGACTTATTTTCAGAAATACTTATTGTGTTAGAAAAAATTCTTGGTTTATTATCTTGGTTCATCTTAAAATCATCTTGATTTAGATATAATTTGGCATCACTACCTATTATTTCTTTATTTTTTTCATTAATATAAATTTGGCTAAACTCGTATGAGTTTTTTTGATTGTCATTGACTTTAATATTACCTATAGACTTAAATATATTTTTGTCAGATTGATATTCAAAATTATCTAAAAAAATTTCATTTTTTTGAAAATCAATTATAATTGTTTCTTTTTTTGAAAAAATTATTTTTTTATTATTATCTAGTATTACGTCCTCTGAATTTATAATACTTCCTTCGTTTGTAATAATTTTTGTTTCACCAATGCTTTCTAGTATTTTTGATTGTTCGTTGTATAACGCTCCCGTGGATTTAAATATATTTCCTAAAGCGTCTTCGGCAATAACATTATCTTTTAAAGTTATTAAGTTTAATTTTTTATTGTATTCTGCGTAGTTACTTTTAATTGTGTTATTTTTTTCATCTTTGATAATAACCTCATTTTCAAAAATACTTATTTGACTATTTTTGTCGATTGAAATATTTTTTGATGTAATATTTAAATTTTCAGCAATCAAGTTAGTGTGTTGAAAAACTATAAAAAAAACTATTAAAAAAAATTTATTTTTCATTTATTTGAAGTATTCCTATTGAGCTAAAAACACCTACGATTAAAATAGGCATCCAGGTAGCTAATATCAATGAGATTCTATTAGTTTTACCTAAAGCCAAAGATAAATCTTTTAAGTAAAAGACAATCACACAAGCAATTATACCTAAAATTATTAATTTTACATTATTGGATTTTTTTAATGTACTGAAAGCCATTATTGCTGCCAGCGAAGTCATGATAAATAAAAAAAACGGCATAGAAAGCATGGAATGTAAACTTTGGTCTAAAAAAATTTTATTATAGCCCTTCTTTAAAAAATTTTTGTAATTTAATATTAAGTCTAAAAAGGACAAGGTATCAAAATTTTTAAATAAACTTGTAATTTTTTCATAATTGTAAATTGAAGTTATTTTCATTTGATTAATTTCAATTTTTTCACTTAATCCATCATTGATATTTAAAATTACTACATCCTCTAAAGTCCATTCATTTTTTTCTATATCTGCAGATCTCGAAAAAATTTTTTCTTTTAAAAGATAATTTTTATCAAAATTATAAATAATTAAATCTTTAAGTTTATTAATTTCATCATTAGAGGCAGATATAATGCGTTGACCATTAGTTAAATTTTCTTTTATCCATAGGCCATTTTTATTATACGTAGCTAAATGATCAATATCTTTTGAATAATAACCTTTAGTTTTTTCATAATATTTTGACATAATGGAGGTAACTGGATTCATAAAAAAAAGTATTAACCAGCCTAATAAAAAAGACGTAATCGCAAAAATGAAAAATATTCTGAAATTTGAATATCCTAAAATTTTCAGCGTGAGTAAATTCTTATTATTTCTAATTTGAGTAATAAATGTCAAGCTAGTGATAAATATAATAAATGGAAGCAATTGAATTACTAAACTTGGTATATATAGAGATGTGAGAAGTAAAGGAGTAAAAAATGAAACATCAGAGTCTTTAAAAAATTCAATTTCCTCAAAAAGATTTAATATTATTCCAAAACAATAAAACAGAAGAGTTATTTTTAAAAAAGTTTTTAAATATCCTTTTAGTAAATAATTAATTATTATGTTATTCATTTTTAATCAGTTCCTTTGAAAATTGATTAGTTAAGAAATAATATAAAATTACAGCCATTAATATTGGTGAAATTAAAAATAAATTTAAAGCAACTTGGTTTATACCTGTGTATCTAACTATTAACTCAGCATATAATAAAACTAAAAAACAATAAATGAATACTGAAATTTTATTAAAAAAAATATTTTTTTTTGGTTTTATCAATAAAAAAGAAGCCAATAGAGAAATTACAGGAATATAAAAAGGTAAAATTATTCTTCTATTTAAGGTAGTTATAATTTCTTTATTAAAATTATTTTTACAATTTTCGTAACTTAAATATTTAATTTTTAAACAGCTTAACAGCTTGATAGAAGATGTTTCCTGAATTTTAGGAGTTTTAATTGTTGTATTGCTAAAATTATTCAAATCTATATTTAGTTGTTGAAATTTAATAATATCATTTTCAGTATTTTGCTTATTTGAAGAAATAATTTGACCATTAAACAAAACTAATTTTTTTTGCTCAACTAAACCACTACTAGCTATGATTGTGTTAGAGTTATTTTTTATATTGTTGGACGATAAATTGTCCAAAACGTTAGCGTTATCTTGTAAGAAAATATTTTTAATTTTATTGTCAACTTTTTGATCTACTATAAATGTTACTCCTTTAAATGAGTCAGAAAATTGTTGAACTTTAATAGTAGGTAAAAAAGATGTAAAATCTTCACTGCTCAACAATTGTCTGGATTTATTTAATGCTGAAGGTGTTATTACAGTAGAAAAAACTAAGTACAATATTGATATAAAAAATGAAAAAACAAGAAATAAGTTTACTAATTGAATTTTTTTAACACCAGATGTCCACAAAATAATTAATTCATTTTCTTGTATTTGTTTAAGAATGAAGATTATAATACTTAAAAGAAAAGATAATGGTATAAATTTTGGCATTATTCCAAATATATTTAAAATTGAGTACGTGAAATACGTAGTTAATGGATATCCATTTTCCACTATTAAATCTAGAAAATTTACAGCTCGTACCGTCCAGGCAATTATAGTAAGAGAAAATAATATAGTAAAAAATGTTTTAAAAATTTCAATTAAATAGTTTTGGTAAATTTTGTTTTGAAGCATTATAATAATTTGTATATAGATAAAGCATCCATATGATAAATTCAACTTTAGAGTGAACAAGGACAAATTTACCTTTGAAATTCAATATATTAGACCATATAAAGCATTTAAAAGTTACTATAAATTAAAATTTCATGACAATAAAAATAAATTATTTAAAAAAAACAAATATTAAAGCTTCATCAAACATTGTTGTATTTGTAGATGATAAATTCAATATCTTAAATTTAAAAAAATATATTTCTAGTAAGGAAATTATTTATATAAAAGATTTATTGCGAGCTAGTGATATAAAAAAAAATATGTTTGTTTTTGAGGTAAACTCAAAAAGAAAGATTATCGTAATATCAATAAAAAATGATTTAAAGTCATCTCAAATAGAGAGTTTAGGAGCAGAATTTTACGGGCGTATTAACTATGGAAAAAATAGTGAATACTTTATTAATTCTGATACTGTTTTAGGTAAAAACGATAATTTTATAGGTTATTTTCTTCATGGACTAAAATTAAAATCTTATAAATTTAATAAATATAAAACAAAAAAAGAAACAAGAACATTATCTATTAATGTAATAGGAAATAAGAATAAACCTTCAACTGAGACACAATTAAAATTTAAATCACTTGAAGAGGGAATTTTTTACACTAGAGATTTAGTTTCTGAGCCAGGAAATATTTTACATCCAGATGAATATGCAAAGAGATTAATTTCTCTTAAAAAGGATGGTTTGAAAGTAAATATATACGATCAAAAAAAGATGAAAAAACTTGGTATGCACTCATTGCTTGGAGTAGGTATGGGGAGCGTCAGAGGATCATACCTTGTAACTATGGAGTGGAATGGACTAAAAAATAATTCTAAACCCTTAGCTTTTGTTGGAAAAGGTGTTACCTTTGATACAGGCGGTTACTCGCTTAAACCAGCTAGGTTTATGGAAGACATGACTTACGATATGGCAGGGTCTGCAGCTGTGGTCGGCCTCATGAAAAGCCTTGCTTTGAGGAAAGCAAAAATAAATGCTGTTGGAGTTGTAGGACTTGTTGAAAATATGGTCAGCGGTGTTGCTCAAAGACCTGGAGATATTGTTAAATCTTACAGCGGTAAAACAATTGAAGTATTAAATACAGATGCAGAGGGTCGATTGGTTTTAGCCGATGCTTTAACTTATACAGAAAAAAAATTTAAACCAAAGTTCATAGTTGATCTAGCTACATTAACAGGCGCTATAATTGTCTCGCTCGGATCGGAATATGCTGGGCTTTTTTCCAATGATGATAAATTATCTAAAGAAATTATAAAAGCAGGTGAAAAAGTAGAAGAGAAATTGTGGAGAATGCCTTTACATAAAAATTATGATAAATTGATAAATTCTAAAAATGCCGATATGCAAAATATAAATTATGTTGGTGGTGCTGGGTCAACAACCGCAGCTCAATTTTTACAAAGATTTATTCTCAATAAAACTCCATGGGCTCATCTAGATATTGCCGGAATGGCCTTTTCGAAGTATGGAGGATCTTTAAACACAAGTGGTGCAACTGGATTTGGCGTTAGATTGTTAAACCAACTTGTTGAAGAGAATTACGAATAAAGTGCAGCAAACTCTTTCCATAATAAAACCAGATGCAGTTGAAAGAAATCTAGCTGAAAATATTAAAAGCATTTTTAAAAAAAATGATTTAATAATTAAAGAAAGTAAAAAAATTCACATAACTAAAGAGGAGGCAGCTGAATTCTACAAAATTCATCAATCTAAGCCATTTTATAATGATCTTTGCACTTATTTATCATCAGGGCCTATTATCGCAATTATATTAGAGGGCGAAAATGCAGTGTCAGTAAATAGAAAGTTAATGGGCGCAACGAATCCTAAAGATGCTGAGGAAAATACAATCAGGAAATTATATGGTATTTCAATAGATAAAAATTCTGTTCATGGTTCAGATTCAGTTGATAATGCAAAAAAAGAGATAGAGTTCTTTTTTAAAAATTAGTTATATCTAAATATTTTTATTACAGCTTCAGGAAAAGCTCTATATTCAAGTTTTTGCGTATTTTCTTTTAAAGTTTGTTCATTATTTCCAGATTTTATATAAAAAAATTTTTGAGTAATTATATTACCACTATCTAATTTTTCATCGACATAATGAACAGTGCAACCAGTTTTAACTTCTTTATTTTTTAATATTCTAGAAAAAGTATTTAAACCTTTAAACTTTGGAAGAAGAGAAGGGTGAATATTTATGATTTTTTTATTATAAATTCTAATTATTTTGCTTGAGATAATCTTCATGAATCCAGCTAGACAAATAAAAGTTATTTTATATCTTTTTAAATTTAATAACACTTTATTCTCGTAATTTTTACTTTTAGTATCTACGAAAATATATGGTACTTTATTTTTTTTGGCGTAGTTAATACCATTAGCTTTAATATTGTTACATATTACTAAACTTATTTTAATCGGAAAATTATTATCTCTTGAGTGAGAAATAAGGTTTTTAAGATTTGAACCTTTTCCTGATATAAAAATACAGGTTCTCCTTTTTACCATTTTAAAGAATTTAATATGTTTAATTTCTTATTTTCTTTTGAGATAATTCCAATTTCATAAGGCTTAAATTTTTTGGCGAACATTTTTTGAATTTTCATTATATTTTTTTTTGGAGCAATTAAACAAAATCCTACCCCACAATTAAAAGTTCGCATCATTTCTTGATTTGAAATATTCTTACTTTTTAGCCATTTAAAAATTTTAGTAGTTTTAATTTTTGAAAGATCGACATTTAAAGTAAAACTTTCAGGTATTGATCTTAATAAATTCTCAATTAGTCCACCACCGGTGATATGCGCAGCTGCACTAATCAAATTTTTATCACTCAATTTTAAAATTTCATTTGAGTAAATTTTTGTAGGTTTTAAAATATCATGCTTTAAATTTTCAGTTATCTTATTTTTCTTTAATATTGATCTTACTAATGAATAACCATTTGAATGAATACCATTTGAGGGAATTGCTAAAACTACATCCCCTTTTTTTACATTTTTTTTATCTAAAATTTTTTTCTTTGAAACAATGCCAACACAAAAACCTGCTAAATCAAATTTATCTCGAGAATATATGCCTGGCATTTCTGCAGTTTCACCACCTATCAATTTACATTTAGATATTTGACAACCCTTAAAAATACCTTTTAAAATTTTTTTTGTTTTATTTAAATTAAGTTTACCAACAGCTATATAATCTAAGAAAAATAATGGTCTTGCACCTTGAACAATTAAATCATTTATACACATAGCCACTAAATCGATACCAATAGTATCAAACTTTTTAAATTTATTAGCCAATTCGACTTTGGTTCCAACTCCATCAGTACAAGAAACTATTACCGGGTCTTTAATTTTTATATTACTGATATCAAATAATGAACCAAATCCACCGATTATATCGTTCTTTTTAAAACCAGCATTTTTTTTGACATCTTTTTTTGATACTTTAGATATATGTTTAACTAATTTATTAGCTAATGAAATATTTACACCACTTTTTTTATAACTATTTTGAATTTTTTTCATTTATATATTGATTATTATTTTTATGAAATTTCACAAACTGTTGATTATTATCTTAATTGTTTTTTTTAAAACTGAAACTGTTTTTTCAGAAAATAACTTATTTAGTGTTAATAATTTAATATTAGAAAAAAAAGATAATATCTCAACTAATGCACTTACAGACATGGCTATTAAAAAAGGGTTTAGCAGGCTAATTGGAAGAATTCTCTTAAAAAAGGATAGTGAGAAACTAGCAAATTTAAGTTTTTCCTCAATTAAAGAACTCGTTATGTTTTATCAAATAACAAATATGTTAGAAAAAAAAATTGAAGGAGAATATGTTAATTTTAGCGTTACATTTGATAAATTAAAAATTCATGACTTATTTTATAAAAAAGGGATCTTGTATTCAGATATTTCAAATATAGAAATATATATTTTACCAGTATTGATCAAAGACTCTGAAATTTTTATTTTTAATAATAATTTTTTCTATGAAAATTGGAATAAATTTAATAAAAATAATCTAGCTGAATTCATCCTCCCTTTAGAAAATATTGAAATTATTAAAAACGTTAATGATTTTAGAGATAATTTAGTCAGCTTAAATTTAAAAAAATTATTTGAGGAATACTCAGATAAAAACTTAGCTTTGATTTTAATAGAGGATAATCTAAACAATGATAGAAAGGTTTTTATTAAAACAATAGTGCAAGGAAAAACGATATCTAAAAGTTTAAACTTTAAAACTCAAAATTTAAGTAACGAGGCGTTATATGAAAAAATTATTATTGATACAAAATATGAGCTTATAAATTTAGTAAAATCAGAAAATTTAATAGATATTAGAACTCCATCCTTTTTAAATGTCAAATTACATTTAAATAAAAAAAGTAATTTAGTTGAATTGAACTCTAGGATAAAAGATATTGACTCTATAGAGGGTATTTATGTTCAAGAATTTAACAAAAATTATATGGATTTAAAAATTAAATATTTAGGTAAATTGAATAAAATAATCAATCAATTTAAAAAAGAAAAAATAGATTTACAATTAATAAATGATCAGTGGATAATCAAAACCTTATAAAATGGATCAGCTTATATTTAAATTTCCATTTTCAAAAAAATATTACGAGCAAGATTTTTATGTATCCAGTAATAATTTTACTGCATTTAAGCTGATCGAAGACTGGCCAACTTGGCCTGGAAAGTGGTTAAATATTTTTGGAGCTCAAGGATCTGGCAAAACACACTTAGCTAAAATATTACAAAAAAAAATTGAAAAAATTAAACTAATAGACGCACAAAATGTTAATGATGAGATTGTTAAAGATTTAATTAATTTTGAATGTTTAATTATAGATGGCTTTAATAATAATATAGATGAAAATCTGCTTTATTCTATTTTAAATCAATCTAAACAATTAAACAATTATGTTTTGATAAATTCAAATCATTCTTTAAAAAATATTAATTTTAAATTAGAAGATCTCAGATCCAGGATGAATAGTTTCTTATATATAGGGATTGACTTACCTACTGATGATTTATTAAAGGTAATTATATCAAAGACATTGTCTGATAAACAGATAAGTGTTAATCCTAAAATATCTGATTTCATTATTAATAATGTAGAAAGATCTTATGAAAAATTGTTTAAATTTTTAAAAGAAGTAGATGAATTGTCTTTATCTTCTGGAAAATCAATTAATATTAATTTAATAAAAAAAGTATTAAAACAATGAATAAATATAGAACACATAATTGTTCAGAATTGACTGAAAAAGAGGTGAATCAGAATGTTTATCTTTCTGGTTGGCTACATAGAAAAAGAGATCATGGAAATTTATTATTTATAGATCTAAGAGATCATTATGGGATGACCCAATGTGTAATCGAAAATAATAATAATTTTTTTCCAGTTTTAGAAAAATCAAAGCCAGAGTCTGTTCTTAAAATAATCGGCAAGGTAGTCAAAAGATCAAGTGGAACTGAAAATAAAGATTTAATAACAGGTAAAATCGAAATCTTAATAGAGTCTGTTGAAGTTTTATCTGATGCAAAAGAACTTCCAATGCCAGTTTTTGGTGAGCAAGATTACCCTGAAGATATAAGGCTTAAATATAGGTTTTTGGATCTTAGAAGAGATGAAATGCACAAAAA
>ERZ802830.1279-NODE-1279-length-24114-cov-52.9968_pt1 | contig 24114 bp, 23 predicted proteins | sample MGYA00345654_ERZ802830 | MGnify/ENA primary metagenome ERZ802830 (study PRJEB30503, sample SAMEA104212375) | marine metagenome | biome: Westerlies Biome; feature: [SRF] surface water layer (ENVO:00010504) within the epipelagic zone...; material: water...
AGCTTGCCAATAACACCCGCTACGGGCTGGCCGCATCGATCTGGAGTGAAAACGTGAACCTTTGCCTTGGTTTGGCGCCAGCTTTAAAAGCCGGGGTCATTTGGGTAAATGGCACCAATATGTTCGATGCCGCCGCCGGCTTTGGCGGCATCCGCGAAAGCGGCTTTGGCCGCGAAGGTGGCTGGGAAGGCTTAACCGCTTATACCAAACCCAAAGCCCAGACCACGGCCAAATCTTTAAAACCTATTTTGGCAAAAACAGGCACGAAATCTGCGGCTTTCGGCCTTGATCGCACCACCAAATTATATATTGGCGGCAAACAAACGCGGCCCGATAGCGGATATTCTACGGCTGTGTTTGATGCCGCCGGAGATTTCATCAGCGATGTTCCAAGCGCCAATCGCAAAGATATCCGCAACGCCGTTGAAGCGGCACAGACGGCGGAAAAATGGTCTGGATCAACCGGGCATTTACGCGCCCAAATTCTATATTTCATTGCCGAAAATCTCTCGGCACGCGCCGCTGAATTTGCCACAAAAATCAACCTCTACACGGGTGAAACAAATGGCGCAGCAGAGGTTGAGGCCAGCCTAGAGCGCCTGTTCACCTATGCAGCTTGGTCAGATAAATATGATGGGGCAGTGCGCGATGTGCCCTTGCGCGGCGTGGCATTGGCTTTGAACGAACCGGTTGGCGTGATCGGCACCTTTTGCCCGGATGACGCGCCGCTACTTGGGCTGGTCTCGCTGCTTGGGCCGGCTTTGGCGATGGGCAATCGCGTTGTTATGGTGGCCTCTGAGCCCTACCCGTTGATCGCCACCGAATTTTATCAGATTTTAGAGACCTCGGATGTCCCTGCGGGCGTTGTTAATCTGTTAACCGGCGCCCATTCAGAGCTGGTCACACCTCTGGCCAGTCATTTGAATATCGACGCCATATGGAGCTTTTCCTCCAGCGATTTATCAGCAGAAATTGAAACGCAGAGCGCGCTAGGTTTAAAACGCAGCTGGGTCAATTACGGACAGGATCGAGATTGGTTTTCAAAAGACGGTGAAGAAAAAAGTTTTCTGGCAGAAGCCAGCCAATCAAAAACCGTTTGGATCCCCTTCGGCGAAGGATAGCCCGGGTTCTAGAAAGACCCTAACCGGCAAGCTCGGCCCATAAAGCGCGGCTTAGATAGGCATCGGCAACATGTCCATGGTCGCGTTGATACCTCCAGAGCGCCGCTGCGGTGTTCGGACCCACAAGCCCATCTGCGCCAAACGTGTCATAGCCAAGCGCGCTAAGGGCGATTTGCACGCTGCGCTTTTCGTTGCGGGTCAGCGCGGCCTCGCCAATAGGCCAAGGCTGAACAAGGCCAGACCCGCCCGCAATCGCATCACCCAACGCGCAGACTGACAGCGCATAAGCCTGCGCAGGATTATAGGCCAATAAAGCGGTATAATTTTCAAAAACCATAAATTTCGGGCCCTGTATACCAGCGGGAAGGATCAGCTTGGCAAGGCCGTTTTCGGGTAAATCTTGATAAGGTGTCAGACCTCTCATCGCCCAATCTGACGGGTTCAGGGCCGTGTTAGGAGGGGGCAAATCCAATGCGGCCTCCGGTGACAGAAAAACCTCTGCGCCCCAGATCTGCCCGGCGCGCCAACCCTGCGCCTGCAAATACGCTGCCGTTGAAGCCAAAGCGTCAACCGGGCTCTCCGACCAAATATCGCGCCGCCCATCGCCGTCAAAATCAACCGCGTGCTGAAGATAAGAGCACGGCATAAATTGCGTATGGCCCATAGCGCCGGCCCAGCTGCCCAAGAAACACTGCGCTGAGACGTCTCCGGCTTGTAAAATTTCTAGGGCGGCGATCAATTGCTGTTCAAAAAACGCCGCGCGGCGCCCCTCAAACGCGAGGCTGGCCAAAGCATCCAAAACCAAAAAGCCACCGCGATTTGATCCGTAAGCGGTTTCACAACCCCAAACGGCCAGTAAAATCTGCGCCGGCACGCCATAAACATGCGCAATTTCATTTAAAGAGGTTTGAAATTTTGTTATCAACTCTTGGCCCTGCGCAACCCGCTCGGATGAGCATGTTTTTTGAAGGTAGGCCCAGATTGGCATTTCCGTTTCGGGCTGAAATCGGTCTTTTTCAATCACCTCGGGAATAAATTGAAAGCTGAGCACTGTTTTAGACAGAAAATCGGCGTCAAACCGCCCCGCAACGCGCTCTGCAAACCCCGTTGCCCATGCCCGAAACCCTTGATCCATCACATCCTAACGCTTTCGTTTGACGCTCCGCTTTACTTTATCAGATTTTTTCCGCGCTTTGCCCAATTTGCGCTTTACCGGGCGCGCGGATTTACGCCCAGATTTAGGTAATGAGTTGCCTTGGACGCTTAACAATTCAAACGCAACGCTGCCAGATTCGGTGATAACTTCACTTAATCTTACCTCAACAACCTGCCCCAAACTGAGCAAAAGCCCTGTCTCAGAACCAAGCAAGCTATTGGTTTGTTTATCGTAATGAAAATACTCGCGGCCCAAACTTCGGATAGGAATCAACCCCTCAGCGCCGCTTTCATCCAACCGCGCAAACACGCCAAATTTCGCAATACCGCTGATCCGGGCGGTAAATTCTGAGCCTTTGCGCTCATTCAAATAGGCGGCAAGATACCGATCCGTCGTATCACGCTCGGCCACCATTGAGCGCCGCTCTGTATCGGAAATTTTCTGCGCGGTCTCATCCAACAGGGCCTCTTCTTCTGCACTCAACCCATCCTTGCCCCATCCATGCGCCCGAATAAGTGCCCGATGCACGATTAAATCGGCATAGCGGCGAATGGGCGAGGTAAAATGCGCATAAGAGCGCAAAGCCAACCCAAAATGGCCGAAATTCTGCGGGCTATAATAGGCCTGCGTCATTGAACGCAACGTTGACATATTAATTAGTTCAGCTTCATCCTTACCCGCGGCTTGCGTAAGCAGCGCGTTTAAATGCCGCGTTTGCAACACTTGGCCTTTGGCCAAGTTAAGCCCGGCCGCCTGCGCTGTTTCGCGCAGCGCATCAAGCTTTTCGGGCGAAGGTTCTTCATGCACGCGAAACAAAAGCGGCACCTGTTTGGCTTGCAGAGCCTCCGCAGCAGCCACATTCGCCAAGACCATAAATTCTTCAATCAAGCGATGCGCATCCAACCGATCGCGAAACTTTACCGAGGCCACTTGCCCGTCTTCATCCAAGATGATTTTGCGTTCGGGCAAATCCAACTCAAGAGGTTGGCGAATTTCACGCGCCCGAACCAAGGCCGCGTAAGCCTCATATAATGGCTTAATAACAGGTTCTAACAAAGGCGCTGCGCGCTTGCTGATCGACACACCCTCATAGGCCGACTGCACTTCTTCATAGGTGAGTGATGCAGCAGATTTCATTAAACCACGGTGAAAACTTTGCCCGAGCTTCACGCCCTCTGCGCTGATTTGTATCCGCACCGCCAAACAGGCCCGCGGCACATCTTCGTGCAAACTGCACAAATCACCCGAGAGATGATCAGGCAGCATCGGCACCACCCGGTCTGGAAAATAAGTGGAATTGCCGCGTTTGCGGGCTTCACGATCCAAGTTTGAATTGGGCCGCACGTAATGCGCCACATCCGCGATCGCCACCCAAATGATATGCCCGCCCGGATTATCAGCCGCGTCATCCGCATGCGCATAGCAAGCATCATCATGATCGCGCGCATCCGCCGGATCTATGGTGACCAAGGGCATATCGCGCAAATCTTCGCGGCCTTTTACCCCCGCCGCGCGTTGCGCTTCAGCCTCATGCACCACCTCTTCAGGGAAATGATCAGGGATATCATGTTGGTGAATTGCAATCAGGGAAACCGCTTTTGGCGCAGAGGGATCCCCCAAACGCGACATCACCATTGCGCGCGGCAATCCCATGCGCGATTTTGGGCGCGCTTGCTCTGCCTCAACCAATTCACCATCTTTTGCACCGCCGGCATCATTGGGACCAACCTGCCATTCTTTGCCCGACCGCTCAACGGGCACGATGCGCCCCCCTTCCGCAGCTTGCCTGAAAACCCCCAAAATCTGGCTTGGATTGGCGGCGATTCGGCGGATCAGGCGACCTTCATATTGATAGCCTTCCCCCTCAATTTCGGTGAGTCGCGCCAAAATGCGATCACCCGCGCCCAAGGCAGGGTCAGAGGCTTTCATAACCAATAAAATGGCAGGTTCCATACCATCGCCTTGCCATTCCAGCGCTTTGGCAAACAAATCGCCCGTGCTGGTGGCCGGCAAAACCTGCACCACGCTGACAGGGGGCAGCTTTTCCGGATCACGATAAGTTTTCTTACGCTTTTGCAGATGCCCCTCAGCCTCTAAGCTGCGTAAAAGCTTTTTCAAATCAACCCGCGCGGCACCCTTTATGCCAAATACTTTGGCAATATCGCGCTTTGCAGTTTGCGTCGGATTGGCCGCAATCCAATCTAGAATTTGGCGTTTGCTAGGAATGTCATTCATTCGGCTCGCCTATCACGCTTTTTAAGCGCCGTCATGGCGGTTTTTAAACCCCGCGCTGAAACCACGGTTAAAAGCCTGATTTATAAGGTCAGGACCATATCGCGATGTAAGATACCAGCATCCATATAATCAGCACCATAAGCTTGAAAGCCGAGGCTTTCATACAGCCCCAAAGCAGAGATCTGCGCGCCCAATTTGGCCTTAGTTACCCGTTCATCTGCCTTTAAATGACTGAGGCATGCACCCATCAAGGCTTTCGCATGACCACGACCGCGATAAGGTGCTAGCACGCAGACGCGGCCAATTTTTCCAATCTCATCCAAGATCAAAATCCGCGCTGTCCCAACCGGCACCGTATTATCCCTAGCAAGAAAATGCAGCGCCTTAGAATCTTGTCCATCCACTTCATCTTCGACAGAAACGCCTTGTTCTTCAATAAAAACTGCGCGGCGAATTTCCAAACATTGGATCAAATCATCGCTGCGCCCCACCCACCGGCTCATTCGAAATAGGCCTGCAGAATGCGGCGATAAATCGCTTTCAACTGGTGTATTTGTTCCACTGGAACGCATTCATCCACACCATGCATACCCTTTCCCACCAAACCAAATTCCGTTACCGGGCAAACATCTTTCACAAAACGCGCATCGGATGTACCACCCGTGGTAGAAAGTGCGGGGCGACATCCCAATTCGGCTTCGGCCGCATCGCCAATAAGCTGTGACAAAAGCCCTGGCGGGGTGAGAAAACTTTCACCAGAAACTTTTACATCGATTGCAAATTCCACTCCACTATTCGCGCTTTGCTGCAGGGCTTGTTTTTCCAACCAAGTAATTAGATCCTGAGAGCTATGCGTATCGTTAAAACGGATGTTCACCGTGGCTTTGGCGGCAGCAGGAATAACATTGGTGGCAGCATTGCCCGTATCGATCGTGGTAATCGCCAAAGTTGAAGCATTAAAATGCGCAGTTCCCTGATCAAGCGGGTGCGTAGCCAGCCGATCCAGCAACGCCACAAGCGCGGATAATGGGTTTTTCGCGCGATGCGGATAAGCAGAATGCCCTTGTACACCTTGTGCCGTTATAAACGCGGTTAAAGAGCCGCGGCGGCCAATTTTCATCATTTCACCCATATGGTTGGGGCTGGTGGGTTCACCCACAAGACAATGATCTATGCTTTCACCCGCCTCGCGCATCCAATCCAAAATTGCTGTGGTTCCATGATGAGCATCGCCCTCTTCATCGCCTGTGATCATCAGCACCACAGATCCATCGGGGGGTGTCTCGTTTACAAACTCAATCGCAGCGGCGGCAAAAGCCGCCACGCCTGATTTCATATCAACCGCGCCGCGCCCATAAAGCACGCCCTCTTTTATATCGCCGCCGAAAGGATCACTTTGCCATTGCGAAAGATCGCCAACCGGCACAACATCCGTATGGCCGTTAAAAGCGAAGCTTTTTCCATTTTTACCAACGCCCCAGCGGGCAAATAGATTGTCGATGCCACCGCGCTTGATCCGCGTACAGGCAAACCCATGCCCGACCAATAAAGTTTCAAGCAAAGATAAAGCCCCGGCTTCAGCCGGCGTAACCGAAGGGCAACGGATCAAATCAGCGGTCAGCGCAACGGGGTCAATATCAGTCATTAGGTTTCCTCATAGTGGCAAAAGGCCAGAAACGGTTTCTGCCAATTTTTGCGGATCGCTGATAGTTGCATCTGCACCGGCCTCTTGCAATTCCGCAAGGCCCCCGTAACCATAAGATACCCCCAGCGCTTTCATCCCATTGGCCTGCGCGCCCTGAATATCATAGACTCGGTCGCCCACCATAATCGCCCGATCAACCTGGGCGCCAACAACCGCCAAACCATGCGCCAAAAGGGCCGGTTTATCTGAATTTCTGCCATCAAGTTCAGAGCCAAATTCAAAGCTCATGAAATTTGAAATACCAAAATAAGCGGTGATTTTGCGCGCATAACTATGCGGCTTCGACGTGGCAAGGCACAATGTATAGCCCGCCTCTTTCAACTTTGCCAATTGGTCTAAAATACCATCGTAAAGTTTATTTTCTTTCCAGCCCGTTTCGATATAGCGTTCGCGATAAAACCCAACTGCTCGGTCCAGATCCTCGTTTTGAACCCCAAGCTGGGCAAAGCTGGGCCAGAGCGGCGGGCCTACAATCCAACGATTATCACCGCTTAAACCGGGCAGGCTAAGCTTGCGCAAAGCATAATCTACCGAATTCAAAATGCCTTCCCCAGCATCGGTTAAGGTTCCATCAAGATCAAGAAATACTGTGGCCATTATCCATCCGCCTGCTCTTCATAAAGCGCGTTCATCTGCGCAACGATGACAGAGTTTTCATCTAACGCACGTTGCATCAATAGATCTTCTTCTGAGTCAATTTCATGCCCTTGCGCGATCCGCTCATCGCGCGTTCCATAACCCGTCACATCTAAAGGAGAAAGCGCCGCCTGTTTCAAAATGGCCACGGTTTCACGCACGGCTTCCGCCTCATCCACGCCGCTGGCATAACAGAGCAAAGCCGCCCCGGTTGCGCTTTTTGGCAAATCATCCTCAGGGCTGCGGCCAACTTGTACCAACAACGTATAAACTTTCTGACGATTTGATTTTTTAAACGTGTCGCTCATCACTCTGCCTCATTACAAGCGCTTCTAAAGATTAGACGAAAAAAATGCAAATCTAGCGCACAGGCTTTTTATTTTTATCAAAATGACGAAAGTATAAATATTGTTTAGGCATTTTACAAAACCGAAATAACCGGTTTTAAAACGCCAAAATAAGCCCAAAACAGACCCATTATACATCTGAGCAGATCAAAAAGCCCGCGCATCTGGCGGGCTTTTTATTCGCGATTCGACTGCCTTAAAATATCAGTCGCGCAATAAATCGTTAATTGCAGTTTTGCTGCGCGTTTGAGCATCAACGCGTTTCACGATAACCGCACAATACAGGCTAACGCCATTTTTAGACGGCATCGACCCTGACACCACAACCGAATAGGGCGGCACTTCACCATAACTCACCTCGCCCGTTTCACGATCAACAATTTTGGTGGATTTACCAATATAAACCCCCATACCCAAAACAGACCCTTCGCGTATAATGCAGCCTTCCACCACTTCTGAGCGCGCGCCGATAAAACAATTATCTTCAATAATTGTTGGGCCGGCTTGCATCGGCTCTAACACGCCTCCAATTCCAACGCCGCCCGATAAATGCACATTCTTACCAATTTGCGCGCAAGAGCCCACAGTGGCCCATGTATCTACCATCGTGCCAGTGTCCACATAGGCCCCCAAATTAACAAAAGAGGGCATCAACACCACCCCTGGCGCGATAAAAGCGGATTTACGAACAATGCAATTTGGAACCGCGCGAAACCCGGCTGCTTGCCATTGGTCATCACCCCAGCCTTTGAATTTACTATCGACCTTATCCCACCAGCCACCGCCTTGGGGACCGCCCTCTTGAATCGCCATATCTTGAATCCGAAACCCCAGTAGAACGGCTTTTTTAGCCCATTGATTCACATGCCAATCGCCGCTTACCTGCTTTTCAGCAACGCGAAGCGTGCCCCCATCAAGCGCGTTCAGCGTCTCTTCAATCGCCTCGCGCATTTCACCCGTTGTTGCGGATGATAATGTATCGCGCGCTTCCCATGCGGCTTCGATGGCTTGCTCAAGCTGACTGTTGGACATGATCGCTTCTCCTATATAAATTTTCTGCTCTATATCTTTCCTACCTGTAACGCACAAGATGGCGGATAAAAGAGCAATCAATAGCGGGCTGAGCGAATAATGCGAGCGCAATCACCTATTGATTTAGGTGCAGTTCCAAATAAAAAAGCCCCACCATATGGCAGGGCTTTTAACGGTATCTAGGAACTTTTAATTTGCGGCTTTTACCGCGCGAGCCGTGAGCACTTTCACCAAATTTGCGCGATAGGCTTTGCTGCCATGCAAATCTTCAATCATATCTTGCGAAGAGACGGTGAGATTTGCCAGCGCATCAGCTGAAAAATTAGAGTCCAAAGCCGCTTCAGCTTCGCTCCAACGAAACACGCCATCTTCAGACGCACCCGTTACCGCCACGCGCACACCATCGGCATATTTGGCCACAAAAACGCCCACCAATGCAAAGCGAGACGCCGGTTGCTCAAACTTTTGATAGTTCGACACTTGCGGCACCGGAAAGCGCACTGCAGTCACGATCTCACCTTCGCCCAGCGCCGTGCTGAACATACCCTGAAAATAATCATCGGCCGCAATCTCGCGCGAGTCTGTGACAATCGTGGCATTTGACGCCAAAGCCGCCGCCGGATAGCAGGCGGCAGGGTCGTTATTGGCCAAAGATCCGCCAATCGTGCCGCGGTTGCGCACGGCAGGATCACCGATATGCGCCGCAAGCTTTGCTAATCCGGGATAAGACTGGGCTTTCGTTGCAACCGTGGCATGCGTGGTTGCAGCCCCGATATGAACCATGCCATCAGCCTCGGTTACGCCTTGCATTTCGGCAATCCCCGTCAGACTGACCAGCTTTTCAGGATTGGCCAATCGCTGTTTCATCGTTGGCAAAAGCGTTTGACCCCCGCTCAGCATCGTTGCCTCTTCATCCGCCAAAGCGCTGACGGCTTCCGAAATTGAGGATGGTTTTACAAATTCAAAATTATACATTTCTAATCCTCCTATTGCGCGTTGATCGCGGCCCAAACACGGGCTGGCGAGACAGGCATATCAATATGCGTTACATGGGTATGGCCAGCAGAATGCAAGGCATTGATAACCGCATTCACGATCGTTGGCGGGGATCCAATCGCCCCCGCTTCACCGCAGCCCTTCACCCCTAGTGGATTATGGGTACAGGGCGTGTTGCAAGAATGATCCACCGTATAAAATGGCAAATCAGAAGCGCGCGGCATCGCATAATCCATATAAGACGCGCTTAACAACTGGCCATTATCATCATAAGCGCAATTTTCCAAAAGCGCTTGGCCTATGCCTTGTCCAATGCCCCCATGTACCTGACCGGTTACGATCATCGGGTTGATCACATTGCCAAAATCATCCACCGCGGTAAAGTTTTCCACGGTGACTTTGCCCGTTTCAGGATCAACCTCAACCTCACAAGCATACGCACCCGATGGATATGTAAAATTGCCCGGATCATAAAACGCCGTTTCTTCCAAACCCGGCTCGAGATCTTCAACCGGATAATTTTGAGGGACATAGGCTTTAAAGGCCACTTCGCCAAAGGAAACCGATTTATCGGTTCCCGCAACACTGAATTGACCATCCTTGAATTCAATATCTGCCTCTGCTGTTTCCAGCATATGCGCAGCGATTTTGGTGGCTTTATTGATGATCTTCTCGGTTGCGCGCACCACAGCTGGACCACAAACCGCAATACTGCGCGACCCATAGGAGCCCATACCAAACGGTATTTTCGCCGTATCTCCATGTACGATATCGATCGAAGATTGATCGATACCCAGCATTTCCGAAACCACTTGCGCAAAGGCTGTTTCATGGCCTTGCCCAGTGCTTTGCGCGCCAACCATCACCGAAAGATTGCCCGTTGCATTCACCCGCACGGTCGCCGCATCATAATAACCCACACGGCTGCCCAAGACCCCGGTCAGGTTTGAAGGCGCAAGCCCGCACGCTTCAATATACGTATTGATCCCTAAGCCGCGTAATTTGCCGTCCGCTTCTGATAATCTGCGCCGGGCCTCAAAGCCTTTGAAATCTGCCAGCTCGTTCAGCTTATCAACCAGCGCATCGTAATTGCCCGTGTCATATTCCAATCCAGCGGCGCTGACATAGGGGAACTGGTTGGGCTTGATAAAGTTTTTACGACGTACCTCCATCGCATCAAGCCCCAATTCATGCGCGCATTTATCGATCACCCGCTCGATTGAAAACGTGGCTTCAGGACGGCCTGCGCCCCGATACGCATCCACCGGGGCTGTATTTGTAAACACAGTTTTTACATTCACATAGACATGTGGCACCGTGTAATTTCCCGCCATCAATGTGCCGTGCAAAAAGGTTGGCGTGGCGGTTGAGAAGTTTGACAGATAGGCACCCACATTGGCCATCGTATCCGTGCGAAACGCGATAAACGTTCCGTCTTTTTCGCAAGCCAGCTCAATTTTAGTGACATGATCGCGGCCATGCGCATCGGTCAAAAAGCTTTCCGAGCGCGTGGCGGTCCATTTCACCGGACGGCATAGCTTCTTTGATGCGGCAAGAACCAGAGCTTCTTCGCCATAATGGTAGATTTTTGATCCAAAGCCACCGCCAACATCGGGCGAAACCACGCGCAGTTTATTTTCCGCAATACCCATCACAAAGGCACTGATCAACAGTCGGGTCAGATGCGGGTTTTGTGAGGTTGTATAAAGCGTATATTCTCCGGTGCCCGGATCATAATCCGCGGTTGACGCGCGGGTTTCAATCGCGTTTGGCACAAGGCGGTTATTGATCAATTCTAGCGTGGTGACATGGGGCGCATTTTTGATCGCCGCATCCGTTGCTGCACGATTATCTTCTATCCAACCCCAATCAAAACATTGGTTGGTTTCGATCTCATCATGCACAAAGGGACCACCCGCCAACGCTGCCGACATGTCCACAACCGCTGGAAGCTCTTCAATCTCTGCCACAATCGCATCGGCAGCATCGCGGGCCTGTTCAACGGTTTCTGCAATCACCGCAGCATAGGCATCCCCTACATGGCGCACCTTGCCATGCGCCAAAACCGGGCGCTTGGGCTCTTTCATAGGTTCGCCATCGCGGCTGGTAATCGCCCATCCTGCAGGGTTCCCACCCACTTCAGCAAAATCTTCACCTGTAAATATCGCCAGAACCCCCGGCATAGCTGCGGCTGCGGCTGTATCGATCGATTTGATCCTGCCATGCGCAACATCGCTGCGCACAAACACAGCATGCGTTTGATTAACCAGGTTAATATCTGATGTGTAGCGGCCTTTACCCGTTAAAAACCGCTGATCTTCGACCCGTTTGGTGCTTGCACCAATGCCTGAATCCTTTGGCATGTTAATTCCTCCCCTTGTGGTGGTTTGCCCACCCAGCTTTTCTAATTATACTTATTCTGCTGCGATCGACGTCACGTCTTGACCAGACGCTGCCATGATCGATTTAACGATGTTATGATATCCCGTGCAGCGGCAAATATTGCCGTCTAAGTGATGACGAATTTCTGCAACCGTTGGCTTTTTATTATGTTTGAGTAATTCTGTTGCCGCCATCACCATGCCAGGCGTACAAAACCCGCATTGCAACCCGTGATGGTCTTGAAACGCCTGTTGGATGACATTTAACGAACCATCCTCATTGGCTTGGCCTTCAATCGTGGCCACATCAGCGCCATCTGCTTCCGCAGCCAATATGCTGCAAGATTTCACCGACATACCGTTTACATGCACCGTACACGCGCCGCATTGGCTGGTGTCGCAGCCGATATGCGTTCCCGTCATCTTCAAATCATTTCGAAGAAAATCCACAAGAAGCGTGCGGCCTTCTACCTCTCCTGAAATCGCTTCTCCGTTTACCGTCATTGAAATTTTCATAAATTCCTCCCAATTGGTCTTCTGTTCTTATTGGTTTTTGCCAATTTATAATTTTTGATCTGCATTTATTCGGCAGATTTTAGTGATAGATTAACGTCTTAACTTCAATTTCCCCCTAGATATTTTGACGCAGGTCCAAAATACATAATCTCGGGGCTGCTCGCGCAGTCGCAGGTGTCAACCCAACGCTTACTTCGCTATGATTAATCTGCACCCAACCGCAGAGTCGGATTTCAAAAATCAGTCAGGTCGATTGAAAAAAGGATAAGGCTTTTTTTTCACCAGTCAAATGACAAGATGAAAAACCAGAGCTTTGCTCGCCATTCAAATGCAACAAAACCTATATGAAACTAGCGTCTTTTTTTAAGATAAACATAATATGCCCCCTCTCCACCATGCGATATATGGGCTTGATCTACCTGCAAAATTGCGTGTCTGAGCGATGGTGCATGCAGCCATTGAGGCACTTGCCGACGCAGAACCCCACGCTCGCGCGATGCAAAAGGATGCGGGCCGCCGCCCTTGCCTTTTCCCGTGATCACCAGAACCAATCGACGCCCAGCGCGTTGTCCAGATAAGATAAATTGCGTTAAGGCGGGGTGGGCCTGATTCAACGTCATCCCATGTAAGTCGATCCGCGCCTCGGGTGCTAATTTTCCCCGCCGCATTTTAAAGAAAGACTTCTGATCCATTTGCACTATTTGCTTGGATGCTGGCACTTTTGAACCGGTGCGGCTCATCGCAAGGCTTTGGCCAAGCGCCGTTTGTGATTTTGAACCGATTTCAAAAACCTTCAAATCAGATAGGCCTAAGCTGGCAGTTGGTTTTGAAGAAACCGATCTTAGTTTTTTTGTCTCTGATATTTTCGCCGCTTTGGGCGGTCGAAGAGGTTGCATGGTCTTGGCAACTTGGTCCCAAAGCGCCGCTTCTTCTTTGTTTAATCGCCGCTTTTTCATCCGCCCTCTTCACCCACCTCATCAATCTTGAAGTTATAAAAGGCTTTTAAAACAAAAATTTATTCGCCTGTCGCGACCAAAAACCAAACCGGATCTTGGCTTGTAAGATCTTTTGAGAATGTCCAAACATCCTTTTGCCGTTTGGATTGCTTTTCATCACCTTCAATAATCTCGCCATCGTTGTTTTTCACAACCGAAATTAATTCGGAAATAAAAGACACGGTTATTTCTGCCATATCCGTTGCTTTATCGAATATAACATCGTTGATTTTCATCTCACGTATGCCTAAAAACTCGGCTTCAATCTGCAACCCTTGTGAACTGCGTTGCGCGATCACTTCATCAAACGTATTGGCCACTTCATCCGACAAGAACGAGCGTACCGCGCTTAAATCGCCGCGCTCAAACCCCATTAAAATCATTTCATAGGCAGCGCGCGAGCCTGACAAAAATTCAGAGACCAAAAATCCCGAATCAACCGCCTTTATGGAAGTGAACGTTTGCGCAAGCTCGGATCCGGCGGGCACATGATCCGTAATATCTGCATCTGGACCACCTTCAATCACTTTCAAATCAGGGCTGCGCAAAGTGGCGGGCGATTGCGCTTTAGGCTTTTCAAAGCCTTCACGTGTTCCCAGAACGTTTTTCAAGCGCATGATTAAGAAAATGGCTATACCAGCCAAGACTAAGATTTCGATCGCAATCGCATTCATAAGAAGCTCATTCCCAAAGGTGGTAAAAATAAAAGTTAGTTCTTATTTAGGTGAGGTGGGCTCACAAGTCCACAACTTGGCAGATATTTAGGAGCGCTTTGTAATGTGGCTATTCGTCCTTTTTGTAACCGTACCCATTATTGAAATTGCCCTGTTCATACAGATCGGCGGTGAGATCGGCTTATTGTCAACATTGGGTATTGTGATTGCAACTGCATTTCTGGGGACTTATTTCGTCCGCAAACAAGGTCTCAGCGCTTTATCACAGCTTAAAAACAACGTTGAAACTCTCGAAAACCCAATCGCGCCTTTGGCGCATGGCGTTATGATTCTTTTGGCGGGTGCTTTGCTGTTAACGCCGGGCTTCTTCACCGACGCATTTGGCTTTTCACTTTTGGTACCAAATATCCGCATTTGGCTGTTTGAGCGCGTTAAAAAACGCATCCTAAATTCGCAAAATGGGTTTTCATTCACCTATGCAAACAATATGGGCACGAACCGCAGCTCTCAAAATGGCGAAGGCCATGCGTCAGACACCACGATCGAAGGCGTTTACGAAGAGCTTACCCCTAAAAAGGATCCATAACCCAGCAACAACGCAATGCACCATTGAGGCCGCTGCTGCAAACTGCTAGGCAATCGCGACATAATTTTTCAAGGAAATCGACATGGCCGAAGAGACATCACAACCAGCGCAACCCTCTGTAAACGTGCTGGCGCAATATATTCGAGACTTATCTTTTGAAAACATTCTCGCTCAAAAAGGCGTCTCCGGCGATGTTACACCTGATATTCAAATACAAGTTAAATTAGACGCACGGAAACGCTCAATTGCCAATCAATATGAAACAATCATCAAATTAAATATTGATTCAAAGTCCAAAGATACAAATGATCAGCTTTTTTTATTAGAGATCGAATATGCAGGCGTGTTTACAGTGACCGGCGTTCCGGATGAACAATTGCACCCGTTTCTTATGATTGAATGCCCTCGGATGATCTTCCCATTCTTGCGACGCGTGGTTAGTGATCTTACTCAAGATGGCGGATTCCCAGCCCTTAACTTAGAAACAATTGATTTCATGCAACTTTATAGAAGCGAAGCGCTGCGCCGCCAAACCGAAGCCGCGTCTGAAGAAACCAAAAACTAAATCTATTCTTCCCAAATATGATCACGCCAGACCGCCTGATCTCCTAGGGTTGCAACCATTTCAAGATGCGCTTTTTTCTCTCCCTCGCTCACCCGAGGGGTAAGGGGCCTTGGGCGCTGTTTTGATCCTGAAACATGCCGGTCCGCGCCTACTCGATCAGTTAAGGTTTTCACTTGAGCAGAAAGCATAAAATCTGGCTGTCTGCCGCCAATAAGTTCAAGGTAAACCTCAGCCAATATTTCAGAATCGAGCAAAGCGCCATGCAGAGTGCGAGCATTGTTATCTATCCCAAAACGGCGGCACAACGCATCTAATGACGCGGGAGATCCGGGGAATTTTTTACGTGCAATGGCCAATGTGTCTAAGGCGCGTTCTAATGGGATTTGTGGCCGCTCCACCCATGAAAGTTCAGCATTTAAAAACCGCATATCAAAACTGGCATTGTGAATAACCAAGTTGGAATCGGCAATAAATTCGACAAATTCGGCCGCGATACTCGCAAATACAGGCTTATCGCGTAAAAAATCATCCCCTAAACCATGCACTTGAAAGGCCTCATTGGGCATGTTGCGCTCGGGATTGATATATTGATGATAGGTTTTCCCGGTTGGAATGTGATTCCACAATTCAACGGCGCCTATTTCAACGATTCGATCTCCTTGATTGGGATCCAATCCCGTGGTTTCAGTATCCAAAACAATTTCACGCATCCTTCACCGCCCTTAAATTTGCCAATATATTGTCCACTTGCGCATGCACATGATCCAGCGTGTCTGTTAAAATCACAAAATCAGCTTTTTCACATTTTTGAAAATTTGACCATTGGCGCGATTTGATCTGTTCAAACATCTCCTCGTTCATCGTTCCGCGTTCCAGCACGCGTTTCTTTTGCTCTTCTTCATCTATAGTTACGCAAATTACGGCGTTCATATGGGCATCTGCGCCGGTTTCAAAAAGCAGTGGAATATCAAAGACCAATATATCTGATTGGGCTGAGTCTATAAAGGTTTGTCGATCCTGCGCCACGAGCGGATGTACGATTGCTTCCAGCTGCCCAATCAAATCAGGGTTTTTTTGCAATTCATGCTTTAACACTTGCCTTGAGATTGCACCCTCAATCGATGCCTTTGGAAATAAGTTTGACAAAGGTGCGACCGCGGCACCTTGTTTTTCATAAAGTCGATGTACGGCTGCATCGGCATCCCACACATCACAGCCTGCATCTTTGAAAAACCCTGCGGTTGTGGATTTTCCCATTCCTATAGATCCTGTAAGACCTAATAAAAAACTCATGATAACAATAAGTTGCGCGTTTCTTGATCAACGGTTGGCTTTTTACCAAACCACCGCTCAAAACCCGGTACTGCTTGATGTATTAACATTCCCAAACCATCTACCACGGGGCATCCAATTGCGCTGGCTTGCTTTAAGAGATCGGTTTCGAGCGGTGTGTAGACCAGATCTGTTACTAATGTTTTAGCGGTAAGATTTTTCAAGTTTAATGATAAATCTGGCTTTCCCACCATGCCCAAAGATGTCGTATTCACCATTAAATCAATGCCATCCAAAATATTTGAGACTTTTGACCAGTCTAGAACTTGAATCCTTGCCCCAAGATCGGTTTTCAACTGATCCGCTCTGGCGCGCGTTCTATTCGCTAAATATATTTCGGGAACCCCGGCCTCTATCAATGCCGATAATACAGCACGCGAGGCTCCACCGGCGCCCAAAACCAGCGCTGGTCCTGAGGCTGCATTCCAATTTGGTTGATGATCTTTAATATTTTCAATGAATCCATATCCATCTGTGTTATCAGCATATATTTTTCCATCCTCGCTGAACGATAATGTATTCGCAGCTCCGATTAATGCCGCTCGATCGGATACGTGATCAGCATGCGTTAAAGCAAGATGTTTGTGCGGAATTGTGACATTAGCGCCCACAAAACCCATTTTCGGCATGGTTTTAAGCACATTTCCAAAATCAACAGGTTCAACATCGACGGGTATATAATGACCCGGAAGCCCCAGTTTTTTCAACCAATTGCCGTGCAAACGTGGTGATTTTGAATGAGAAATCGGATGACCAATCACGGCTACCAGAGGTATTTTTGACACCGTCATATTGAAAAATCCCCTCTGAGCGATAAAAAATTAAGCACCTCTAATAACGGTAACCCTAAAACACTGAAATAGTCACCATTGATTCTACGGATAAGTTGCACGCCTTCCGCTTCAAGCCGATATCCCCCAACGCAATATTGAATATGATCCCAAAATTGATCAATATATGCGGTGAGAACCTTATCGGGTAACGATCTAAAAGACACATCTACCTTTGAAATATGCCGCCAAGCTGGGCGGTTTTCATGGTATATGACAGCGGACGTAAACAATCTGTGGGTCTTATTTTGAAACGCTTGCAATTGCGCAAAAAGCTCTGCTTTATTCTGGGGTTTCGAAATAACCTGTCCCTGATATTCCAAAATTTGATCAGATCCGATAATAAATGACTCTGGAAATTTTGAAGCAACCTTAGACGCTTTCATTTCTGCCAAATGATCCGCCATATCGCGGCATGATAGATTTTCAGAAATCATGCTTTCTTTTATCATTTGTTCATCAATTTTTGGGGGGTATATTTCAAACACAATACCCGCATTACGCAACAATGTTGCACGCGCAGTGGATGAAGAAGCCAAAATCAGAGAAGGTCGCATGTGGATAACTCGTCCAAGAACCAGGTGGATAGGTAGGTAAAATTACAGCAAAGACACCAAGAAACGCAAATCTTTGTCAATCAAAGTATAAAATGAACAAAACCGCATAAATATACAATGTGGAAAAGAATAAGTTTATCCTTGCTTAAACTGTGGATAATTAATTTAAGGCATAATTTAATTAAGAAATTTTTATAAGCATATGATTTAAATATAAAATATATCAAAATATTTTACCGCTTGGTTTTTTTATTGTGGATAAATCACTGGAGAAAATTTGATCCACAAAAACAGACTTACTTACAAATCCTACTTCCTTTCTATCTATATTACTTTATTAAATAGGCTTGCTTAGATTTGGGGTAAACATGATTGAGTTTTTAAGCAGTTTTTATCTTTGGATAAAATCAATTCATATTTTGGCGGTTATCTCATGGATGGCCGGTTTATTCTATTTACCAAGAATATTCGTGTATCACAGCGAACGCGCAAAAAAAGCCGATATTCTTGATACAACGTTCCAAATTATGGAACGAAAACTGCTTAGGTTTATTATGCGACCTGCAATGATTCTAACTTGGATCTGTGGTCTTTTGATGGTGTTTATTCCGGGCATTATTGATTGGTCAATGGTTTGGGTATGGGTAAAATTTGTAAGCATTCTTGGGATGACCTGGTTTCACAAATGGTGCGCTGATCATTGTGAATTGTTTAGATCTGGAAATTTTACAAAAACAGGTCGATATTATCGAATGATGAACGAAGTTCCAACCGTTCTGATGATTGCGATAGTGGTTTCAGTGATCGTAAAATTTTAATGGTTTAATTCTAAAAAAAATTATCGTAAGTAGATCTCAGCCCATCCTGGCGATTTTTTCCTATTAACAAACATAATGCGGTGAATTCCGCACCCAGAGGTATATCATGGTGGTCGAACGGCTGAACCTTTCCGATTTGAAACGCAAAAGTCCAAAAGATTTAGTGGCTTTGGCTGAAGAGCTGGAAATTGAAAACGCATCAACGATGCGCAAAGGCGAAATGATGTTCCAAATTCTGAGCGTGCGCGCGGATGAGGGATGGGAAGTTGCGGGCGATGGCGTGTTGGAAGTTTTGCAGGATGGTTTTGGGTTTTTGCGTTCACCTGAAGCGAATTATTTGCCTGGTCCAGACGATATTTATGTCTCGCCAGAAATGATCCGAAAATTTGCATTGCGCACGGGTGATACGATCGAAGGGGTGATTAAAGCACCCGAAGAAAATGAGCGTTATTTTGCGTTGGTTAATGCGTTTAAAATTAATTTTGAAGAGCCTGAAAAAGCCCGTCATAAAATTGCTTTTGACAATCTTACACCGCTGTATCCGGATGAACGTTTGACGATGGAGTTGGCAGATCCAACAGCGAAGGATAAATCTGCGCGCATTATCGATTTAGTTGCGCCGATTGGTAAAGGTCAACGGTCTTTGATCGTAGCACCGCCGCGCACGGGTAAAACGGTATTGTTGCAAAATATAGCGACCAGTATCGAACAAAATCACCCTGAATGTTACTTGATCGTTTTGTTGATTGATGAACGTCCAGAAGAAGTTACGGATATGCAACGGTCTGTGAAGGGTGAAGTTGTTTCTTCCACTTTTGATGAGCCAGCGACGCGGCATGTTGCAGTGTCTGAAATGGTGATTGAGAAAGCCAAGCGCCTGGTAGAACATAAGCGAGACGTGGTGATTTTGCTCGATTCGATTACGCGTTTGGGCCGGGCATTCAATACGGTTATTCCATCTTCGGGCAAGGTACTGACCGGCGGTGTTGACGCCAACGCGTTGCAACGCCCGAAGCGGTTCTTTGGGGCGGCGCGCAATATCGAAGAGGGGGGATCATTAACGATTATCTCAACCGCTTTGATTGATACTGGAAGTCGGATGGACGAGGTGATTTTCGAAGAATTTAAAGGGACGGGCAATTCTGAAATCGTTCTTGATCGAAAAGTTGCGGATAAGCGCGTCTTCCCGGCGTTGGATATTTTGAAATCTGGTACGCGAAAAGAAGAGTTGCTGGTTGATAAGATAGATCTTCAGAAAACTTTTGTGCTGCGGCGTATTTTGAACCCTATGGGAACAACGGATGCCGTGGAGTTTTTAATTTCGAAACTCAAGCAAACAAAATCTAATGCTGACTTTTTTGATTCAATGAATTCTTAACATTTTTCGGGGTGTAGGCCCAATGGATACGATCGTCGCCTTGGCATCGGGTCACGGGAAAGCTGGTATATCTGTGATCAGATTATCGGGCCCGCAAGCTTGTGCCTGCGCAGGCGCGTTGGTCGGAAAACTGGCAAAGCCGCGGCTATCGGGGTTGCGGCGGATTACCGACGGGCAGGGTGCAGCGCTTGATAGTGGGTTGGTCACGTGGTTTGCGGCGCCAAATAGCTTCACTGGCGAGGATATCGTTGAATTGGCCTGTCATGGCAGCTTAGCAGTTGTTTCGGCAGTTCTGGCCGCGTGCTGTAAGCAGCCGAGTGTAAGGATGGCCGAGCCGGGTGAGTTTACGCGGCGGGCGCTGGAAAATGGCCGTTTGGATATGACGCAGGTCGAAGGTCTGGCGGATTTGATTGATGCTGAAACTGAGGCGCAGCGGCGTCAGGCGTTAAGAGTGTTGTCTGGTGAATTGGGCCAGCGTGCCGTGCAGTGGCGGTTGGATCTGGTACGCGCCTGTGCTTTGTTGGAAGCAACAATTGATTTTGCGGATGAGGAGGTACCCGTAGATGTTACTCCGGAAGTGCGAAATCTGGTGAAGTCTACACGAGCCGCGTTGATCCTCGAGGCGGGTGGCGTTGCGATGGCAGAGCGGGTACGAGCCGGTTTCGAAGTGGCGATAGTTGGTAAGCCCAATGTTGGAAAATCAACTTTGCTGAATGCATTGGCCGGTCGTGAGGCCGCATTGACGTCGGATGTAGCTGGGACGACGCGGGATATCATAGAAGTACGGATGGACTTGGACGGGTTCGCGGTGACGTTATTGGACACGGCGGGATTACGTAATACGTCGGACCATATTGAAGAATTGGGTGTTGAGCGGGCGTTGGCGCGCGCGAATGCTGCAGATATTCGTGCTGTATTGTCTTTGGATGGCGCTGTGCCCGCAGGGATTGAGATGACACCGGATGATATAGTGCTGTTGGCGAAATGTGATGAAGGTGACGAAAAATTTGGCATTTCAGGGCGGACGGGGGCGGGGATTGACCGTTTTGTTGATCACCTAAAAGCTGTATTGAAAGAAAAAACTTCTACTTTAGGTGTTGCAACGCGTGAGCGTCATAGACACGCGCTGCAAGAAGCAGTTGTGGCTATGGATCAAGCTCTTTTGCTTTTAGAGAGTGGGCCGGATGTTTATGAGTTGGCAGCAGAAGAGCTTCATCGGGCCTGTCGTGCGATGGATGGTCTTATTGGGCGAATTGGGATAGAATCCATTTTGGACGAAATCTTTAGCAGTTTTTGTTTGGGTAAATGATGGAGTGTTTCACGTGAAACATTTTGACGTGATCGTCGTTGGTGGTGGGCATGCGGGCTGTGAAGCGGCGGCTGCTGCGGCGCGTATGGGTGCGCAAACTGCTTTAATAACTTTATCTGCGTATGATTTGGGCGCGATGTCCTGTAATCCGGCGATCGGTGGATTGGGTAAAGGGCATCTAGTGCGCGAAGTGGATGCACTTGATGGCATCATGGGCAGGGCCGCAGACCAGGCGGGTATTCAGTTTCGTTTGCTCAACCGCCGCAAAGGGCCAGCCGTGCAGGGCCCTCGGGCGCAGGCGGACCGAAAATTATATCGCGCGGCGATAGAGGCGCAATTAAAGGCAACGAAAAACCTTACCTTATTAAACGGCGAGGTTGTGGATCTATTGGGCGAACCGTCGAAGATATCTGGTGTTGTATTGGCGGACGCATCGGAAATACGATCGAATTCGGTGATCTTAACCACCGGTACGTTTTTACGTGGAATTATTCATATTGGGGATGTTTCGCGGCCAGGTGGTAGGATGGGCGATAAGCCATCGGTAAAACTCGCGCAGCGAATTGATGAATTTGGATTGTCTTTAGGGCGTTTGAAAACGGGCACTCCTCCGCGTTTGGATGGGACGACGATCGATTGGCAGGCGCTGGAAACCCAGCCTGGTGATGACGTGCCGACGCTGTTTTCGTTTTTGTCCAAAAAACCTGTAGCGCGGCAAATCGCTTGCGGTATAACGCATACAAATGAAAAAACTCATGGGATTATTCGGAAGAACCTAGACCGTTCTGCGATGTATGGGGGCCATATAGATGGGGTAGGTCCGCGTTATTGCCCGTCGATTGAAGATAAGATCGTCAGGTTTTCTGACAAGACATCGCATCAAATTTTTCTGGAGCCTGAGGGTTTGGATGTGACAACGATCTATCCAAATGGAATTTCCACTTCGCTTCCACAAGATGTACAGGAAGCGTATGTGCGCTCGATCGCGGGATTAGAAAACGCGCTTATCACGCAGCCAGGTTATGCGATTGAATATGATTATGTTGATCCGCGAGCGTTGGATATGTCTTTGGCTTTGCGAAACGTGCCAGGTTTGTTTTTGGCGGGGCAAATCAATGGCACCACTGGTTATGAAGAGGCCTCAGCGCAAGGTATGGTGGCGGGTTTATCAGCCGCTGCGCAGGCTTTGGGACGCGATAGCCCCAGTTTTTCGCGAAGTGACAGCTATATTGGCGTGATGCTTGATGATCTCATTTCGCGTGGGGTAAGCGAGCCTTATCGTATGTTTACCTCACGGGCGGAATTTCGGCTTTCGCTGCGGGCGGATAATGCGGATCAACGGCTCACGCCTCAGGGGATTGTGCTAGGTTGCGTGGGCGCAGAGCGGTATGCGGCTTTCTCGCTAAAACAAGAAAAATTGGCCAAGGCCACGGCTCAATTGCATGCAGATAGCTTTACCCCAACTCAATTACAGGCCGGTGGTATCGAGGTATCTCAAGATGGTTCTCGCCGCTCGTTATACCAGGTCCTGTCTTTCCCCAAGGTAACGTTTGAAGATCTTCTCGCTCTATCTCCCGATTTACGCGATATTGAGCCGGATATCGCAGCACAATTAAGCTGCGACGCCTTATATTCAAATTATATCGCGCGACAGAAAAAAGATATTGAAGCAGTGCAGCGCGATGAGGCGTTAAAAATACCTCAAGGGTTTTCATACGCAGATATTGATGGCCTTTCATCAGAGCTTCGTGGAAAACTTATGGATCGCCAGCCCGAAAATTTACGCCAAGCGCAAAAGGTTGAAGGAATGACGCCTGCGGCCACCATGTTATTATTGGCGAAACTGCGCCAGTTTAACCGCCTCAAAGCCGGATGACCGGGCATTATACCCTTTTTTCTGACTTAAATGTTTCACGTGAAACATATGACGCGCTGAAAGCTTATCAGCGGCTACTGGAAAAATGGACCACACGGATAAATCTTATTTCAAAATCGACGCGCGAGGATGTGTGGGCCCGCCATATTTGCGATTCTGCTCAGGTGATGGGGCTTGCGTCAAAGCATGCCGCGCATTGGATTGATATAGGCAGTGGGGGTGGCTTACCAGGTTTGGTTGTTGCGATTTTGGCCAAAGAGCTTAACCCAAAGTTGCGTGTGACTTTGATTGAAAGTGATCAGCGAAAGGCAGTATTCTTACGCACCGTTGTACGGGAGTTGCAATTACACGCAATGGTTCAGGCCAAGCGTATCGAGGCTGTAGGCCCTTTAAAAGCTGACGTTATTTCTGCCCGCGCTTTGGCTGATTTGAACGATTTGTTAAGGCTCACGTATCCCTTTATGAGTCAAAATACGCAATGTTTGTTCATGAAAGGCAAAAATTGGTCAAAAGAAGTAAAAGAGGCTGAAAAAAGTTGGCAATTTCAAGCAGAGCACTTTATCAGTAAAACCAACCATGAGGCAGTGATTTTAAGCGTAAGGAACGTGACTGGTGCGCCACGCAGCAAATAAAAAAATGGCTAAGATTGTTTCGATTACCAACCAAAAGGGAGGTGTTGGCAAAACAACCACCTCAATAAATTTGGCGGCTGGGCTAGCGGAATCGGGTTTGAAAGTATTGGTCGTTGATTTAGATCCGCAAGGCAATGCATCAACCGGATTAGGAATTGATGTAAGTGCGCGCGCCACTACTATATTTGATCTTCTGCTCGACCCTTCTCACCTCAAAAATGCTATCATAGATACTAATATTAAGGGCCTAAGCGTTATTCCATCCACTGTTGATCTGAGTTCAGCCGAGTTTGAATTGGTCTCAAATGAAAAGCGCAGTTCCCTCTTGTTGGATGCTTTGCGGCAAGACAGCATGACAGCGTATGAATTTGACTACATCTTAATCGATTGCCCGCCATCGTTATCGCTTTTAACGGTGAACGCGATGGTGGCTTCGG
>ERZ802830.1281-NODE-1281-length-24094-cov-5.01389_pt1 | contig 24094 bp, 24 predicted proteins | sample MGYA00345654_ERZ802830 | MGnify/ENA primary metagenome ERZ802830 (study PRJEB30503, sample SAMEA104212375) | marine metagenome | biome: Westerlies Biome; feature: [SRF] surface water layer (ENVO:00010504) within the epipelagic zone...; material: water...
GATCTGTTTTGTTATTTATTATTGCTGCATCATCGCCAATCCCCACAGCAACGTCCTGTTGGCTGGTTAACTCTTTGAAAAAATTAGAGATAAGCGAGAATTCGTCAATTGGTTGATTCATGCTTTTAGGTAGTAGTTATCCTTGTTTGGCGGCGATTTCCACGGCTCTACTCTGAGCAGCCACCTGATCTAGAACACCATTTATAAATTTATACGCATCTGTGGGACCAAATGTTTTAGCTAGGTTAACTCCTTCATTGATAGCTACTTTATAAGGTACCTCAATACTAAATAATAGTTCATAGGTGGAAATTCTCAATATAGCCCGAGACACTGGGTCTAACTGGTCCTGTTCACGATCTAAATGAGGTTGATAGGCTTCATCAATTTTTTCGAGATTTTTAGGAACTTCATAGAGTAAGCTTTTGAATAAATCGGTATCAACTTTACTCATATCATTTTCAGTATGGAAATTAACTTCTATAGTTTGTAAGTCAATGCCGCCCATATCCCATGAATAGAGTGCTTGAAGCGATAACTTTCTAGCCTTTTGCTTGGCTTTGGTTTTCGACATTTATTAGGTCACCTGCATTGATTTAAACAGTTCAAGCATTTCAAGCACGGTTAATGCCGCCTCTTCGCCTTTGTTCTCATTATTATCACCAGCACGTTGTAATGCTTGCTGAAGGTTGTCAGTGGTCAACAGACCGAAGGCGACTGGGATGTTTTGGTTAAGACTTACTTCTCCGATACCTCGGGTGGTTTCAGCGCAGACATAATCAAAGTGGGGTGTATCACCTCGAATAACACAGCCCAATGTAATAATACCTTGAAAACGACCAGTCTTTGCCGCTTTTTGTGCTGCCAAAGGCAGTTCAAAGGCACCCGGCACATAAAAGTCTTCGACAATTTCAATATTATGTCGCTTTAAAGCGCGAAGGGCACTGGCACGCAAGCCTTCGGTAACCTGAGAATTCCAACGCGCAGTAATAACTGCGATTCGCGCTTCTTTTACTGAAAAATTGCCTTCTTGAGGTCTAAATTCGCCCATTCTTAGGTCCTTTTACTGTCTTGGTAATCAACATATTCAACGACTTCTAAATCAAAACCAGAAATGCCACTAAATTTAAATGGCGCACTTAATAGGCGCATTTTACTAATACCCAAATCCATTAGAATTTGCGAGCCTGTACCCACTTGGAAGTAAACTACTTCATTGGCTGGTGGCGTTTTATCGGTACTAATATTTAGCATTTCATCAATATGTTTATCCATATCCTCTGCAGTTTCTGGATAAACTAGTAATACCAATACGCCTCGCCCTTCTTTAGCAATGGCTTCTAGGGCTGTATGCGTTGACCATGACTGGAAGCCCTCTATAGGCTCAATAGCCAGCAAGTCACGAGCCGATCGATTAATGTGCACCCGAACCAACGGCGCATCACCAACGCTTACATCACCCATAACCAATGCAAAATGCTTTTCATCTCGGGCATAATCTAAATAAGTTTTAAGGGTAAATTCACCATAGTGTGTATTCACTGTGCGCTCACTAACACATTGGGTAGTTTTTTCAGTCACCAAACGGTAGTGGATTAAATCGGCAATTGTACCAATTTTAAGATCATGCTTTTTAGCAAATTCCTCTAGATCATCACGCCGCGCCATGGTGCCATCTTCATTCATAATTTCGACGATTACCGCGGCAGATTCAAAACCCGCTAGTCTTGCTAGGTCACAACCTGCTTCTGTATGGCCTGCCCGACTTAGTACACCACCTGGCTGAGCTTTTAGCGGGAAAATATGCCCAGGCTGAACAATATCTTGCGGGCGGGCATTGCTGGCTACTGCAGCTTGAACCGTACGCGCACGATCCGCCGCGGATATTCCTGTAGTGACGCCGTCCGCCGCTTCAATGGACAATGTAAAAGGCGTACCATGACTTGAGCTATTGTTATCACCTGCAACCATTAAACCTAAATTAAGCTGTTCACAGCGTTCTTCGCTCAGAGGTAAACATATTAACCCTCGGGCATTGGTTGCCATGAAATTAATATCCTCTGGCCTAACCATAGGTGCCGCCATGACTAAATCGCCTTCATTTTCGCGATCTTCATCATCCATCAAAATAACCATCTTACCCTGACGGATATCTTCGATTAACTCTTCCACTGTATTTAATTTCATTATCTATTCTCTTTCCTGTCCGTAGCTAGTTGCATCTACGGAGGTTAAACGCTCTAGATATCGTGCAATCAAGTCCACCTCAAGATTCACTTTTGTTCCAACCTCATAGTCGCTAATTACGGTGTGAATCATGGTGTGCGGTACTATATTCATTTCAAACTCTGCACCCTTGACGGCATTGACCGTTAGGCTAGTACCATCAACGGTAATTGATCCCTTTTGCGCTATATATTTGGCTAAATTGGCTGGCGCCCTCAAAGTAAAGCGCCATGAACGGGCATCTTCATGCAGTGAAATCACCTCACCGATACCATCCACATGACCAGACACTATATGTCCACCAAAACGATCACTGGCCTGCATGGCTTTTTCTAGATTGATGCCAGTATCTACCTTCCAATGCTCTATGGTTGTTAGGCTGAGTGTCTCAACAGAAACATCGGCTATAAAACCTTGATCAATTAATTCAACGGCAGTTAGGCATACACCATTGCAGGCGATACTATCACCCAATCGAACATCATCGAAACCTAGCTTAGGGGCATAAATAGAGACCCTAACATCGCCTTGGCGATGCTCTAATTCGGTAATTTTACCTATAGCACTAATAATTCCTGTAAACATAGTCTTTACCTAGATTTAAATCTTAATAATCTTTATCGGGTTGCATGGTAAGCTTTATATCCTCGCCTACCATACGCATATCTTTGACTGATAACGCTAAATGGGCATCAATTGTATCAATGGGTAGATCGAACATGGGTCTCGCTTGACTGCCAAATAATTTTGGCGCCCAGTAGCAAACTAATTCGTCAAGAAGCCCCTCGGCAATAAACGCCCCCGCTAGACCTGCCCCCGCCTCAACCATTACCTGATTACAGTCCCGTTGGGCTAATACCTCTAGTAGTGCACGAAGATCGACGTGCTCATCTTGAGCCGGTAGAAAGATGACCTCAGCACCGGCGGCAACGAGTGCTTTTGAATTCTCTCTTTGTTGCGGCTTATCAAGGGTAGCAATAACACAGAGTCCCGGAGCTTGTAATATTCTTGCATCTGCAGACATTTTCATCTGCGCATCTACCACCACGCGCATTGGCTGTTGCAAAGGATCTTCCACTCCAAGCTCTTCTGCTGTTATTCGCAGAGTCAGCGATGGATTATCCATTTGCTGTGTGCCTATACCAGTAATAATGGCACAGCTAGCAGCTCTTAGACGCTGTACATCCAAACGCGCCGCTGGAGTTGTAATCCACTGACTTTGGCCGCTTGCCATCGCAGTACGACCGTCTAAACTAGCTGCCATTTTAACTAAAACCCAAGGATTTCCCTCGGTAACCCGCTTAAAAAAGCCTTTATTAAGCTCTCTTGCCTGAGCTTCCATCAAACCAACCTCAACCTCAATCCCAGCATCTTGTAGCTGTTTTATACCAGAGCCAGAGACTTTTGGATTTGGATCTTCAGTGGCAACAATAACGCGCGAAACCTTAGCTTTAATAAGTGCCTGAACGCAGGGACCCGTTTTTCCTTGATGACTACAGGGCTCAAGGGTTACATACACTGTACACCCAGGAACATCACCAGCCATTTGCAAGGCTTCGATTTCGGCGTGATTGCCGCCCGCTGGCCGAGTAAATCCCTCGCCAATAATCTTGTTATTGGACAGAATAACGCATCCAACCGCTGGATTTGGCGCGGTGGTATAGCACGCTTTACCTGCAAGCTGCAGAGCACGCGCCATCATATTGTGATCTTGTGCTGAGAATTTCATAATTAGTCAGTCGAGTCACTTTTATCTTCATTAAGCCGATTGAGTTCAGCTTGAAATTCACTGATATCTTGAAAGCTGCGATAAACAGAGGCAAACCTGACATAAGCCACTGCATCAAGTTCTCTAAGCTGGCGCATCACTTCTTCACCAATAATTTGTGAGGGTATTTCGCGCTCGCCGGTTACCTGAAGAAAATGTTTTATTTCGGATATGGCTACTTCGATTTGTTCAATCGATACCGGACGCTTTTCTAATGCTCGCTGGAGACCTGCACGCAATTTATCTTCATCAAATGACTGTCTTGTGCCATCAGTTTTTATCACTCGCGGCATAACCAGTTCGGCTAGCTCATAGGTGGTAAAACGCTCACCGCACACAGCGCACTCTCTGCGCCGTCGTACTTGGCCGCCATTGGCCACGAGGCGCGAATCGATAACTTTTGTGTCGTCAGCATTACAAAATGGACAAAACATAGGGATTAACCTTTAAAATGGTTAGATATTCTACCACAACATACAGCTTGATTGATTGTGTTGCAGTAGGCGGCTAGCCTAAGATTAAGTGTAGCGGTTTAAGTTTGATCCTAGCGATAAAAAAGCCCCATAAAATGGGGCTTTAAAAATCCACTTTGTAAGACTTTATTTGTAAACTGGGAAACGCTGACAGATATCTAAGACCTTGGCTTTAACTTCGGCAATAATCTGTTCTGAATTACCATGCTCTAAACCATCTAAAATATCGCACATCCAATGGGTCAACTGAACTGTTTCTTCTATCCCAAAACCTCTAGTGGTAATAGCTGGTGTCCCCACTCTTAAACCTGAGGTCACAAAAGGTGAACGCGGATCATTGGGAACAGCATTTTTATTGACTGTAATAAAAGCTTCGCCCATGGCGGCATCCGCATCAGTTCCAGTGTATTCTTTACCGATAAGGTCTAACAGCATAAGATGATTTTCCGTACCATTGGATACCACGTTAATACCGCGTTCGATAAAAGTTTTAGCCATAGCTTTGGCATTGGCTACAACCTGCTTTTGATAGTCTACAAATTCATCACTCGCCGCTTCTTTAAAGGCTACGGCTTTTGCCGCAATCACATGACAAAGAGGACCACCCTGACTGCCGGGAAATACTGCTGAATTGACTTTCTTAGCAATAGCTTCATCGTTGGTCAAAACAAAGCCGCCCCTTGGGCCGCGCAAGGTTTTATGGGTTGTGGAGGTAACTACATGGGCATGGGGGATTGGACTTGGATAAACACCTGCAGCCACTAAACCAGAAACATGCGCCATATCTACCAAAAGGTAGGCGCCTACCTTATCGGCTATTTCTCTAAAACGAGCCCAATCCATAATGCCTGAGTATGCAGAGAATCCGGCAATAATCATTGCTGGCTTGTGTTCCACAGCCAGAGCTTCAACCTGCTCATAATCAATTAGGCCAGTTTCGGCATTTAAACCATATTGCACAGCATTATAGAGCTTGCCTGAGAAGTTTGGTTTCGCGCCATGAGTCAGGTGACCACCATCAGCCAAACTCATACCAAGAACCGTATCACCGCCCTTAATTAAAGCTAAGAAAACAGCGTTATTTGCCTGCGAACCCGAGTGAGGCTGAACATTAGCAAAGTCTGAACCATAGAGACTTTTTAGTCTCTCAATTGCCAATTCTTCAGTCACATCAACATATTCACAGCCACCGTAATAACGCTTGTTGGGGTATCCCTCGGCATATTTATTAGTCAACTTACCACCCTGAGCTTCCATTACCGCTGGACTGGTATAGTTTTCTGATGCGATTAGCTCAATATGCTGTTCTTGACGTTGATCTTCTTGCTGCATGGCCTGCCATAAATCCGCGTCAAATTTTTCAATAGTCTGTTGTTTATCGAACATGTTTTGGCGTTCCCTAAATATTATTTTGAGTATTAAAAGGCGTGCTGAATTATGCCACACATTTTACATTATTCTGTCTTGTTCTAACAGAGAAAAGCATTGATTTTCATCTAGCTTTGTCTATTTTTTTTCAATCCCAGTCTCTGTCTATTGTCTCACTCACAGCTACTACCATGGAATGGGCTTTCCAGCATAATCTACGTAGGACAGCTGGCCATCGACATGCATTTTATCCATCACTTCAGATAAACATTCGGCAACAAAGTCAGGCTCAAATAGTTTGCCCTCTGGCACTGTGGCATGAAAGGGCTTGGACATTGCTGAATTGACAGTACCGGGATGAAAAGCGATCAGCTTTACATTTTTTGCACGACGGGCATATTCAATTGAAAATGTTTTCATCAAACTGTTGAGCGCGGCTTTTGATGCTCGATAACTGTACCAACCACCCAATCTATTATCCCCGGTGCTTCCTACTCTGGCGCTAAAACAGGCTACCTTACAAGGATTGGGTCCGGTAAGTATTTTTCTTAAAAGCTTTAACCACAATGAGGGTACAACTGTATTGGCATGGAATATTGCCTGTAGCATTTCGACACTCATATCTTCCATGCGCTTTTCGGGAAACATGTGATCATCATGCAATATACCGTGACAGATACTTACTTTTACAAAACTTCCACTGAGATCACTTAGGCTTTCGGTAACCCCTGCCATAGAAGTTTCGTCATATTGAGTTTGAATCCAGTTTAATCGCGGATGCTGAATTTTGGCACTGGAACGACTCACTGCAACTACCTGTGCAATTCGCTGATCTTCGAGTAGGTTTTTAACTATTGCCTGACCTATTGCTCCACCGGCACCTAGCACCATAGCATTGCCTGAATTATCTAGCATTTTTCCCTCTCTAAACTACATGATTCACAGCGTTCTTTACCTGTCAGTAGACGTGATAAGAAGTGACGATGGCGAGCAAACTGGAGGTATGCAAAGTCAGCGAAAATGCGAATAATAGGCCAGCGAATAATAGCTATCCACTTACCTTTTCCAACTAAATTCCATGCTTTGTGGGTTACATCTAAACCCAGTAATATCTTCCCATTTGCAAGCTGACCGTGAAGTATACGATCTGCTTTTTCACGATTTATATTTGGGTACTTGGCCTGAAAGCTTTCTTGGTTTATATCCACTAAATCAATTTTTTGCTGTTGATCCAATTTCATAAGATGTTTCATTTCTGAAAGACACAGCGGACAACCACCATCATAAAAAATTTTCAGTTCTGCCATAGTTTTAAATCTCCCGAATAAGAAAGGCTAAAACAAGACTATGGGCAACAATTACTATCATGGTAAGTATCAGTCTCATACGCCAATAGGATTTATCCTGAGACTCCATATCAAGAGCTCTCTCAGCCAAGAGCAGACTGCCATATCCACCAAGCAAGAGTGTTAAGGCAAACATGGTTAACATGGAAGAATAATTAATCAGAATTAAACTAGCCCATGCCGATAGAGCCATAATATTGCTAAACACAATAGCCGGTTTAGACACTTTTTCAGGATCGTTAAATCTTCCTTTTGTCCACAAGATGCCTCCAAGAAAGCTTAATATAATGGCACTGTAGGAAATAAAAACATAGGGCGCATACAAACCGAACAATGAGGCACCATGAACACCTAAGCCTTGCTCTACTGAAGCAACCATTTGCCACAATGGAATAATAAAAGGAATTAAACCTAGGTATCCCAACCAAATGGTAAGATGTGATTTACCAGAATGTAAGTTAGTTGGATCATTTTTAGTCATGGGTATTTCCCTAGAAAACAATATAAATACGACGTCATTAGTTAGCATAACTTACGATTTATCAACTGGTTTGGTTTGATCGCAAACCATTCATTTAAATCCATCCACCCCGAGATCGCGTAATTTTTCTATTGAGAATCAATAATCTGAGGCTTTTATGCTTAAAAAAGGTATCTTCTGGTTTACCACCGATCTGCGTTTAGATGATAATCGAGCGCTTACACAGGCAGCAAGTTTAATGGACCAGCTCACACTGGTGTATTGCCCGGAGGATTCTGAAAGACTTTCGAGCTTTCAAATAGGTCCGTCTATTTCTGTTAATCGACAGCAATTTCTAAATAATAGTATAAGAGACTTGCACGACTCCCTCGAACCCTTGGGTCAGCACATTATTGTCTGCCAACAGCCTGAGAAAAATCTGTCACAGATTATTGAAAATTATGGCATCACCCATGTTTTTCGAAGTCAGGGTCAGCACATGCTTGATAGCAAAAGCTGGGATTGTTTGAATATAAAATACCCATCGGTAGAATTTTGTGAAACCGGGGGAAATCGATTATTTAATGAGCAACAGTTTCCATTTGATCTGGGTAATTTGCCGGCCAGTTTTTCTAAATTTAGACGTAAAGTCGAAAAAATTGAGATATTAGCCCCACAGTCAGCCGTTGCAAAACTTCCGCCCCCTATTATTGATCCAATTGAGTGGCCGCGAGCTTTTTATACTTCAGATAATCCAACTCAAATGAATTTTGTGGGCGGGCAAACTGCCGGCAGTTTGCATTTAGAAAAATACTTTCAAACATCTTTTGCCAGCACCTACAAACAAACCCGCAATGGTCTTGATGGCATGAACTATTCAACCAAATTTAGCCCTTGGCTGGCATCAGGATGTATTTCTGTACGCCGTATAGTCCAGAGGCTTAAACAATATGAATCAGAGGTAATTGCTAATGATTCAACGTACTGGATTTATTTTGAATTATTATGGCGAGAGTATTTTCAGTGGTATGGCGAGCATTTTGCTAGAAAGATGACTGAGTTTTCCGGGATTAAAGATCAGGCGCCCAATACTAGTTTTTACCCTGAGCGCTTCCAAAAATGGTGCCAAGGTAATACCCCTTATCCGATTGTTAATGCCTGTATGAAGCAACTTAATGCTACCGGTTATATGTCCAATAGAGGAAGGCAACTGGTGGCTAGCTGCTTTGTTCATGAATTATCATTGGATTGGCGTTATGGCGCTGCCTATATGGAACAACAGCTAATTGATTTTGATCTTGGCTCTAATTGGGGCAACTGGCAATATTTAGCCGGTGTAGGCGCTGACCCTAGGGGTCATAGACAGTTTGATCTCAATAAACAGCCTCATATATATGATCCGGAGCATCAATTTATCGATCGCTGGCAAGGTCACTGCGATGATATAGCATTAGATTCAACAGACCCCTCTGACTGGCCAATCATGCCAGCGGCTTCAACATGAGTTCCTTTAAAACCCTGCGTCTAATTTTAGGTGATCAGCTTAATCACAATCATTCGTGGTATAGCACTCAAGATCCATCAGTTCTTTATGTGTTGGCTGAACTTCATCAAGAAACTAACTATGTACGCCACCATATTCAAAAAATATGTGGGTTTTTTGCTGCAATGGCAGCTTTTGCAGATCACCTTAAAGCTAATGGTCACCAGGTTTTGCATCTCAATCTCGATGAAACAGTCGAGTTTTCGGACCTTAATGGGCTAATTAATCACTTAACGAATAAGTACAGTATTGGTACTTTTGAATACCAACAGCCTGATGAATACAGGTTGTCACAACAACTTCAATTACTTGATCTGGATTCAGAAATTAGTGTTTCTTGTCACGATTCAGAGCATTTTTTATTAACCAATGAAGAATTAAAGCAGTATCTTAACCCTAAAAAACATAATCGTATGGAATCGTTTTATCGCAAAATGCGCAAACGTTTTCATATTTTGATGGATGGCGATGAACCCATGGATGGGCGATGGAATTTTGATTCAGAAAATCGACAAAAACTTAAGCCGGCTGATCTTGAAGATATTCCCGAGCCGCTGTTGTTTAGTAATGATATTTCTGACCTGCTAGATCGAATAAAACGCCATAATATTAAAACTATAGGAAATATTTCGTCGCACTTAATCTGGCCCGTTAATCGACAGCAGGCGCTCGAGCTTTTGGATTTCTTTTGTACTCACTGCTTACCCTTATTCGGTCGCTTTCAGGATGCCATGACCCATCAAGGAAAACAGCGATGGAGCCTTTACCATGCAAGAATTTCATTTACACTTAATTCTAAAATTTTGCATCCATCTGAAGTTGTACAAGCTGCACTCGATAGATTTTATAGTGCAGATAGCTCCATTGAACTGGCGCAAATTGAAGGCTTTGTTCGTCAAATTATTGGCTGGAGGGAGTATGTGCGTGGGGTTTATTGGGTCAATATACCGGAATATAAAGATCTTAACCATCTTGAAGCCACCAACCCACTGCCAGATTATTTTTGGACTGGCGATACCAAGATGAGCTGCGTTAAACACGCGGTAGAACAGTCTTTGGATTATGCCTATGCTCACCATATTCAGCGATTAATGGTCACTGGTAACTTTGCCATGCTGGCTGGCATTGACCCAGATCAATTGGATAAGTGGTATCTTGGTATTTATATAGATGCTATTGAGTGGGTTGAAATGCCCAATACGCGGGGTATGAGTCAATTTGCAGATGGCGGCCTAATCGCTACAAAACCCTATGCAGCCAGTGGCAGTTACATTAATAAGATGAGCGACTACTGCCCCAAATGTGACTACAAAGTAAAAGAGCGCGCCAGTGAAGATGCTTGTCCGTTCAATAGTCTGTATTGGCGTTTTATGATGTCACATAGCGGGCGATTCAAAAATAACCCCAGAACAGCCATGGCATACAGAAGCTGGGATAGAATGCAGCCTGAAATAAAACAGCAAATACTACAACGTGGTGATTACTGTATTGAGAACTTAGAACACCTTTAAATATTTGGCTTTGGGCTATTAAGTGCTGCCAGAGCATCAATGATAGATTCATAATTGCTTAAGAATTCGTTAGATATCCCATCGTCAAAGGTCATGGGTGCACGTACATCACTATGAATATTAATCAATCCAATTTGCCCAAGAATGCTGGCTAATTTTCTGCGAAATTCTACGCTACCTAACTGATTAAAAAACCTTAATGGCCCCCAATCAATAACGTCACCGCCAGTTGAGTGGTATTTAGTCACCCTAACAAACACCATATCATTTTCAGGGTCCACAAAAATGCGTTGGCCAAATTTGCCCTTGGCGCTAAATATTTTTGCATCCTGTTGGTAACGAGAAATCCACCAGTGCAAAGAATAACCTCGCTGAATTTGTATGTTATCAGCTAAATCACTTCTCCTAAGTTGAAACGTTTGGTCGATAAATGTCCGAGGCACTATTTGTTGATCTTGCCATTTTCCGCCCCGTGCAAACAGCAATCCAAATCTAGCATATTGTCTTACAGTAGTATCAATGCAGCAGTAGGAAAGCGGGTTATTAGCTGGATCTTTCCATAGGGTGACATGATCCATACCAATTCTTTTTAGTATTCTGTCTTTTAGTAGTTTATCTGCTCGAACACCGGTCGCCCGAAATAGAATATCTGCCAATAACATTGAATTTACATTGTTATATTCGAACCTTTCACCCGGTTCTGTCTCCAGCTCAACCTTTTTAGCGTAGGCTAAATGATTTTTAGTGAAAAACATTTTCTCATGTTCATCGTCTGGCATTTCTAGACCACTGGACATATTCAGTAATTGCCTAATAGTCATTTCGCGTCGGTCATCTTGAAAATAATCTAGATATTGGCTAACTTTGTCATCAAGACTATTAATTTCGCCTCGATCGATAGAAATTCCAACTAGGGCAGCATAAAAACTTTTTGCCATTGACCAAGAGGTTGCCAAGCTATCTTTATTAAACCCATCGGCATATTGCTCATAGACCAATTTACCTTTAACAAAAAGAGCTGCACCCTGAGTTGATTGATCCTGAAAGGACAAATCAAATAAGTGCTTTACTCTGGCCTGATTAAGACCAATAGTCACGGCAGATACTGTACTCCAGGTATTTTCGGGATATTCAATAGGGCTAGGTTTAGCAAATATATCCTTACTAGCTCCTAACGCGAAAAAAAAGAGGAATACAACCCATTTAGCTAAGGGAAAAGGCATAATTGTGGAGTGCCACATTCTTGTTCCTCTCAATATCTTAGAAAATCAATTTAAATATACGCTAATTATTGGCTCATTTCTCTTTTGTTAGGACTGAATTTTTTCGCTATAAGCTAAAAAAATTAATTAATCCATCTGCAGGTTTATCGCAAATAATGATTACCTGTTATCAAAAGCAGTAACATGGTGTTAACAATGGGTTGTCCTTGGCCTTAAAAAAGGATAATGTAAGCGTTCTAGATTAAATATAACAAATATCTAGAATAGAAATACTGGGTGTATCACTTGATTTATTCATATGGTTAGGTTGATACGATAAAAATAAAGCTTGATTTAAGTAGGGGTAATACATGACTAATAATCTTACCGTATCGGATCCAGTAGGGGTCTCTTTTTGGTTAATCTCAATGGCAATGGTAGCAGCCACTGTTTTCTTCCTTGTTGAACGCGATCGCGTCAGCGCTAAGTGGAAAACTTCCTTGACCGTCGTTGGTCTAGTTACATTGATCGCAGCAGTACACTATTTCTACATGCGTGATGTGTGGGTTTCTACTAACGACACTCCAACTGTCTTCCGCTATATTGACTGGCTCTTAACAGTGCCACTTCAAATGGTTGAGTTCTACCTGATCCTCGCAGCTGTAACAGCTGTATCAGTAGGCGTTTTTTGGAGACTGTTAATCGCTTCAACCATAATGTTGGTTGCAGGATTTATCGGTGAACAAAATGTGGCTGGTTCGGCAGCTAACATCGGTTGGTGGGTAGTTGGAATGGTTGCTTGGCTGTATATGTTGAAAGAACTATTCACCGGTGAAGCAGCTAGAATGAGTGCAGAGAGCTCTAATGCCAGCTTGCAAACCGCTTTTAACGCCATGCGATTAATCGTAACTGTGGGTTGGGCTATTTACCCATTAGGCTATGTTTTAGGTTACTTTATGCCTGTAGCCGATCAAGCCTCTCTCAACTTGATCTACAATCTTGCTGACTTTGTGAACAAGATTGCATTTGGTCTTGTGATTTGGGCAGCGGCAGTAGCTGATTCAGAATAATCAACTGTTGAGAAATATGAGAGAGTCAGGTTTCTGGCTCTCTCCTTCTCAAATGAAAAAACAATAATAAGTAACAATGAAGTTACGATCAGTGAGGGTAGTGACCGATGGCCCCAAAAAGTTCAGTTCAAAAAGAGTGGTTATCTCAATTAGATACTCTGTACAAAGCAGAGTTACCGCAGGACAATAGTAGTCTAACTGTTGCAGCCAAATATCACTTTAAAAATCCAGGAAAATCTTTCAGAGCACAGTTAGCAATGTCTAGCGGTATCGCTCTGCAAATGAATCATTTAGATAATTTAAACTGGGCGGCAGCTTGTGAGCTGCTGCACAATGCATCACTTATACATGATGATATAAGCGATGCCAGTACCCATCGCCGCGGCCAGAAAAGTATCAATCACTTTTTTGGCTCTGATATGGCCCTTTGCCTTGGCGATTGGATGGTAGCAAAAGCCTTTGAGCTCGCTGCAAGAAACACTCAATTTGGCGGTCAATTGACCGCTTTACTCGCTCAGGCAATGCAGGAAACCTGCAATGGACAAATTTCTGATCTCAGTCAGCGTCAATGTGCTGATTTAGAGGAGTGGCAACGTATTGCCAAAGGTAAAACCGCACCGCTTTTAGTTGCACCTATCAAGGGAGCAGCAATGGCTGCTAGTTTAATTGACTCGCAAAATAATAATCGCTGGATAACCCAACTAGACCAATTAGTGGGTCTCTGTGGTTTAGCTTATCAGGGATATAATGATATAGACGATATTATCCCTTCCAGTCATAGATCCAGCGATCTGGATGGACGCAAACCAAATTTAGTAGTGAGTTTATTTGCAAAACAAGGATTAGGACGAGAGGATTTCCATCGGTGGTACGCTTCCGATAATACCGATCGTCTATCTCATTGGCAGCAACGCATTGCTTCAAGCGTGGTTATTTCTCAAGCTAATGAACTAGTCGACCAATGGTTGATGCAAGCAGAGGCGCTAATTTTAACACTTCCTCCTGCTCTGCAATCTGTGACTTCAGATTTAGTGAATTCAGTGAAGAAAACTACCTTGGTAAAAAGCCAATGCCGCATAGCATAACCACGACGCCTGAGGGCAATAATCAGCATGCAGTCGTCATCGGTGCAGGGTTTTCAGGAATAGCAACAGCCTTAAGATTAAGAGCTCTGGGTTATCGGGTTACATTAATGGAAAGACTGGGTAGCCTTGGCGGTAGGGCTCAGGTTTTTAATCGCGGCGGTTATAAACATGATGCCGGGCCAACAGTAATTACCGCACCTTTTCTTTTTGATGAATTATTTGAGCTTTTTGATGAGAAGCTTGAGGATCATTTGGATTTTGTTCCACTCGACCCTTTTTATCGTTTTCATTTTACCGATGGTAGTCAGTTTGATTACCGCGCTTCGATTGAAGACACATTAGATGAGATTCGTCGATTTAGCCCAGCTGATGCTGATGGCTATCTCAAATTATTGGACCAGTCAAAAAAAGTGTACGATATTGGTTTTAAAAAGCTGGTCCATCGACCATTTAATAGTTTGTGGTTGATGGTCAAGCAGATTCCAGCCCTACTCACCCTTAAATGTTATAAGACAGTGTCCCAGTTAGTCGGCCGTTATTTAAAGCACCCAAAGATTCAGCAAGCCTTTTCAATTCATCCCCTTTTGGTGGGTGGCAATCCATTTAAAACAACGGCGATTTACACCCTGATACATTACTTAGAGCGTCGCTGGGGTGTTTTCTTTTGTATGGGTGGTACTGGCAAGCTGGTTCAAGAACTGGGCGCTTTAATGGAACGCCAAGGTATTGAGATTGTACTTAATGCCGATGTAGATGAAATTCTTACGCAAGAAAATCTCGCCACTGGTGTTCGTATGGCGGATGGAAAAACCTTAGATGCTGATATAGTTGTTTTCGGTGGTGACCCTGAAACCTGCTACAAACACCTAATTCCGAGCAAAAAGAACAAAATGCCCAGCATAAAAAAACGCTACAGTATGGGTCTGTATGTTCTTTATTTTGGCACCAAAAAACTCTATCCAGATGTCGCCCATCACAGTATTTGGATGGGGCCTAGATTTAAGGAATTGCTATCAGAAATTTTTGATAGCAGAAAAATGAGTGATGACTTCTCTTTGTATTTGCATCGCCCTACAGCAACAGATAAAAGCTTTGCGCCCGAGGGTTGTGAATCATTTTATGTGCTTTGCCCCGTCCCCAATCTCCAGGGTGATGTTGATTGGGAGGATGAAGGATCAAAGTTGCGTGATCGGATTATTGAGGCGCTTGAGGGATCAATACTTCCGGATTTATCCTCTGTTATAGAGGAAGTTTTCTGGATGACGCCCTCTGACTTTGCCAATGATTATCGATCTATGCACGGTGCTGGATTTTCTATTGAACCACGACTGACCCAATCTGCATGGTTTAGATTTCACAATCGCCACCATAGTCTAAAAAATCTTTATTTTGTTGGCGCCGGAACTCACCCTGGTGCTGGCCTGCCTGGTGTTGTAAGCTCAGCTAAGGTAGTTGAAGAACTGATTACAGGTGTTGAGGTGGGTTCAGGCGGTTAAATCATGGATGTTGCTCAAACAAACCAGTCATCAAAGCAAGTACTTGCTTGTCATGGTAAATCATTTTATTGGGCAAGCCTTTTTCTCGGTCAAAAACTAGCTAATCGCGCCGCTAGACTCTATGAATTTTGTCGCTTTGTAGATGATATTGCTGATGGTGATTTACCCCATCGCCATGAAACTCTGGCCGATATTAGTGCTTGCCTTAAGGGTGATCGCCTGACGGCTGGGCCTGAGGTCGACGCTTTTCTTGAGCTAGCATCTGAAGTTAATATCCCCATGAACGCAGCCACTGAGCTTTTGGATGGTATGCTACTCGACCAACAGCCTACTGCAGTAAAAGTTGAGGCTGATCTACTAAGGTACTGTCATGCTGTTGCTGGAACTGTTGGCCTTATGATGTGTAGAATTCTTGACTGTCAGCACCCCCGTGCCGATCATTTTGCAATTGATCTTGGTATCGCTATGCAACTAACTAATATTGCGCGCGATGTGCTTGAGGATGCAAAAATGGGACGTCGCTATTTGCCAGAAAGCTGGGTTGATTTTTCTGCAGCTGATCTTGCCACTAGTGATATACCCTGCCGTCAACCTACTGCAGAGGCGATTGAAAAATTATTAAACCTTGCAGATGAGTATTATAAAAGCGCTCTATTAGGTATTCAGCTTTTGCCCTTTCGTTCACGCTTTTCTATTACTGTAGCTCTGCGAGTTTATCGCCAAATAGGAGTTTTATTAAAACGACGCAACCTATCTTGGTGGAAGGGACGAGTTGTGGTTCATAAAATAGAAAAAATCTTTCTTAGTATTTATAGTCTGGTGGATTTAAGACCAAAGAAAGTACCAACCCATCAGTCAAAATTACATCAATCACTTCAGGGGCTTGCGGGTGTCGATACCAACTAGCCAGAGCCCTGACATTATCAAAACTGATATTGCTATTATTGGTGGTGGTAATGCGGGTATAACATTGGCCTCTAAACTCAAGTATCAAAATGCATTAGTTTTTGAGCCCAAAACTCCTGAAGATCGAGACGTAAGTTGGGCATTATGGGCAACTGGAAACGATCAAAAAGATATAGCCTCTGCTACCAGAGGGCGTTGGAAGCAGTGGCGATTAGTGGATCATAATCATGAGATTTTACACAATAGTAATGAGTATTATTACACGAGTCTAAGCTCGGCAGACTATTTGCATTATTGTGAACAACAACTTTCGCCAAATGTAGGTTTGGTTAGAGAAACTGTAGAAAACATTATTAGTCATGGTTCAGGCGGAACCTTTACTGCCTCTGGGCAACAGTATTATGCAGATCATATTTTTGACTCACGCCCAGCAAAAATGGATAAAGCGGGTCTTAAGCAGCATTTTTTAGGTATAGAAATTCGCACCAAAAAACCTCTAAAGGATATTGAAATCGCTACATTGATGGACTTTAGAGTCGATCAGTCTAGGGGACTACATTTTATCTATGCCCTACCCTTTTCTGATCGAAGCCTATTAATAGAATCGACCATGATTTCTACAACCATCGAACCGGTGGACTGGTATAAACAGGCAATCTATCAATGGCTTGATGGACAATCTATTGAGATTGAAGAAATAACCAGAGAAGAACTCGGCATTATATCAATGCATGAAACCACACCTAAAGACACATCTTTATCCAGGATTGGCACATCTAGTGGTGCGATCAGACTATCTTCTGGCTATGCTTTTACCCATATTCAATCACAGATCAATCAACTTGCATCAAATATTGAAAAGGGTGACTATCGTGTACCCCAAGTGATCTCTGGAACTATTAGTACATTGGATAAAATTTACAACCGTGTACTTGTTGCTGAACCATCATTGGGCGTTACGCTTATGATGAAAACTGCTGGTGCTCTTGATGCCGAGGGTTTTTCTCGTTTTATGCTTGGCAAAGCTACGATAAAAGATTGGATAAAAGTTATCTTAGCTATGCCTAAATTACCTTTTTTAACTCAGGTATTTCGATTATGACCAGCTGGGATTTTGCGGCATTGGCCGCCATATTTCTGTTTGGTGTGCCTCATGGGGGCTTTGATGCCGCTATTGCGCGACGAAACGGCTGGTCAATGCAGGGTTCGCTACCATGGATTTTATTTCATCTAGCTTATATATCTATGGCCGCTATTATTGCTTTACTCTGGTGGTGGTTTCCTCTTGTAAGTCTAGGCCTGTTTCTAATCATTTCGGGCTACCATTTTGGCGCAAGTGATATTGCCGAAGTTGGCACAGACTGGCTACCTTGGCTGGCTCATGGTGGTCTAGTACCTATTGCTATTCCAAGTTTAAACCCAGAAGCAGTAAAGCCTATTTTTGCTATTCTTATTGGTGCCAACGCAGCTGATTTATTGTTGTCTATTATTCAGGTCTTTTTTATTCTGTGGCTTATAGGCTTTATTGGCTATTGTTTCTTTGCCCTGTATAAAAAGCAGTATGGCAAACCCCTGGTAGGTCTTATGGCAATGATCCTTATTGCTTTAGCACTTCCTCCCTTAATAAGTTTTGCTCTGTATTTTTGCCTATGGCATAGCCGTGGACATACTGTGCGCCTATGGCATAGCTTAGAAGAGGATAAACGATTAGGCGCAGCTCGAGAGGCTATTGTTTATACGTTGCTATCTTGGGCAAGCGCGGGGATATTTGTCTTTTATCTAAGTGGATCTTTAAGCGATATTTTATTACAGCTCACTTTTATTGGGCTGGCTGCACTGACTTGGCCACATATGGTTTTAGTGGATTATTTGGATAAACGGCGGACTTTATTATGACTGATATTATTAATCGCAAAGCTGACCATATTGAGTTGGCGCTTAAGTCCGAGCATCAAAGCCATGCGCTTTCAACGTTTGATAATATTCGCTTTGAGCACAACGCATTACCTGAAGTCGCTGTGACTGATATTGATATTAATAGTTACTTTTTAGACCAAAGTATAAGTGCTCCGATTATGATTGGTGCTATGACGGGCGGCTGTGATAGAGGCGATATTATTAACCGTCATTTAGCTGAAGCGGCTGAAGCCTGTGGTATCCCAATGGCATTGGGCTCACAACGTGCTGCGCTTGAACAAAATCAGCCACAAACAGTTAGGCAATATGCCCCATCAGCTTTATTGCTGGGAAATATTGGGGCCACACAGCTTCAACAATTGGGATTAGCTTTTGCCCAAAAAGCAGTAGATGCTGTTGCGGCAAATGCATTGGTTATTCATATTAATCCACTGCAAGAATTGGTACAGCAGGGTGGCGATCGCGACTGGAAACAAGTTTTAGAATCAATCTACCACTGTTCCGATAAATTATCGGTTCCAGTCATAGTCAAAGAAGTAGGTGCAGGCATTGGGCCTAGCTGCGCCGAGAGGTTGGCCAGCGGTGGCATCAAGTGGATTGAGGTTGCCGGTCGTGGAGGCACCAACTGGGCAAGTATTGAAATGGCACGTAATCAAATAACTCAGGAAAAGAAAATTGCAGAGCCTTTTATTGACTGGGGAATGGATACTGTAGAGCTTTTGCCCGCTGTTAAACAAGTCTGTCCAAGTCTAAACCTTATTGGTTCTGGTGGCGTAAGAAATGGGTTGGATGTAGCACGTTGCATTCGCCTTGGAGCAAACGTATCTGCTCTGGCTCAGCCATTCCTAGCGCCTGCACTGGAATCGACTGAAGCTGTTATAGAAAAAATTACTGTGCTTAAAAAGCAACTGCGTTGGGCGATGTTTTTAACCGGTAGTTCTAATCTAGACAGTCTGCGAAAAGCACCGCTCCAGACTAACTAACCTTGATTGCGTAGTTTTGATACTAATGGCCAAAACCTATGTTTTTACATGAAGAGCAAATTACCTGCCCGTTCTGCTGGGAAACCATCACGTTATTGGTTGATCCCTCTGAATCCCAGACTTATACCGAAGATTGTTCTGTCTGCTGCCGACCCATTTTAGTCAACACTGACATTCAGGGCGATCATATCACTGTTAGCGTCACTCAAGAAGATTTGGGCTTTTAGGAATTTATCTCTTTAGAAGTTAGTTTGCCTGCCAACCATGTTAGAATAATTTCTTTTGATTTCAACACTAGAGATTAGCGCCCTATGGCAATTCAATGGTATCCAGGCCATATGTACAAAGCCAGCAAGGAAATGACTGAGGCATTGCCTCAGGTTAACCTTGTCATCGAGGTGCTTGATGCGCGTATTCCCTATAGTAGCTCTAATCCGTTTATTCAAACCCTTTGCACTGAAAAACCTCGGATCAAATTATTGACCAAGTTGGATCTTGCGGATCCGGCTATTACCAAACAGTGGCAAAGTTATTTTGAACAGCAAAATAATACTAAGTCCATGGCTTTAGATTTTCTAAATACTGATCCCAGTGGGCAGATTATAGATTTAATTAATAAGCTTTATCCGCAACAAATTGAGCGTAATACCCTTGCCATGGTGACGGGCATTCCCAATGTAGGTAAATCTACCCTTATTAATTGCCTAGCGGGCAAACATATTGCTAATACAGGGGATGAACCGGCCATCACTAAGGGGCAACAGCGCATTAATCTTCGCAATGGTATTATGCTGTTGGACACCCCAGGGATTTTATGGCCCAAGATAGATCACCCCAATAGTAGTTATAGATTAGCTACTACAGGTGCTATTAAAGATACTGCAATGAGCTATGAGGATGTGGCCTATTTTGCAGCAGAATTTTGCCTAGCTCAGTACCCAGAATATTTAAAAAATCGATTTAATCTGAGTGAACTGCCACAAACAGAAACAGAATTGTTAGAAATAATAGGAGAGCAGCGCGGCTGTTTGCGCGGCGGCAAACGAATTGATTTTGAGCGTGCTTCAACCATTTTTATCAATGAATTAAGAGATGGCAAACTTGGGCCAATGACGCTGGAAACACCAGAGGTTATTGATAAAGAATTACAGCAAGTGGAGGTAATGAAAGCAGAAAAAGAAGCACTTGAAAAACACCGCATTGAAGAGAAAGCCGCCCGCAAAAGAAAAACTAAAGCCAACCGCCGATAAATCACCTTTTCTGGTTAAAATTGATATTCATAGCACAATTTTGCGTACATAGTTGCTCTGATCCCATAAAAAAATAACTTAATGCAACTAAACTGGCTTAACCAAAACGACAGTATTAACCACTCATTATCTGCAGGATTTCCAGATAAGATGGTGATACTCGACTGTGAAACCACTGGCGGAAGAGCTAAGTACCACAGAATTATAGAAATCGGGTTGCTGGTTATTGAGGATGGCCGCTTAATTGAGACATGGCAATCATTTATCAACCCTGAAACCATTGTTCCTAACTTTATTCAAAAGCTAACAGGCATAAAACCAAATATGCTTAATAATGCTCCTAAATTCTCTGAAATTGCCGACAAATTACACGAATTACTAGAAAATAGGACCTTAGTTGCACATAACGCTCGATTTGATTACAGCTTTCTAAAAAGTGAATTTAGCCGTATTGGTGTTAACTACAATGCAAAGCCCCTGTGCTCGGTTAAATTAAGCCGAAATCTATACCCACAATTTAAGCGACATGGCCTATCAGAAATTATCAAACGTTTTGATTTAAATATTGAGAATCGCCATCGCGCTCTTGATGACGCTAAAATGGTGTACGGTTTTTTTATTAAAACCTCTAGCATCTATTCACCCCAAGAAATTGAGGCTTGCTGTAAGCAATTATTAAAACGTACCTCTCTTCCGCCACTATTAGACCCTGATGAGATTAATAATATTCCCAATACTGCGGGTGTCTATTATTTTTATGCACAGAATGGCGAACTACTTTATGTGGGTAAAAGTATTAATCTTCGCAATCGCGTCTTAAGTCATTTTTCAGCAGACTACACCAATTCTAAAGAGTTTCAGATGTGCCAAAAAACCGCCCATGTGAACTTTGAAACCACCCCCAGTGATTTTGGCGCACAGATTAGAGAAAGCCATCAAATCAAAGCACACTCTCCTTTGTATAATCGTCGATTGAGAAAAACCAGAAAACTTTACCAGTACAAATCAACGTTAGATGAGAGCGGCTATTTACGACTAGCCACTGAAGCGGTTTCTTCAATCGATCCATCAGAGCAGCAATTTGGACTGTTTAGATCACCAAGACAGGCTTCGATTCAATTAGAAAAACTGGCTGACCAGTATTTTTTATGCCACCAACTTATTGGTTTAGAAAAAACTCACAAACAGGGAAAGGCGTGCTTTCGAAGTCAGCTTAAAAAATGCCTTGGAGCTTGCCATGGGGCAGAAGCTCCAGAACATTACAATGAACGATTAACATCAGCTATACAGCGCTATCAGATTCAAGCTTGGCCCTATCAAAATGCCATTATGATTGAAGAATCCAACCCGCAAGGACAACCCGCTTTTCATATCATTGACCACTGGCGCTATATAATAAAATTGGATGTAGCAGAGGATATTTATGGTTTGGGCTATCAGGTCTCTAATAATAACCCGTCACTTTCTCAGCAGTCTAATACCAACTTTAAAGCGGACGATAAGTTTGATTTAGATATATATTTTATTTTGGTTCGATTTTTAATCAATGAAGACAACAAAAAGATGTCCAACCTGAAAATTTGGATGCTTGATCAGGCTACACAATAAATACACAATTTTTTAGATTTTCTGCCATAATTCAAAGCTTATTAAATAGCGATAGAAACCCTTTAGGTGATAACTTTGCAGGATATTCGAGTTTGGGACAATGTGGATTATGCTCGCTTTCAAAATGAGATAATCCCTCTAAATCAACCGGCTATTATTAGATCCGTTGTGTCTGATTGGCCGACAGTTGTGGCGGCAAAAAAATCACCGGAGGCTGCTGTTGATTATCTTAAACCCTTCGATACTAATGCAGTTATCCCCGCACTGGTTGGAACTCCAGATATTAAGGGTCGATTTTTTTATTCCGAGGATCTAACAGATATAAATTTTCAGCGTGCTGAGGTCACACTCACTATCGGTTTAGAGCGGCTTTTGGCCATCAAAGATAGTCAAAAGCCCCATGCTATAGCCCTACAAGCAATACAACTAAGTCAGGTCTTGCCAGGTTATAAAGCCCTACATCCCCAGCCGCTTTTAGATACCTCAGCTGAACCTACTATGTGGGTAGGCAATCAGGCTACTGTTGCGCCTCATTATGATATTCATGATAATTTAGCCTGTGTAGTTGCTGGGAGAAGAAAATTCACCCTATTCCCCCCGGAGCAAATTAACAATTTGTACCCTGGCCCCACACTTAGCGCACCGGCGGGGGTTCCGGTTAGTATGGTGGATATGAAAGATCCAGATTTTAAACGCTATCCCAAGTATAAGGATGCTCTTCAAGCTGGCTTTGAGGGCACTTTAGAACCCGGTGATGTAGTTTTTATCCCTGCTCTTTGGTGGCACGGCGTGGAGTCTTTAGATACATTCAATATCTTGGTTAATTATTGGTGGGGAGGAAGCCATCAAGGCAGCCTCTCGCCTAATGACAGCCTTTTACACAGTATGTTGAGTATTGCTAATCTAGATAAGACAAAACGCGAGGCGTGGAGACATTTCTTTAACTATTATGTGTTTAAGACAACAGATAATCCATCTGAACACTTGCCACCTAAATTAAAAGACGTAGTAACTGAGCTCAGTCCAGAGCAAGAAATTAAGGTGCGAAATTTCTTAGCTGAAAAGCTTAAATAATTACAACTGGATTACATCGAAGGTGCTTTGCAGTAGCTATCAATAAACTGCTGGTGTGTGGGCAATTGGTCAACCACATTATTCACTGAACCCTTAATGCCATTTAGAAAGCGTACTAACTCTTCGTCGCTCATCATATTGACTATAGGGTGATACTGCTCAGGCAATATGCCTTGGCCTAGCATAACTTGTGACCATGAATTTTCAGCAAAAACATCATTGTCCTTTTGAAAAATTCGCCCGGATTGTTTGAATAGCTCTACCCTATGGGCAAGCGTTTCAGGTATTTTCATGCTTTTACAATGCCGCCAAAATGGCGTATCTTCACGCTCGGTCACATGGTAATGCAGAACAATAAAGTCTCTTACGTTTAAAAACTCTTCTTTCATTTGAGCATTAAATTCATCCACATCTGTTTGACTAATGCCCTGAGTAGGAAACAATTGTAGCAACCTGATTATTCCACGCTGGATAAGATGAATACTTGTAGATTCTAGGGGCTCTAAAAACCCTGCCGCAAGGCCTAAGGCCACACAATTTTTATTCCAATGCTGGTGCCGCTGACCTGTTCGGAATTTTATAATCCTTGGCTTGGTAAGAGGCTCGCCTTCAATATTATTTAGCAGAGTTTGGGTTGCCTGCTCATCAGTTAAATATTTACTACAAAAAACTAAGCCGTTACCTACCCGATGCTGAAGGGGTATACGCCACTGCCAACCGGCTTCTCTAGCAATGGATCTTGTGTAAGGAATTGGCTCTGCAACAGACTGGGTCTGAACTGCCACTGCGCTATCACAGGGTAGATAGT
>ERZ802830.1283-NODE-1283-length-24083-cov-11.6537_pt1 | contig 24083 bp, 20 predicted proteins | sample MGYA00345654_ERZ802830 | MGnify/ENA primary metagenome ERZ802830 (study PRJEB30503, sample SAMEA104212375) | marine metagenome | biome: Westerlies Biome; feature: [SRF] surface water layer (ENVO:00010504) within the epipelagic zone...; material: water...
TTATATTTTAAATATTCTTCAGCTTTTACAACATCATCTTCTGTATCAATTCCTGATGGAACCTCTTGTTCATATTGAGTCATATATATTGATAAATTGTTATCTAAAAACCTGAGTTGCTCAAGTTTGTATTCTAATTCGCTTGGCGTTGGCTCTAGGTTTATTATTTTTGCTAATGTTTTATATTTATAGCCATATATTCCAATATGTCTCATTACACCATTATCTGGCTTGAAACTTAGTTCTCTCTCAAAATTTTGAGCATAACCACTACTATTAATAATAACTTTTACACAATTTTTATTTGTAATATCATCTTCATTGTAAATTGGATGAGACGCTGATATTACATCACAGTCTTTATTTGTGAAATCCTTAATCAATCTGGAGATTAAATCATGAGGCATAAATGGTTCATCACCTTGGAGGTTAATTACAAGATCGTCATCATTTATATTTAGTTTTGTTGCAGCCTCAAAAACTCTATCAGTACCAGAAATATGTTTTGGGTTAGTCATAACAACATTTTTTGTAAATTTTAATACATGTTCTAATATTTCATTTGAGTCTGTAGCTATGTATGTATCTAATTTTAATGAATTTATGTTTGTATAAACTCTCTGTATTAATGAGATCCCAGAAATATTAATAAGAGGTTTTTTTGAAAGCCTGGTGGAGCCAATTCTTGATGGTATAAGAATAAATGTTTTTTTATTCATATTTATTTTAAAGACTTTAACTTCAAATCAAGTTCTGTTATGAACTTTTCAGATACATCAGCCTCAATTGTTAAATACCAAATCTTATTATTATCAAAACTTATGCATTTCGATGCATCTTTTTCAGTCATAATTATTGGTAAATGATCAAGAAAAGTTAAATCTTCCTCATCAAAGTTATGATGATCTGGAAATGAATTCCTGGTAATATCAAAACCTAGTCTAGCTAATAAATCAAAGAATCTACCAGGATTACCCAAGCCTGCTACCGCATGCACTTGTTTGTGCATGGGCCAGTCTTTAATTAAATAGGATTTTCCAGTTTTTAAATGTATGAATTTAGACGGACTAATATTCATAAGATATTCATTATCCTTTGTAGGACCACTATTATTAACAACAAAATCAACACTCTTTAATCTAGATTTTGATTCTCTTAAAGGACCAGCTGGAAAACTAAGATTATTGCCAAATCTTCTTTTGCCATCTATAACAACTATTTCTATATCTCTATTCATATTGTAATGTTGAAGTCCATCATCGGAGATAATGACATCACAAGTATGGTTATTTACTAAAGTTTTTACTGCTCTAACCCTATTTTTATCAATGTAAAATGGTAAATTTAACTTAGCTAATATTTGTGCTTCATCACCTGTTTGTTTTACAGAAGTCTGGTTTGTAACTTCTAACGTTTCTCTAAATTTGCCTCCATAGCCTCTACTGACTAAACCTGGTTTATATCCTAACTTGATTAATTCTTGAGCTATATATGCTACTAATGGTGTTTTTCCAGTTCCGCCAATCGTTAAATTACCAACAATAATAATTGGAATATCAGATTTATAGGATTTAGACTTACCTTGAATATACTTTCTTCTTCTTCTTTTTGTAAGATATTTAAATAAAAATGAAAATGGTATTAGAAGATATAACCATAAACTTTTCTTATACCAACTATCGACAACAAAGCTTGCATTATCCTCCTCATCATATTCTGGTACATAAATTTGTTTTGATTCAGATATTTTGACTTTTTCAGGTGGGGATTCTTCAAATTTATTTTGATATAAAGATTGATATATCCCTTCGTTTGAAAGCAATTCTTTATGTGTGCCAGTTTCAGATAAAACACCATTATCCAAAACAAGAATTCTAGAAGCATTTTCAATTGTTGATAATCTATGCGCAATTACAATAGTGGTTCTATTTGTAATAAGTTTTTCAAGAGCTTCTTGAACAATTAATTCAGATTCAGTATCTAAGGATGATGTGGCTTCATCTAAAATAATTATAGGTGAATCTTTATAAAATGCTCTAGCAATAGCAAGCCTCTGTCGCTGACCTCCAGATAATAGTACCCCATCATCTCCAATTTCAGATTCAAATCCCTCTGGCAATTGTTCAATAAAATCAATACAGCCTGCTTGTTTTGCAGATTCAATTAACTTTTGTGAATCAATAATGTCATCACCATAAGCAATATTCTTTGCAATAGTATCGTTAAATAATGATGGTGACTGATTTACAATTGATATAGAAGATCTTAAATGTTTGAGAGAGTAATCGTTAACTGATATGCCATCAATCAAGACCTCACCTTTAGAGTGATTATAAAAACGAGGAATTAGATTAGCTATTGTAGATTTACCAGAACCTGATTTACCAACAATAGCGACTGTTTCATTTCTATCGATTTTAAAAGATACATCATCAATTATTAAACCACCAGTATCATATGAAAATGAGACATTCTTAAATTCAATATTGCCAAGAATCTGTGATTCTATATTTCCAGAATTATCTTCATTTTGTTGATCTAATTGCTCAAATATCTCATTAGCTGCTGCCAATCCTTTTTGAATAATAATATTAATATTTGATAATTGACGAATTGGTTTAGCCATTAATCCGGCTGCAGTAAAAAATGCTACAAAAGTTTCAGCATCTAGAGTAATACCTAGTTGAGAACCAAGTGCAAAAAATGCAACTAACGACAATGATATTGATACTAATATCTGAATTATAGGCGTAGCTAAATTTCCAGTCGCTTCAAGTTTTAAATTTTGATTTTTATTTGATGCATTTGCCTCTAGAAATCTTCTGTTTTCATATTCTTCTGCATTAAAACTTTTAATCTCCACATGCCCATCCACTGCTTCTGATGCTATATGAGTTACATCACCCATGGCTGTTTGTATCTTTGTTGCTAATTTTTTTAACCTTTTACCTGCAACATATACTATTAATGCAATTAAGGGAGCAGTAATGATTAATAGAAGTGTTAATTTGAAGTTTAAAAACATTAAATATGCAAATAAGCCTACAAGTAAAAAACCCTCTCTAACAATTATTTTTACAGCATCTGATGCCGCTGTTGAAACCTGAGTTGTAGTAAATGTAATACGATTTATCAATTGTCCTGATTGATTTGCATCAAAATATGATTTTGGTAGGTCATGTAGCTTTTGGAATAATTCGGCTCTTAAATCATGAACAATTCCAAAACCTACCTTAGACATAAAGTAGTTACCTATAAAAAATCCTAGGCCACGAACAATAGCAATAACAATTAAAGACATTGCTAAAATTGTATTTAAACTTTCATCATCTGAATCTATATATGTAATGATTCTTCTTATCCACTCTACAGCTGCAATATCGGCTAATGCAAAACTTATAAAACCTAGAACGCTGATAAAAAAAGACCATCTATACGTATAGGTATAACTTAGAATACGTCTCAAGCTGCCTGTTTTCATTTTTCTATAGTTCTTATTTGAACTTCATTAAATCCATTCTTATTAAGAATATCCATTATACCTACTATCCATATATGAAGAGCTGAGGCTTCTGCACTTAATATTACAGAATTTGAATCACTGTTTAAATTAAAAATAGCTTGTTCAATTTTATCAATATTATTAATGCTATATATAGTTCCATTTATGTAAACATTTCCGTTAGAAGTTATAGATATCTCATTATTAATTTCGGCAATCTTATATTCAAAAGATTCAGTTTTAGGAAGATCTAATGATAAAAATTGTGAGTCTCCGACCTTGGACGTTACAACAAAAAAAATCACTAATAAAAATACAATATCTATTAATGGCGTTATTTCTATTGAAAATGCAGATTTTTCTTGATTGATAAATTTCATTTATTTATGACATCGATAAATCTAGACACTTCAATTTGAAGTGAAATTAAAAGGAATGACACTTTTTGTTCAAAGTATTTGTGAAGAACAAGTCCTGGAACGGCTATAAATAAACCAAATGCAGTAGTAATTAAGGCCTGTGAAATCCCTGAAGCTAATGCGTCTGGATTTGCTCCTGTCGTCTCACTTAAGCCTGTAAATGCCGTAATCATTCCTATAACAGTTCCTAAAAGACCTAATAGCGGACTTATAGTTGCAATAGTTCCAAGCATATTTAAATTTCTATCTAATAAATATTTTACTTCTATAGCTTTTTCTTCAATTTTTGATTCCAAATTTTCTCTTGGAAGATCTTTGTATTTAATACAGGATACAAGGAGGAAACCTAATGAAGATAGTTCAGCAATTTCTTGAGCTTGATTAGTGCTTATTAAGTTTTTATTAAATAGGTTTACCATTTGATTAGTTAATCCATTTGGGGTGACAAGCCTAACTTGCAAAAACCATAACCTTTCAATTGAAATAGTGATAATTAGTATGCTGCATGCAAGTAAAGGCCACATAAAGGGGCCGCCTGCAATAATAAACTCCGTCATTTATGCCTCAGTAAGATTCATATCTTGAATTTTATAGATTTTATCAAAATTTCTTATGAAGTTACTATCATGAGTAGCAGTAATTAAGGCAATGTTATATTTACATGAAATATCTAAAAGTAACTTTTGAATAATTTCTGCGTTTTCTTCGTCTAAATTACCAGTTGGCTCGTCTAAAAAGATAAAATCAGGTTTATTAATTAAAGCTCTAGCAATGCCTACTCTTTGTTTTTCACCGCCTGATAACCTCCAAGGATGATGATTTAATCTATGAGAAAGACCAACTTCATCAATAATTTTTAAAACTTCTGATTTATCTTTCGATTTGTTTAAAATTTCAAGAGGTATAAGAATATTTTCCATTACTGTTAAATCTTCAAGTAAATGATGGAACTGATATACAAAGCCAAAATTATTTAATCTTAAAGAGCTTAATTCACTATTATTTAAAGATTTAGTTGATGTGTCATCATATTTAATTAAACCAGAAGATGGTGTATCTAAAGAAGCTAGGATTTGAAGGAGAGTTGATTTCCCAGCACCTGATTTACCGGAAAGAGCAACCAAATCACCTCTTTTAATAGAAAAATTAACATTATTTAAAACTTTAATTTCTATACCATCAATAAAAAAAGATTTATTTAAATTAATTGATTCTATTTTATTCATGTCTAAGAATTTCAATAGGGTTTAACTTTATTACTCTTAAAGCTGGTAATAAAGAAGAAATAACGCTAAAAATAAAAGAAAGTGAGCAAATTAATAATATCTGACTATAGTCAACATAATATGGAAAATAATTTATAAAATAGGCCTCTAAAAGGTTTCTTTGAAGTATTGATTCAATTAAATATATAAAATTATTTAAATTAAATGTTACTAATAAGCCTATTAATAACCCAAAAATTAAACCTATCATACTAACCATCAGTCCTTGAAAGAAAAATATCATAACGAGTTGATTATTATTTGCGCCGATTGTCTTTAGAATGCCAACCTCTCTTTCTTTAGATTTAACTGTCATGACTATTGTTGAGAGAACAAGAATTGAGGCTACACCTACAATTAAGAACAACATCAAGCCAATTAGAAGTTTTTCAAATTGGATGGCCTCAAACAAAGTTCCGTGTGTTTCCTTCCAAGAAGATGAAATATAATCAGTATTATCCGGTATGGATTCATAGGCAATTTTATCTGCAACAAATAAATCAGAAGTCTTAATTCTAATAGATAAAGTTTCATTATTTAGTGACTTAAATTTTTGAGCTAAGTCATGTGAAATTAAAGCCAAAGATTGATCAATTTCAGCTCTTAACTCAAATATACCAACTACCTCTAACATTACAGATTTTGGATATGAGCCAATGATTGAAGATTTAATATCAGAGGTTGTAATATTTATATTATCCCCAACAAATATACCCAAATAAGATGCTAACCATGATCCAATTATTATTGAATTATCTTTATTTAGATCATTTAAAGAACCATAGATCATATAATTAGGTAAAATTGAAATTCTGTTCTCAGACTCTACATCTATTCCATTTATTGAGATTCCTTTGCTGACTGATTCATGGGTAGCAAGGGCTTGAAAAGATATATAAGGAACAGCTTCAAGAACATCTTTATTCTTTTTAATAAGTGTTATTAAAGATTCATAATTATTAATTGGATCATCGGAATATATAACAGCATGAGGTACTACTCCTAATATTCTATTTTGCAATTCTTTTTCAAAACCATTCATCACTGACATGACAATAATCAAACTTGCAACACCAATAGACAAACCTGTGATTGCTAAAAATGACGTAAAAGAAAAAATACCACCTTTATTAGATCTAAAGTATTTAAAAGCTAATTTAATGGGTAGGTTAAACACAAGAGTTTTATTTTAATAATCCCTTTAGTAACTTTTCTATACTCTTTGTATAGGGAGGCCTAATACCATCAAATAATTTATCAAATTTAAATCCGACATCTTTATAAAATGCTCTTGGGTTTGAGAAATTTTTAAAACCATCGAATGATTGGTATCTCCCCATACCTGATGGACCAACTCCACCAAATGGCAAATCTTTTTGTTGAATATGGCCAACTACGTTATTAATAGTCACACCACCAGATGAAGTGTTAGCCATTATTGTATTCTCTTCTTTGATATCATTTCCAAAATAATATAATCCCAAAGGCCTATCTTTTAAGTTAATTGTAGAAAGAGCATCAGTTAAATTTTCATATTCAAGAACAGGCAGCACGGGTCCAAATATCTCTTCATTCATTATTTTCATATCATCAGTGATATTAGTTACTATTGTCGGAGGTATTTTAAAGAATTCTTGTTGAGAAAAGTCTTCATTTAATGGATTGATTTCATTAATATCAGCGCCCTTTTCTTTTGCATCTTCAATCAGAGAATTTATTCTATCAAAATGCCTTTGATTGATAATAGATGAATAATCATCATTATCTTTCATGGTTGGATAGTATTCATTTATTACATTTTCAATCTCAGAGATAAATTCATCTTTCTTTTCTTTGTGAACAATAACATAATCAGGAGCTAAACATATTTGACCTGCATTAAGTGTTTTACCAAACATAATTCTTTTAGCCGATACTTTAATATCAGCTGAATTGCCGATAATAACTGGTGATTTACCACCTAATTCTAGTGTAACAGGAACTAGATTCTGCGATGCAGACTTCATTACTTGTTTACCAATAGCGCCTGAACCAGTATACAGAAGATGATCAAAGTTGAGTTTTGTAAAAGCTTCTCCAGTTTCAGGTCCACCTAAAAAAGTTGCAAATTCATTTTCATCAAATGCCTTATCACAAAGATCTTTTATTAATGAGGCAGTTATAGGCGTTAACTCACTTGGTTTATGCATAACTTGATTACCAGCAGCAAAAATTGCAGCAAGTGGTTTAAAAGATATATTAACAGGGAAGTTCCATGGAGATATCATTCCAACTGTGCCTAAGGCCTCATATTTAACATAAGATTTTGCACCAAATAAACTAAATGGAAAATTAGATGAACGTTTATCAGTTTTGGTCCATTTTTTGATATTTTTTATTGCGTTATTGATATCAGGAATTATCCCATAAGCATCAGATAGTAAAGATATATTATTAGATCTACTTCCATAATCTTCGTTTAAAGCATCAACAAAATCATATCTATTATCGATGATTAGAGTTTTTAGACGATTAAGTCTATCAATTCGCAATTCGATTGAAGGAGATCCTTCTTTTATAAAAAACTTTTTTTGAGATTCGAGAACTCTTTGCATTTCATTAATGTGATTATCCATAATTAATTCCCCTTTTATAATCGTAATTATAATTTACCTATTATTACCTAGATTTGCTATATCTATTAATGATTCAGCCCAAAGATCAGAATAATTTAATGATGGAACATAATCTAAAATCTCACCGCCGGCATCTATAAATAGCTCTTGGTATTCATCACCAATCTCAATGATAGTTTCTAGGCAATCAGCAGTAAAAGCAGGTGAAAAAACAAGTACTTTCTTGTGATTATTTAAAGGTAATTTTTCTAAAACTTTATCAGTAAAGGGATCTAACCAATTATTTGTTAGTCTTGACTGGAAAGTTACCTCATATTTTGATTTATCTAGATTTAGTTTGTCTGCAATAAGTTTTGTGGTTTGATAAACAGTAGCTTTATAACAAAATTTATTTTTTTCAGTAATGCCAATCTCACAGTCATTATCAGAACATAAGCTATCTTGATAAACATTATCAACATGGCTATTAGGAACCCCATGGTAACTAAAAATAATCTTGTCATAAGAATTTATATCAAATTGTTTTGCTTTTTCTATCCATGAATCAATGAATAATGGGTTATCGTAGAATTGATTAATAAAAGTCACTTTTGGTACTACCCATTTTTTTCCTAAGCATCTTGAGACCTCCTTATAAACTGATCCTGTAGTTGCAGCTGCATAATGAGGAAATAGAGGTAAAATTATTATTTCATCAGGATTATCTGAAAGAATTTCATCTAAAACGTTTTTAATAGATGGTGATTGATAGCGCATGGCATATCTAACATCTATATTATTAGGTAGCTTACTTGATAAAACTTTAGTTAACTCTTTTGTATTATGAAGAAGTGGTGAACCATAATCAGCATGCCATACTTTTTTATATATTTTTGAGGAGCTAAAAGATCTAAATGGACAAATAATAAAATTTACTAAGAAAAATCTTAATACAGGATTTATATCTAATACTTTCTCATCAGATAGAAATTCCCTTAAATATTTAAAAACATTCCAATAAGATGGGCTATCAGGTGTTCCTAGGTTAATTATTAATAGTGCCTTTTTCATTTTTTTATTATTTATGTTTAAAAACAGGATTAGTAATTATAAATATAAAACATATTAAGCACAGAATCGAAGAAAAATAGTATAAATATTGAGGATTGTATGCATATATTGGCATAGCGATGACAGGTGTCAAAATGTGGCCTATAGGATAAACAGACCCTAAGTAACCTGCTACGGAGCCTTGATGCTCAGGTGATTGTGCTAAAGATAATGAAGATGATATGGCTGGACGCAATAAACCGCCACCTAAACCGTTAACAATAATCGCTAAATAATATACTGAAATCTTAGGATATAAAGCCATGAATATATATGAAAATGATAATAATAAAATACCGTAAATCAATAATTTATTGTTTGGTAAGGGAAATGCATCAGTAAAAATATATTGGCTCAGTATTGTAGAAATGGAAAGAAGAACAAAAGTCATACTAATTACGACAGGAAGATCATCAATATTGGGAAATGTATCAAAAAGATAAAAGCCAATAGTTTGAATTAATGAAGCAAGACACAAGCTTGATATAGAAGCTATTAATAAAAAAGGCCATACTGTATTTGAGGACCATGAAACTCTTTTTGACAACTTTGTATTATTTGATGATATTAAAGATTTATTTTCAAGATTTTTATAAATTCCAATAGAAGCAATAATGCCTAGAATACTAAAAATATAAAATGGTGTTTCTTTTGATATAAGAATTAAAAAACCTCCAATTAAAGGTCCTGCAACAGTACCAATTAAAAAACTTGATTCAAGTCGAGCGAATTTAACAGTTCTTTTATCATCTGATGAGGTATCTGCAACATATGCAAAAGAGGCAGGCCTAGTAGCTGAGCCCAATAGACCATTTAACATTCGACCAAATACCAATAGTGGAAAAAGAAAAACTAAATCTAATAAGTTTTTTTCAACTAAAAATAATGGAGTTATCATTGCTATTAAAGATGCTGAGTAACCAAAAAGACCTAGAATAACAATATTTCTTCTTCCGTATTTATCACTAGCCCTCCCCCAAGATGCACTAGTTAAAGCCCAGCCAATAGCTGAGAATGCAAAAATAGAGGATGTTTGGACCTCTGACAAACCTAATTCTCTGGCTAGAGGTGGAACAATAACAAAAACAAATGATTGTCCTAATCCAACTGTAAATAGGCCAAATTTAAGCCAAGAAGAGCCAGATTTATTCATTAAGATATTTTCTTTATACCTACAATATCTCTAATTGAAGATAACATTTCTTGCGCTATCGGTCTTACCTTTTTAGAACCTTCTTTCAATAGATCATTTAGCAAATTTTTATCATTTTCAAGAGATTTATATTTCTCTCTTACAGGCATCATTTCATTATTAACAACATCAAATAATTTGTTTTTAGCATCGCCCCAACTAATACCTTCTTTGTAGTGATTTTCAAATTCTTCAATCATTTCATTATTAGCAAAATATTTATATAACTTAAATAGTGTGCAGTTTGATGAATCTTTAGGAACACCAGGTTCTAATGAGTTTGTAACTATCTTTGCTATAGCTTTTTTAAGTTGATTTTCAGTGGATAATAATGGAATTATATTTCCATAAGATTTTGACATTTTTTGACCATCTATCCCAGGAACAGTATCTTTCTTGGATTGAATAATAGCTTCTGGTAATTCAAAGGTTTTTTTGTATATATGATTGAATCTCGCAGCTATATCCCTGGTCATCTCTAGATGTTGAATTTGATCAGCTCCAACAGGGATATGTGTAGCATTGAACATTAAGATATCAGCAGCCATTAATACTGGATATGAAAAAAGACCCATAGTTATACCTTTGTCTTCATCGGCTTTGTTATTGCTAGTTGCAGCTTTATATGCATGTGATCTATTCATCAGACCCTTTGCTGTAACACAATTTAATATCCAACTAAGTTCAATGATTTCGGGAATGTCAGATTGTCTATAAAAAAAAGATTTATCGACATCAAGACCAGAAGCTAGCCAGGCCAAAGCAACGTTTTTAACTGATTCAGATACTTCATGGCCATTAGAATTTTTGATTATGGCGTGATAATCTGCTAAAAAATAAAATGATTCATCATAATTTTCAGCTTCTTTTAGAGCTGGCTTAATAGCTCCCAAATAATTTCCAATATGAGGAGTACCAGTTGTTGTAATACCTGTTAGAATTCGTTTTTTCATTTGGTATAATTATAAACTTCAAAAGAGATTAATGTGAAAACAAGTCAAGATTTATTTAAGCAGTTAGATGAAGCTGAATCTTTATTTACAAAAGGTTCGATAAAAGATGCACAAAAAAAGGTTAGAGAAGTTATAACAAAATCTAAAGAATTAAATAAAGTACCAAACAAACTCAGACATAAACTTAATTTTGCAATTGGCCAATCAAGATATTATGATGATATGTCATCTTTTGCTACTAACCCAAAAAGAGAAGAGTTAATTAAAGAGATATCTACAATCATTGGAAATCCTTTAGAAAGTCCAAAAAAACAAGCCCACTTAATTCATGATATTCAAACTAAATGGCAACTACTTGATTTATCTAGCAGGCCTGCTTCAAAAGAACAGTGGAATAAATTTAACGAGTTAACTAGCAAGGCATGGGAACCATGCAGTGAATATTTTGATGAGTTAAAACAAATAAAAGTAAATAATGCAGTTCAAAGAATAGAAATTATTAATAATATTAATAAATATGTTCAAGATAATTCATCAAACTGGCCTCAACCTAAATTCTTAATTCAATTTTTAAGGCAGTCATTTGATAGTTGGCAAAAATATGCACCTGTTTTAGATAAAGATCTCAATAAATTAAGAAATGCTTATTTTGAAGCTAAAAAACCTATTAATGATGCAATTAAAAAACAAGAACAGATAGTCATAAAAACCAAAGAATCTTTGATAGAAAAAGTAAATGCTATATCAGATGAAGATAATGATATATGCATTAAGAAATTTAATGATTTAAAGAATGAATGGAAAAAAGCAGGTTCGGCTGGAAGGAAAACTGATAATAAACTTTGGGATAAATTTAACAAATCTGCAGATAGATTCTTTAATGCAAAGAAAGAGATTATAGATGCTGAGCTCATAACAGCTAATAAACTATTATCACAAGTTAATACTAATGAGATTTCAATTAAAGAAGCCACAAAAAGCTTGGCAAATCTTAAAAATATTTCTAAAACAAAAGAATTCAATTCTATTCAAAGACAATTTAATAAAAAAAATAAGGAACAAGAATTAAAACTAAAGCAGATTAAGGTTGATTCATATGCCAGTCTGCTTGATGCATTCTTAAAAAATGAACTTAACAAGACTCAAATAGCTACTTCTATAATAAATAAACTTAATGAAAAGCCACAAAAAAAATCTAATACCGATGCATTAACTTATGCATGTGTAAAATTAGAGGCACTTGCTGGAATTGATTCATTGAAAAAAGATTCTAAGTTAAGACAATCTATTCAAATAGAAATGCTCACAAATAAATTTAATAAGACGTCTAATCAGCTCAACTCTTTAGAAGATTTATTAATTCATTTTATTAATAATATTTCATCAAAACCCACAGCAGCAGAAAAAACACTTTGGAAAAGAGTTTCAAAGACCATCGAAATTCTTATTTAGTGCTCAAGCTCTGTCTTTAAGCTGTCTTAGTATGTCTGAATGTCTATTCTTATTAAGACTATAGTAGTAAAAAAATATTAGAGGTATTACCAATAAAACGGGGCCAATAACACCTTGAACAAAAAATAATGAATATGCTTGATCGTATGTTGGCGTCTCAGCTGTGATATTTAATACCCATAAAGTTAATCCACCAGTTAACGCACCAAATGCTGTATTAACCTTTTGTACAAATGAAACTGCTGAATATAAAACCCCTTCTTGTCTTTTACCACTTTGCAACTCAACCTCGTCTGCAATATCACCAATCATTGCATCCCTAGTCATATTGCCTGCAATACTTAATGTAGAAATAAATATTAATGGCATGCATAAAAACAGAACCAAAGTGGTAGTACCTTTTTCAGGAGTTAAGCCTAAGTTATAAAAAATAAATGCGATTGGGCTTGATAACGCTACACCAGCAACACAAATCAAAACAAAATTTCTTTTACCAATAAACATTACAAATTTAGGTGTGATATAAAATGCTAAAAATGCAGCTCCAAAATATATATATAAAAAAATACCTATCTGACTACCATTAAGTTGCCAAAAATCAGTATTTATAAACAACGTAAGGCTGTTTAGAAGACCCCAGCATATTGATAAGGACAAACTTCCTAAAAAAAATAGAACAAAACTTCTATTTGACAGTGCAATTTTTAATTCAGATACAATTTGTTTTAATGATACTGTCCCTTTCCATAAGGATAAATTTTTGATTTGATTGCTAGTGGTAAATGAGGAATATAAAATACTTAAAACCATAACGATTGAACCTGTTAATGCAAGAGGAAAATAGGCCTCTGGATTTAACTGTCCAAATGAAAATTCTTTAGTAGATTTAAAAAAAATATTATATGCAAGAAATGCATTACAAATTCCTGCAATCCAAGCAAACATTTCTCTCCATGAGAATAATTTGGTTCTTTCTATATAATCCTTTGTTATTTCAGCTCCAAAAGATCTATGAGGCACTTCAAAAAAAGTCATACCTATCCTAGTAAAACTTGCACAGACAAACATCCACCAAAACAATTGATTTTGAGATAAATTCCAATCAGGCATTGGGGTAAAAAGTAAAACATAAAAAATTGAAACAGGAATAAATGAAACAAACATAAATGGATGCCTTCTTCCATATCTAGAATTTGTTCTATCAGAAATGGTTCCCATTAGAGGGTCTGTAAAAGAATCAATAATAAGAGCCAAGCCAATTGCAAGCGATGCAAGTAAGGGATCTAATCCAATTACTCTAGAATAAAAAAATAATAAAAAAAAAGTAAATGTATCTGTTTTAATTCCGTTGGCTATTGCTCCAACAGAATAATTAAATTTAAAAGCATTATTAAGCATTATCTTCACTTAAATGAGTTAATAAATCATCTTTAAATAATTCAAAAACTGGTTCCTCTATTAAATGTCTCATTTTTGGGAGAACAATTAAATTACTGTTATTTATATATTTATGTGCTTTATAAGCATTTTTAACCTTTATTAAAGGATCTTCATTACCATGAATAATTAACGTTTTAGATTCAATAGATTTAACCTTTTGTATACGATTTTCTGAACTTAATATAGCCATAAGCTGTCTACTAAAACCACTATCATCAGGACCTGCTCTATTAATAGATTCAATAGATTTATTATAAAACTCTTCACTATCAAGATCACTTTCATCAATCCCAATCAATTTAAAAATGCTTTTTGTTCTTTCTATTCTTTCCTCGTTAGTTGCATTTGGATTTGCTGATCTGCTCATTAATAGCTTCCTTACATCTCGTCTTGGGCCGTTCAATGGACTAGGTACTGAAATAGATGAGGCAATGAGTGTAAAAGTTTTAATTCTTTCAGGATGATTAGCTGCTAATATTTGAGCAATCATACCACCCATAGAAATTCCAAGTAGATGAGATTTTTCAATATCTAAATGGTCTAATATTGCTACAGCGTCGTTGGCCATATCATCAAGTGTATAAGGAGCATTAATAGGTAATCTTAAATAGTATCTAAGATAAGTACTATTTATTGTTTTAGTTTTATTATTTTCAGAAAAAAGATCATTGTTTAATCTTGAAGATAAACCCGAATCTCTATTGTCGAATACTATTGGTCTAAAGTTATTTTCTATTAAAAAATTTATTAAATGATCTGGCCAATTTATTAATTGCCCACCAAGTCCTTGAACTAAAATTATTGGATCAGCGAAATTAGGGCCGTAATCTCTATAAACAATCTTTACATTATCGTTATAGACAAAAGATTCTTCAAATGAAAATAAAGAAGTTGTAGTAAACAAAATTAATAAAACTTTATATAAAGGCATTTATTCTGTCCTTTATATTTTTTCTTAAGCACCCCCAAAAAAGCATAACATCATAACTATGCAAGTCACCATTGAAATATCTTATTTTTTTATATCTATCAACTAAAGGTCCTCTAGCTTCTAGAAGGCCTGTTTTACTATTTAAGGCAGAAGTAAAGTCTTGCACGCTACTGTATCGTATAGATTTATTTGATCTAGAGTGTGATGAGGACAATCTATCAGCAAAATCATAATTATCAGCCTTAGTAATTATTGAGCTATGACATTCTGGTTGTGAAATCCATTCATTCGAGTTATTCCATGAAAATGGATTAATACCATAAATTTTTTGATCCATATATTCAAAATCCCATCCAGATGGTTTCCAGAAAATTGTTCTTTCACGAGCTCTTTTAAAGCCTTCAGCAACAGAACACCATGATAATAAGCAATTAGTGTCATTAAAGTTAACTGATTTAGGAATAGATGGAAATAAAGTCTCATATTCCTTTTCAGGAATAATATATCCAATTACATACGCACAAATCATTCGTTTTTGAAGATCAGTATCTTGTATATATTTTGAAATTAAGCGTTGAGCATGAAGAGCACCTTGGCTATGTGACATTATTATGTAAGGCTTATCATCATTAAAATTTTCAATAAAATAATTAAAGGAATTAAAAATATCTTCAAAAGCTAAATCATGAGCTTTGGTGCCATCAGAATTTTTAGCAAAATATGAGTAGTAAGTAGCTTGCCTATATTCAGGAGCATAAATATTACATGAATCATTAAATGGAGTTACTTGGTTAGATAACATTATCTCAGTTCTTTCAAAAGTAGAATGATTTTTAGACATATCTGAATTCCAAGTTTGTTCAAAGCAACCTGTTGGATGAATATAAAAAACATCAACGTCATTCTTATTTTTATTAACTTTTAAATCATTGTGAGGAACAAAAAATTGATAGCCATCTATATCTGGATGAGCAGCCCATGATTCTAAATTACTGTAATCAGGTGCTTTAGGGTGGACAGTCTCTTCATAAGAATTGATAGGCTTTATAAGCTCTAAAAATTTTTCAAAAATCTGAGACATTAAATGAGTATATCCTAAAATGGACTTTCAACTATCTTGTTAGTGGCTGATGAGGTAGCAATCACGATATTATTTTGATACAACACAGCTTCAGTGAAACAGATTGATTTACCCTCCTTGGTAATTTTAGCAACTGTTTTAACAGGGCCTGGCGCGCATGTCCTTAAAAATTTTACATCAATATCTAAGGTTAATGGTATTTGTTTACCTTTAGCTTTATATATTAAAAATTGAGCCATGCAACAATCTAACATACCAGTTACAAAACCACCTTGAACAACCATACCATTTGAATGTGTTAACTCTTCTCCAGGATTAAACTCAACTACAAATGAATCATCTTTAGGATATGCATTTGTAATATTAAATATTTTTAGAAATGGTGGAATCTCTCTAAAAAATTCTGATATGTCCTTTTTATTATCTGACATTACGGTTACCGATTGGCGGAGGGAGTGGGATTCGAACCCACGGTGCCGATGAAAGCACGACGGTTTTCAAGACCGTTACAATAAACCAGACTCTGCCATCCCTCCTGATTTTGAATTAGCTATTTTAAAGGGTTTTGTGAGTTACGCAATTACTTTATTTCTAGTGGTCATAATTGTCGAAAAGGTCTTTATCTTCATGCTTATCCCAAGATGGTATTGCCTGTAGTAGTTCTGTATCTGAAGAATCTTCAATACCATCATAATCATCATCCTTAGATTTAGAAGCGTCATCAGGATATTATACCTAATAAGCAAAATCAAAAGATTAGCATACAAGTTAATTCTTTTTAATTAATATAATTAACGCTAAGCTTATTGGCCACAACCCTAATAGAATTTCTCCGATATATATATGATTATATTCAGTTCCATGAATAAAAATTGCAATAAGATTAAATATTGCTGCACCTAAATAAATTATGCCTGCAGAAAAAAACCATGCTGGATTTAAAGTAAAAACACCTAGCAATGCAAATATAAATGTTGCAACAAAAAAAGATGTAAAATCTCTCAATAATGCATTTTGAGCATTATCACTTAATTCTTTTAAGATAAAACCAAAATCTGCAGCTGCAGTTTCAGGCGTAAATATCCAGTTCAATACGAATCCAAGAATTATATAAGCATATAAAACGCCTAAATATCTTATTATAAATGTATAGTTATAGTTCTTAGAAATTAAGAAATAATAAAAATAACCACCAAAAAATCCAGCTAACCAATGTAATATTTTTCCAAAAATTGTTCTGTAACCGCCTAATAATTCTGATTCAAATAGCAGCTCAACTATTAAATACATAGCGATCCCAATTGCGCATGCGCCAGCTAATGCATATAAATACTTAATAGAGAAATTTATATAGTTGCTCAAAAAGCTAGCAATACTGAAAGCTATTCCAAAAGCAATTATTATAATTCCATATAAAAGTATGCCTAATCTCTGAAAATCAAATAGCAAAACCTCAAGAGATGTAAAAATCCCAATAGACATGTTTAGTGAATTTAACCAAATTAAATTTGATATAGATGAAATAGGTGTTATTAACATCACAGTAAACAAGGATGCTGAAAGAACAGCAAATGGGTACTTAGCTGTATTCATGACTATTTTGGTATGACTTTAATTAATTTATTATTTGAACCATCAGTAAGAATATATATATAACCTTTGGGTGAATCTTGAATATTTCTAAGTCTAGAATTTAAATCTGAAAATAAAGATTTTTGTATTTTTAAATCATTTTTATTAATTTGTTTAACATCTTTAGACACCAATGCTGTTATCAAAAAATTATTTTTTAGCTCAGGGTAAAGATCTTTCTCATAAAAAATCATATCTGATGGTGCTATCGATGGAATCCAATAAAATAATGGCTGCTCCATGCCCTCTTTCTCAGTAAATGGGCTAATAACAGCTCCTGAATAATCAATGCCATATGTAATTGCAGGCCAACCATAATTTAATGATGGTTTTATTATGTTCAGTTCATCACCACCCTTTGGACCATGTTCATGTTCAAATATCAAGCCAGAACTTGTAACGACTAAACCTTGCATATTTCTATGACCATAGGAATATATGTCTGATAAAGCATTTGGATCTGATATAAATGGATTATCTTGGGGAATCGAGCCATCTCGATTGATTCTAATAATTTTACCAAAATGATTATCTAATCTTTGAGCTTTCTCTCTATGATCATAACCGTCACCACTAGTTAAAAGTAAGGTACCATCATTTAAAAAAGCAATTTTGGCACCCATGTGTGCTGGTGATCTTCTATAAGCATTAGCTTCAAAAATAACCTTTCTGTTAACAAGCTCATTATTTTTTAGTTCGGCTGAAGATAAATATAGGGTAATTTTTTTATTATCTTTTTTAGCAGAGTAGCTTATATAAATTTTATTATTAGAATCAAAATCAGGATCTAAAATAACCTCGGAAAGACCTCCCTGTCCTGAATATTCAACTTCTGGTAAATTCCCTACATTTATAATTGATTTATTTGTTAATGAAACAATTTTTAATTTGCCAGGCATTTCAGTAAATAGAATCGTGTCTTCATTCAAAAAAACAAAACTCCAAGCATCATCTAGATTATCAAGAACCGTTTCATACTTATAAGCAAATGAATGCATTGAAAAAAGTAATAAAAATGATAATAAAAATAGTTTCATAATATCTAGAATTTATAAATATATTATAGATTAAATTAAAAGCCTATAAATAATCTAATTAAAATAACAGGCACTATTAAAGATAATAAAAGTAATAATAAAAATTTCCATTTATTCATAACTGTTTTTATTGAAATAAAAAAATATAGGTATAATCAATTATTAATGGATTATACGACTTATTTAATTGGAAATATTATTTTTATAGTGTTGTTGTACTGGGTAGTAAAAAATAAAAATAATTGGTAAAAATAAAGAGATAAATATCATGGGGACAGTTTTTTTATATTCGATTATATTTTTATTTATTGCAGTAATAATGTGGTCTTTTGAGGGCAGTAAATTTACAAATTACACACAGAATATGGCTATGTTACTTTTTTTTAAATTTAGCAAATGGTTTTTTGTTCTACTGGCATTTGGAATGCCATTAGTTAATTAATTTAAAATGAATTAAAGCTGTAATGAAGAAATTATATTTAATTTTTATATTTTTATTAACTTTTCAGGTTTATGGAGAATTTAATACAAAGTGCTCAATTCTTATTACTAAAAGACTTCAATCATCTGAAGATGCATATAAAGACGCGATTAATAAAATAAATAGCTGTAATAAAAATGATATCTTATCAATAACAAGCTTCTTGGAAGAGCCAATATCAAAAGTTTATATTACAGATATAATCCAAACATATTGTATGTTTAATCATGAAATAATCACTCTGTTGGATAAAAATACAAGCAACCTAAGTTGTGTTCATCGCGGTTTACCTCGAAATGAAAGAAAATTTATAATTAAAAACTAAATATCATTTAACATAAATGTTGCTTTACGTAACATCTAGTCAATATTAACTTCATATCAGGCTACTATATTAACAATTGAAAGTACTCCTCAAAATCTAACAGATACTTTCATTTGATGGCAGGCATCATCCCCTTACCTGCCATCAAAACTTAAATATATAAGTTACAACCCATTAACACAAGAATTACTACTGATGGTATCCATATTATTGGTCTTATTAACTTGTATTGATACAAATTAAAGATAGCTCCTAAAAGATATAAAACTCTTAAGCCGAACCAAGCTTGAGCTAACATCAAATTATCAACATTTAATATTATTGATAATAATGCAAATGCAAGAAAGATAGGTAGTGATTGTCTTAGATTATCGCTAGCTGACGCCATTCGAGATGACAAAGGTGTCATGTTTGAAATATCACCACCGGTATACGTCCACTGAATGAATGGAACCTTGTGTAGCGATAAGGTCATAGTTAAAAACAAATGGATTAAATAAAAAAATCCAACACATATAATTAAATTTGACATAAACTCTCCTAAATTATGTTTAGAACATTATTTTATATTATTTTTAATATCTTAGATGTTTTTTAAGTTCATCTAAATATGAATCATAATTTTTCCAGTAATCTAAACCTGAAGTATAAATGGGTTGACGAACTTGTTGAGCGCTTGGAGTCTTAACAGATCTTTTGCTTTTATAAAACTCTACGCATGCTTGTTCATAAGGTAGCTTACAATAATCTAAAATCACTTTAACTGTTTCTTCAAAATTATTTACTAGATCTTCATAATTTATAGATAATATTTGATTTGGTAAAACTTTATTCCAATGATCCATCAACTCGATATAGTTATTGTAATAGTTACCAAGTCTCTCGAAACTATATGTAAACTCTTGACCTTCAGCAAATAATTGTTTGAAGCAAGAGAAACATGCTGACATAGAATTTCTTCGTATATCTATAATTTTTGCATTAGGCAAAATTAATTTAATTAATCCAATATGTCTAAAATTATTTGGCATTTTATCAATAAAATAGACTCCATCTCCTCTAAATACCTCTGAGTCTTTTATATAGTTTTCACCTATCATTTTTAGTTGTGGTGAAGATAATGATAAAAGTATGTCAGGGTATCGTGATTCTTTATTTTGAGCCCTCCTTAAATTCAATTTATGAGAGGTAGCTAATATATTTGGTAATTCATGCGTTGCATCTACCATACTATGAGAAGCAAGTATTTGCTCTACCAAAGTAGAGCCTACTCTTGGCAACCCTAATATAAAAATTGGTTCATTGGACGAGTGACCCCAATCTTTTTTAATATCAAAAAGATCTTCTGAGCATATATCTTTTTGATTTAAGCATTCATTGATGAAATCGTTAGTTTTATATTTTGTATAAGGCAACTTTAAATCATTTCCTTGTTTGTAATGATTAAAGGATATTTTATATTCAGACATATCTTCATATGCCTTACCAAGAGCAAAATGCATATATATTTTTTCAACATCATTAACATATTCATCTAAAACCATATCCTCAAGACTTTTAATTTCATTATCATCAAAAGTGTAGGTTTTTAGGTTTGCTAAACTCCAATATGCATCACCACAAAAATTATTAATCTTATAAGATTTTTTATACGAAATTATTGACTTATCAATTTGGCCAAAATTCTTATATAAATGACCACAAGAAAGTAAGATTTGATAATTTGATGGGTATTTATTAAGAATTTCTTTATATAAATTTAATGCCTCATATTGATTATCAGTTTGTTGAAGTGTTGCCGCATAAGTTATCTGAGCATTTTTATCATTTGGAAATTTCTTATTTAATAATTCAGCCTTTTCTAAGGCTGGTCCATATTTTTGTCTCTTAATTAAGATATTAATATATTGTATGAGTGTATCTATATTATCAGGCTCAAATTCTAAACAACTTTCTAATAAAAATTCTGCATCATCATATACATGTAACTCAGTACAAATTGTCCCCAATAGTTTCATTCCCTCGATATGATGAGGAACATTTTGTAAAAAATATCTGCACAAATCATCTGCTTTTTTAAGTTTGCCCTCATGGATAAAGCTCAGTACCGATTTAAGTTCTGGAGGTAGATTTTTTAAAAAAATTATATTTTTATCAGCTACTTTTAGAAGATCTTCGCTAGCATTATCTAAAGAAAGAATACCTAACCAAGAAGCTTGAAGTGATGGATTATAATTAACAGCAGATGCATATGCCTTCAAAGCTAAGTCTTTGTTATTAAGTTTTACATAATTATGACCATATTCTTGATATGCCCTACCGTAAGTACTATTTATCTTTAATAAATTTGATAAAGATAATATAGCTTCCTTATATCTTTCTAAATATCTTAGATTTACAGATAAATAAAACCAATAATCTAATTCATTTAATTTTTTTTTATTAGCTTCAATGAATTTAAGAGATCTATCAAATTTTTTTGATGATATTAATTCTCGTATTTGATTATTTATCTTAGTGTCAGATTTCATGTTAAATAAAAAAAGGCCAGTTAAGACTGGCCTTTTGATTCTATATGTTTTTCTTAGAATTTACGAGATATACGAACACCCATGTTTCTTGGTCTGTTCGTAGTAATTCTAGGAATATCATCCTGATCGTTATAATAAAGATTAGCTCTTTCGTCAGTAAGATTTCTAACAAAGAATTCCATATCAGTTTCATTGATAGTCATACCAAAAGCTATATCAAATGTTTGATACTTAGGTTGATCTAACACTTTTGCAGATTCAAATGAATTATATGTTTCACTAGCGCTCTTATAAGCAAACTGCATATATGCTGGGTTATCTTTGTAAGAAATATCTTTTCTTAATCTAATATTGTATTGTCTTTCAGGTGACAATGGTAAAGGGCTTCCTATATCAACGATAGGAACTGTTTGTGCAACATCCTTTACAATTTCAGTATTATTTAGAGAAATTGCAGCAGCAATAGTCCAGTTATCTGTAGGATACCAAAGCATATCGGCTTCAAAACCACTAATATCTGCATCAGCAGCATTCTCAACAAAGGTTAATATCGAGATATTAGTTGGATCAAATTGAGATACTTGTATGTCTGTCCATTCAACCATGTAAGCAGTAGCATTTAATCTCATAGCACCGTCAGCAAGAATTGTTTTAATACCAAGTTCTGTATTTAACACTTCATCTGATTCAAAGGTTGTGCTTACATTAGCTCTATAGTTATCTCCAGATCCCTCACCACAATATCCAGCATCAGTAGAATCTAGCCCAGCACATGAGTTAGTAAGACCGCCACCTCTATTGTATCCACCAGGTCTATAACCCTCAGATCGAGTAAAATATACTAAAGTATCATCATCAACTTTATAACTTGCAGTTAGTTTAGTTATTGTGTCAGACATGTTAAGAGGATCTACTGTATGAGTTCCAGATAATGGCTTGGCAACTCCAGCAGTACCATAATTTCTTCCACCAGAAGTACTTACAGCCAAACCACCAAATTTGGATTGACCTTTGTAATCTATATCTAAGTCATAGTTACGAGCTCCAAAAAGAAGATCTAATTTTTCAGTTAAAGGGAATGTTAACTCAGCAAAGAATGCTGTTTGTTTATCATTTCTTTCAATATCATTAAAAAATCTATATTCAGGATCTCTTGGATTAGGATTGTTAGCAAATACATCTGTAATAATTGGATTTGGTCCAACAGTTGGATATGAATCTAAGAAACCTAAATAACCGTAATCGTTTTGAGTTTGTAATTTACTATCTTCAATAAATACACCCGCAGTGTATGAGAAAGGTAAATCACTTAAGTCATTTGATGAGACTCTAAATTCATGAGTAGTTCTTTCATTATTATCTAATAAATCTACTTGAACTGTACCCCTTCCACATGAACCGACGACACCTGCATCAGCATCTGTGTAAATACAAGTATAGTAAGGCATATAACCACCAACATTGATATAACCAGAATAATCAACTGTTTGTTCAGCTTCTCTATCTAATACAGAACCAGTATATACAACATCTAGTTTACCCATTCTACCTTCTAAAGTGATAGCTGTTTGCGAGAATGAATCTTCCAGTGTATCTGGAACATATCTTTGCACTTGAAGATCTCCAACTTCTGGGTCGTAATCCCATACACCATCAGCTTCAATTGTCTGATCCATATGAGTGATTAGTAGATCCCAGTCATCATTAATTGTATGCGCCGATGATAGTCTAAATCCCTGATATGATGAATCATTAAAGTCATCTTCAACAAGGTGAGTGTTAGGGGTCTCGACATAGGTAGCAGCTTCTGCATAATTGCCAAGAGGTCCACCAAAAGCGCCTCTTCCCTCAGAACTCCATACGCCAGCTACATTATCAATGTAACCACCATTATTTGCATTATATAAGACACCTCTGATAGCCCATGTATCACTTACAGGAACATTGACAAAAGCATCAAAAGAGGAACTCATATCACCATTAGAAGTATTAAATAAAGATCCATTAAATCCGCTCTCTGAAACTTCAAATTTTGGCTTATTAGTTATTAATCTTACTGTACCAGCCTGAGAACTTGCTCCAAATAAAGTTCCTTGAGGTCCAGGTAACACCTCAATACGCTCCATATCTGCTACATA
>ERZ802830.1287-NODE-1287-length-24069-cov-13.0293_pt1 | contig 24069 bp, 21 predicted proteins | sample MGYA00345654_ERZ802830 | MGnify/ENA primary metagenome ERZ802830 (study PRJEB30503, sample SAMEA104212375) | marine metagenome | biome: Westerlies Biome; feature: [SRF] surface water layer (ENVO:00010504) within the epipelagic zone...; material: water...
ATTAATATTTTCTATTTGCTGTTGACCAAATATGGCATTGTATTCTTCTAATTTATTAATAAAAATGTATGGTATATCTACATTCAAAAAACCATTAATATATAATTCTGAACTAATAATAGATTCAAAATTATCTATAAAATATTCAATTAATAAATTATTCTTATTATAATAATTAATACATACCAAATATTTTTCGGAATTAGCCATTCGACTAGTGTTTGGTTTTATTATATAAACTGTTTCATACAAATTATTTAACAAATATAGTAAATCTATTGTTGATTTTGTAAATATATCAAAAATTTTTAATATAAATTTACCTCCTTGTTTTTGCATACTTAATGCAAAACATATCTGTGCAAAAATTAATTTTATACTATTTTTCTCTTGATTATTAAAATCAATAGAAAAATCAAACCCACCATCTCCAGTAATAATATCCATCGAATTTTTATATTTTTCATAACAATATTTTAAATTATTTGCTTCGAATAAATCGCCGTTTTTTTCTGGACCATTATCAATTATTACATTCGGATTTCTTTTTAAAAATTCTTGACTTTTTTTCCACCCAGGAATATCGTAATTAGTAGATTGTAAAGTTATTCCATAATAAATATTTTTTGGATTATCGTGTAAAAAAATTAATGCCTCGATAAATCCACCAGGACCTTCCGCCAAATGAAATGATTTAATTGGATTATCATTGGCGGGAATAATTTCAAAATTATTACATATTTCTACCATTTTATAAAATGACCGAGATAAAGGTTTTAATTTAGATATACTAAATTTTTTTTCAGGAATTAAAGAATGAATATATTCATATGGATTTGTATATTTTTTATACATATCCCATTCATTTAAATGTTTATTTATTTCTTGCTTGATGTTAGATAAATAATAATTTAATGATTCTGAAATCCAAATATTTTCAATATTATTTGTATATTTTACATCAATATCATTAATCGTTAAATTATTAATTATTTTTGGCAAAATAAAATGATTCATATTAGATGCGATATATAACATGAATTTATTTGTTTAGATTATTTTAATAAATATCTATTTAAAATTTGCGGTCCCGATATTCAGTACTATCATCATTATGTTATAATATATTTAACGCATTTTCAAATAATTTTACTTGTTTCGAATATAAATGTATATTATATTTTTTTTTCGTATATATATTATTTAACCAATATTTCAAAGATACTGTCAAATAAATATTCTTATTATCACTCTAAATATCTGTATCGGTATCATTATCTATATCATGATCAATATCTCTATCAGTATCAATATCTCTATCAGTATCAATATCTCTATCAGTATCAATATTATTATAATTAAGAAAATCATTATTATCATCAATTATTGTCGCACTACTAACATTACTTGCGCAATCTAATATACTGAATAGATTAGTTGGACTAATTATACTAGCGGGATTGGATAAACTCGCTGCACTATCTTTAATGCTCTCAACATTTAAATCTGTTATGGTATCTGGTAAATTTAAATGATTCATATGATAATTATATTATATGGATATAATATAATTATTTAGATTATTTTATTGTATTATTTATTGTGGTTTTTTGTACTTTTTTTGACGATAAAGGTTTTGATGTTGGTGGTTTTGATGTTGGAGGTTTTGATGTTGGAGGTTTTGATGTTGGAGGTTTTGATTGTTCTTTTTTAATAGATGTTTTACTCGTCTCCCCCTTGGTCTCTTCTTTTTCCAACGAATTTAAAATTTGTTCCGCCAAATCTATTTCTTCTTCCGACAGATTTAATTTATATTGTTTTTTAATAGATTCACTATCCTGATTTCTTATTTTCTTAAATACAAAATATCTATTTAAAAATGAGATGGTTTTTTCTTCATCACTCATATTTATTGCTTCTCCATATTTGTTATGTTTTTCCTTATGTAATTTCAATTCGCTTTCTAAATTATTATATAATTCATCAAACATACCTGTTGATAATCTTAAATTTTTCTCTATTAATTCATCTTGAGACAATAATACAAAACCATAATTTTCCATTACTCTAATAAAATATGTGAAATTCACCAAATATTCCCGGAATACCTTGTTAATTGATTCCTGATATACATCTATAGCACAGCCTATACTAGAATCATCATTATTAAATTCTGTATTATTATATTGTTTTGTTACTTCCCAGATTTTTTCACCATTTTTGTATAATGTTGTTGACTCTCCTTTTGTTTTGGATTTTAACATATTGAAAATAGTTAAACCATCATAACAAGTGCCTATAAAATATCCATTTAATATAGTGCATTCACTCACATTTTTTATAAAATTATGCATTGTTTCTGTATTTTCAAACATATAATGTAGAGCAAATTGTATAGAACTAATATTAAATCCTTCTTTAACCAAACCATAATTTTTATATACACCCTTTCCTAATACCGTTTCGTCTTTTGTTCCCTCACCAAATAATGCTTTTATAATTTGCTTATTTTTATCTGTTGAAAATGCATCGCTACTTTTAATATTAACTGATGTATTTCCATGTAAAAACAATACATCCGGTATAGATCTAAATTTTTTACAATAATTTAAATATCTAGCGCAAGCTCCGTCCAGTCTATTTTCAACATTATCTCTAGATAAATCAATACCTAAAACAAAAGCAATTTTCGCGAATATCCATTTTGGCAAATCGCCTCCTTTACCAACAGCATAATCTATTAACGTTGAGCCGGGATTGGCTATGTTTTTAATTAATAAATGTTTAACATATAAATTATGGAAATCCCGAAGACCTTTTGTTTGTGATATTTTATTATTTTTATTATAATAAATATCATTATAATCTAATTGTTTCATTACGCCCAAACCACTTGTTATAATATTATCTGTAATAGGATAATGTATACTGTGCCAATTATTATTGGCAGTATGATATGCATTACCAAAATTTTTTAAACCACTTCTTAATTCCTGTGTTTTATCATATCTAATACGGAGTGGTGTCCATCTCCATCCACTTTCTTTAGTTATATCATACCTGAATTCAACTATTACATTATCTTCAATTTCTTCATGTTCTTCGGTAAAGATTTTTAATTCTCCTGTTTTATCTTTTTTTAACATTATGTTAGTTATACCTGCATCATTATCTGTTGGATTAGTAGGATAAAATTGTACAGGTTTATAATCACGTTTATTGGAGTGAGATTCTGTATTTGGTAATTTATCATCTATTATATTTTGACAGGGATTTATATATCCATGTCGCCGCTCGTCAAATCCCACTCTTAAAATTAAGGTATAATAATTTTCTATTTGATCATCTATATTCATATTTATGCCTTTATTAAATTTATTCCCTATAAAATAATCTCCACCGTCTGTTCGTTTTATAGATATTAAAAAGTCAATCGTATTAAATTCCGGAGGTTTCCATTTAAAACTTTGCATCCAAGTGGTTTTAAAATTAGGAGCTTCAAACCCGACTTTATCACTTGCTACACCGACATCAATGGGTGTAAAAATTAAACCATCTGTATTATATTTGAATAATCCATCGGTTGCATTATTTAAAATTTTTTTAGCACCAAGAAATATATTATTAGAATAAAACTTTTTTATATCAAATTCCATCGGAGATTTTTGTTTATCCATAATAGATACTGGTTTTAATGATTTAATTAATGATGACAATATATGCAATCGATATAATATCTGTTTCTCTTGTTTCTCTTGTTTCTCTTGTTTCTCTTGTTTCTCTTGTTTCTTACTAGGAGATGATGGTTCGCGATTTGATTCTTCTGTTCCGTCGATAGCCAATTGAGTGTGGGTGCTATCGTCAGATTCGGAATTAGATACCGACAAGGGAAATCCTGTAATATTTTTATTATTAATATAATAAATATCAAATGCAACAAATAAATTTATATATTTACCATGTTTATCATTTAAAATATGTTCACCATCTATTATACTATTAAATAAATCATTATTTTTTGTTAATGCCCCAGTAAATTGCACATTCATATTAGTATTAATTAAATATATTTTACCATCACCATTTATAAACATCAATTTACGATATCCGTCGGCTTTATCTGTTACCGTATAATTTTTCCGAATATTAGGTATTGTACTATTCAAATCTGTCTGTTGTTCCAAATCTTGTAAATTTTCCATTTGTAACGTTACTGATGAAGGACCTATAAAATCATTCGGAACAATTGGTTTTGTTTTATAATCCCTTTTCTTAATTAACTCAAAATAGTTATTTAATATTAATAGTTGTTCAGAACGGCTTACTGGAAAATTAGTTTCTTGTAATCCTATTAAAATATATTTAATTGTACGTCTAACTAGAGAAACTAATAATTCGTCAGTATTAAATTGCGTAGATACACCTACTAGGGGGTTCACCAATTCTATTTCTATTTCATAATTTTCTGAATTGTTAAAAACATTACTATCTTTAATATTATAGGTAGAAACCATTTTACCATATTTACTAGACGACGATTTTACTATACTTAGATCTATACCAAATGGTAATTTTGAATTAGTAAATCTATAACGCTTGATATATCTAAACATTTTCTTATAATTCTTCCAATTATTTATTAGAGCATTGATCGAATCAGATGTTTTTGAATGTTGTCTCTCAACATTATAACTAATTCTAAAATTAAAATCATTGAAATCAATAGGATAATATGTTATTCCCCCATATGTATATAGAGATTTATCAATAAAGTTATAATTGTCATCTAACAATTCTGGCAAGGAATTATTTATACAATAATTCTGTATATTACTAAATCCATTTATTTCAGTACGAATATTTGATAAATTTGCTTTTTTTACATCATCAGTATTATCTAACATTATTCTCAATAAATATTGGTCTTGATCATTACAATTAAAACCAAAATTTAATAATGACTGTATTACATTATTAAAATTTATCTTAGATATATTCATACCTTTTGTTCCAAATTTTACTTCTAATTCTGGTATTTCATTATCGCTGAAAGTATGCAATTTCTCAAGATATATTTTTAATAATTTATTCATTTTTTCTGATGGCATATTTTCATCCGGCCTTTTAATAGACATATATATTATAAGCTTATTATATTTATATAATATTTAAAGATAATCAATTTTAAATATTATTTAAATTTTTATTTCATATATCATTTTTATTTCATATCATTTTTTCTAATATAAGTTCGTATAATACATTTTTTGTTCTATTTTTATCATTTTCTCCAACTAAACATATAGCTAATTTTGTTGCTATGTCTTGTAATTCTTTTAATGTATAACTAGATGGTGCTTTTAATGGTTTATCTAAATTGTCCACACGATAATACGTTTCAATTATTGATTTGAATTTATCATTTGTTAATTCATAGTCAATATAATATCTATCATCTAGATTAAATATAGTGTTGTAATTATCTAAATTATATTCACTGTTATCTTGATCATAACAAAAAAGATAATAAATACGAGAACGAACAATAACTATATTTTTTTTATAAAGTAAACAAAGAGCTGGTATACTTGCAGTAGTGATTTTTTTTGAATTAACCAATTCATCTTCAACTGGATTCAGTCTTATTTTATGAGTTTTTAATTGATCTTTTATATTACGTAATTTTTCAACGGTATGTATTTTAAAATCGTTCTCAATAGTAAAAACTTTTGCTCTATTGTCCTGATATTTCTCGATATCATATAGAGAAATATAAAAACACCAAAACAATTGGTCTTTTTCTTTTGGCCAGAAAAAATTATTGGATTTAATGTTTGGCTTTTTATTTTTTGCCATTTTTTGAAAATTTGTATTCGCTTTATTTTTGTTGTCCATTTCCTTATCAGGATTATCGGGATTATCAGAATTATCTGTATATTTAATGTTTGAATTTAGCAACATAAATGGTTCTAATTGTTTAATAGTATCTAATTTTGAAATGTGAAAAACCAACTCCATTAAGTTAATATAAGTTATATTAACTTACTAGATTGTCTTTATTTTGTTTAAAATAAATATTTTCCAAATCCTGTTTTTTTAATTCAATATCGTCTATATCTTGATTTTGCAAATTTATATATACTACAAATTCTTCCAATTTTTCTAACATATCATTACTTAAATCTGATAAATTAATAAATGTTCCATTACTATTTTCACTAAATTTAATTGATTTATTTTGTGAAATCATATATAACGCTTCCATGTGATTGCTTGAATCCATTTGTTCTATTCGATCTTTTAAATATGTTAATTTCTCGGTTTTTTTTATTATTTCTGCTTCCTTATTTTCCAGTGATCCCGTATTTTCCAGTGATCCCGTATTTTCCAGTGATCCCGTATTTTCCAGTGATCCCGTATTTTCCAGTGATCCCGTATTTTCCAGTGATCCCGTATTTTCCAGTGATCCCGTATTTTCCAGTGATTCTTTATTTTTTTCATCGTCCAAATCGTCAAAATCTTCGGTATCATCCGATTTCTCCTTAATCAATTCTATACTTTCTTTTATTTTTTCTTTTGTTTTTTCTTTTGTTTTTTCTTTTATTTTTTCTATAATTATTGTTTCAACTATTTCTTCTGGTAATTTTATAGGCTCCGGTTCTTCAATTAATTCCATTATAAAAATTTCTATTAAAATGCTTTTAATACTATTTATTTTATTTTTTCTAAATATTATATTTTAATCCACGATTCTGTTTTTCTAAATGTTCTACTCCCTTTAATAATTTATTAAACGCATGTTTATCTGCTAACTTTTTATCTGTTTTTCTTAAGCGTTTCAATGTATTGCTGAATTTAGTATGGTGGGCCGTAATTAATCTTTTATTTTCATTCTCGGCTTTGCGAAATCTGTCAACCAAGTTCTTTTTATGTTTTTCCGTAATTACTAATTTAATATTTTCACGATGTCCAGGTACATGTGTCCCACCAAATAATTTACAACCACACCCTTTTTGCGATTTTCTTCTATTGTATTTTCTTTTTTTTCCTTGTTTTCTAGTAGCCATATATATATATTATACGAATAAAATATTTTCAAGATTCTAAAAAGTGAAAAATCTTCAATTTCTATAAGAGGTATTTTTTTTAGAAAATGGACATTTTAAAATGTCCAAAATCTATATTTATATACTATTATAGAAAGTCAAAATATGCACTTTCTGGTTTTATAGCATAATGATGCGAAATCCGAAATTACGTGAAAAATTTATTATGATAAATTTTTAAGAAAAAATCAGAAATAATTTTTAAAAAGATTTAGGAACTTTTTCTCTTATCATATAAAAGATAATAAATGATAACAAATGATAAGTCAAAATGTTCCAAAAAATTTTCTTGTATACAATGTGACTACTATACGTCACGATTAAGCCAATTTAATCGCCATTTATTGACAGCTAAACATAAAATGATAATAAATGATAACAATATAGTTCCTGACAAAAATTTACAGTGTAAGTGTGGAAAAATATATAAATATATGAGTGGTCTTTCTCGTCACAAAAAACAGTGCAATCAAAAAATGGAACTTTCGGAACCAAATTTGGAACTAACATTATTGTCAGAAAATAACGAAGAATTTCCAATTATATCACAAGAATTAATAATTGAAATGGTTAAGAAACAACAAGATCAAATATTTGAATTAACACATGATTTAAAAGAAGCACATAAAACAATAACAGATTTAATACCGAAGATAGGAAATCATAATACTACAAATAATGTTAAACAAAGATTCAATATAAATGTATTTTTGAATGAAAAATGCAAAGATGCGATTTCTATGGATCAGTTTATTGAGAAAATAGAAATTTCTATGAAAAATTTACTAACAACAAAGGATAAAGGACTAAGTGAGGGAATAACAAACATAATAATAGATAATATGAATAAGCTATCATTATACGAGAGACCAATGCATTGTACCGATAAGAAGAGGGAAACTCTTTATATTAAAAATGATGAATGGGAAAAGGATGAACGAAAAGAATTAATAAATAATTTGTTGAAAAAGGTAGAACATAAACAAATGAAAAATATTAAACAATGGACAGACAAACATCCGAATTATATGGAAGATGATAAACTACAAGACGAATATATTAATCTTGTAAGAAAATGTACAAGTTCAGTTGAAGAATGTAAAGAAAAAGTAATAAAAAAAGTGTGCGATAACGTGTATTTAGAAGATAAAGAATAATACATTTTATTATCTTTTCTTTAATAAATATGTTTTAATCATATGTTTTAAACATATGTTTTAATCATCTTCTTTAATAACCAATTTCTGTTTAGGTGGTCGCCCAGGTTTTCGAGTTTTTGGTGTAAGATTTGTTCCTGATTCGGCGACATCTGATACGGATGCTTTCGATACATTCGGGGCACTTTTACTAGTGCTACTAGTGGCGCTTTTACTGGCACTTTTCTCAATTTTACTAGAAATATCATTTCCTTCACCGGTATTCAATTTTAAAAGTTCAGCAATCGCACAAATATTAATATCGTTTAATTCAAATCGTTGCCCAATGATTTTCACAACAATTTCATCACCCTCAACAACCTTATTAAATAGGGGACTCACATAATGATGATCTCGAGCTACAAATATTACAACTGGACTAATATCCATATTTAATTCTGCTCTAATACCGGCTTTTGTAATATTTTTTGCAACACACGTAATTTCCATACCTTCTACTAAATAACAAACAAAACATTCAAAAACTACCTCAAATACAATAACATTTGCTCTTACTAATCCACTCGAATATGATATAATATTAATAGAATCTGCCCTAACGTATCCTTCATCAATACATTTTCCAGCAAAAGTATCATTCAATATTTTTAATAAAGTATTACTAATATTTTTATCTACATGTTTGATTTCTAATGGGATTTTTCTTGTTATCAATATTTTAGTATAAATATTTGCTTTAGTTTTTTCTCGTTTACTCATTATTAATATATATAAATAAATTCTTTATTTATTTTCAATTTTAAATTATTTTATTTATAATATATTAATAATGGTTCAATCTGGTGGTAATGGAAATTTTCTTAGCAATCTTCACCTAGTTGGAGGATCTGTCGGCGTTAATCAATGTAAAAGCGATGATAATAGTTGGTATTGTCAATTATCTCGAGGTTATAGCGCATTAATTATGGTAATTTCAATTGTTGCTATATGTGGAGTTTTATATTATTTAGCAAAAACCTTTTTATTTTCTGATAGTCATGGAAGGGATTATGAACCTAGTAGAGGTGGTGGTTGTGGAAAAAAATATCAAAGTAAATCAAAATAAATCAAAATAAATCAAAATAAATCAAAATAAATCAAAATAAATTACAGATAAATCAAAAAATTTATTATTTTTTATAGAAATATTATCTATCTAAATTTTAGATATGTTCCCAAAAAAAGATTGGCCACATGCATTCAATAATCAATTATCTTGGGGATTAGTTCCACTATTATTCATTGTATGGTATATATTTCCACAGACAAATTTTGTTTTTGCTACAAGTATGTTGGCAATAATAGCAATTGGAATAATAGAAACGATTTTTTATGAGAAAAAATTGAGTACTATATCTAGATTTATTAGTGTCTTTTTACATTTATTATTATTAATACCATTCTTTGTGAGTGAAAGGTTGATAACAAATATTTTAAACCCTATAACCAAAGAAAAAACCTCAAATAATAATAATAATAATAATAATAATGAATCAAAGAAAAAAGTAAAAATAGATACAGATAAAAATAAATATTTTTATAATAATAATTTTTATACCCTAACTCAATTTAATATTTGGAGCTTTATACTTTTAATAGTCGGAAATTTAATAATACATTTATTACCATATTGGCCATATTATATGGCTAGATGCCAAATGATGATATATTTGAATTCTATTGTTATCGGAATATGGTTATATAATTTTGTAAATTAAATTTTGTGCAAAATATATTTATTTTTACATAAATATATTTTTTATTACGATTTCGATTTAATGTCTTCGTGAACCGCGTCTATTACTTTTACGACGACGGTGTTTTCGTGATCTTTTAACGCCCTTACGTTTATGTGTTCGCCGACCCTTACGCCTGCGACGTTTTCTAGATTTTTTGCCTCCCGTATCGGCTCCCTTTTTGTCTTCCTGTGTCTCTTCCGGTGTCACTTCCTGTGTCACTTCCGGTGTCACTTCCGGTGTCACTTCCTGTGTATCTTTCCGTTTCTTTATATTTTCTATTAATGATGGCTCGGTTTGCGTTATAGGAGTAAAATTCAATGGCGTATTGCGTATCCACAGATTTGATTTTTCCTATAACGGCAAGCAAAATTTTCCTAACGGGTATAAGTTTCAATTCAGATAAAGCTTTACGCAGTTCTTCTTCACTAATATTGTTTTCCTCCAATAATTGATGTGATTTTGTTACATAATTTGTAACGATTTCATTGACCATTTTTTTCTTTTTCTATTCTTTCTTTTTCCTTTCCTTCTTGTTCTGAAATATTCATTATTATATAATCTAAAATATAAAAATTCCAGAAAATCCAGAAAAATCAAATACTAACTTTTTCAATATTATTGACTAAAGCTTCGCCTGGATAGAAAAACCATCGCTTGTCGCCTCGAGCCTCGCTATCAAATAACCGCAAATACAACTCCTGATAAATGCAAATCAAATGCTGATTAAATCTCTTAGTATTTTCGGCATTATAACGAAGTTCACCTAAAACATCATTCAATATTTTTAAAGCCTCGCTTTTCCCACTTTGATCGCATCGCGCTCCTTTATTTCGTTTTTTATCCATTTGTTTAACCCTAAATATATTGAATTCTCCTTTAAAACTTCCAATAAATCCCACATATTTATTAAACATCTCAATCGGAATAATCAAATCCTTAATTTTTGGCTCTAAATCTTTATAATCTTCGCTTTCCGCCAATTTCCATAAATTATCCCGCATTAAAACAACAATAACCACTTCATTTTTCTGTTGCAATATCAGCCCCCGAACGCCCTTATTTGTTATAACTTTACTAGAATAATAATTAAATATTTTCTGTTCAATATCACTCAGTTCACTTGAACTCTTATTATATAAATAATTCAATAAAACAATAGTATTTTCAAACGTCAAAGATTCTAAAATATGATCAAGAGCGAATCCATACAGCGATTCTCGATTTATTCTCTGTTCATCCATCAAATTTTTAATAACAACACTCATAGATTTATAATAGTTTTCTTCGCCTCGCACTAATAATTGATCAGAAATAATAATATTGTAATCTTTTTTTACGTTTTTTATAATTTCTAATGCCAATCTAGTATTTTCTTCTAGAATTTTTTCTACACCAGGTTTATCCTGTTTCTTATCGGCGAGAGTATCTTTCACTACTTTCGCAATACCTTTATCGTCTTCTATATTTTTAAATTTTTCTTCAACATTATAAACCAATTTTTGATGTTTAAATTCGATAGGTGTCATTCTATTATACACGCTCTCTTTTTTGTCAGATAACTCTATGGGTTGAAATATATATAAATCATCTATATTTATTAAGTTCCCGATTCTCTCATATTTATCAACCACAAATTGGTTTTTATTATTCACCAATTCGGTCAATGCATAATCGATTTGTTCCGCCGAATATTCGTGCTGTAAATTAATTAATGGTATTAATTCTAATTTGTAATAAAAATACCGCATTTTCATTAATTCTTTTATTTTTTGTATTATCTTTTCACTATTCAATTCGATATGTGGAAGACTATATGTCATTTTATTTACTTCTATATCCTTTAAATCTACATCTGGTGCGCATTTATAATAGCAATTATCCATATAATCGCACACAGCAGTAAATGGTTTATCGCCGATTTTATAATTAATTGTCTTATTATTGGATAAATTTATTTCGATAGTTTTATTTAATATATTCTCTCTGAAATTCTGTTGATTACTATTTAAAATACAATCTACACTAACCGATTTTAATAATCTTGTAATTTTACCTATTTGAATAGATTTTAATTCTGCCAATCTATAAACATATAAATCGGCCGCTTCATTTTTATTAGTCAATTCTGTTCCATGTAGAAAAATTTGCACATTTCTCTCCCGAAAAGGTAATTTTTTATGACTACAATGTCTTACACCTCGCCCTATAATTTGTTCAACCCGATTCATATTATACCATGGATCCAATATATGGACCTGTCTTATAAATTTAAAATCCAATCCTTCGGCTGCTGCTTGAGATATTAATACAACCTTTACGCGAGCACCATTAACATTATCATCATTTGTACATGCGTTCAAATCTTTTAAATTATTTGGAGATATGGATTTATCTCCAGTAATCATTACATATGTAGCTGGATTAAATTCGCCCGACTTAACCTTCGGATCACTTTTCTTTAAATAGGTCGAATAATCTATTTGTTCACTTGGTGCAGTTTTAAATAAATTATGAGCGTCACCATGTCTGGTTAAACCTATTGATTCTAATGCAAGGGCTACAGGAATAAGTCCACCATCAATATATTGTGAATAAATCAACACAATTCCTGTACTATTTAATATACTATCTAAAATGGATTTAATTTTAGAACTATATTTTTCTATATTTTCATAGCTAAATATATTACCAAATTCGTCGGTTTTAAATTCGAAATTATGGCGGGACATGGGTGTTGTAGTTTGTTCATATTTAACTAATCTATTTAATCCCGATTTTCCAATAAGTTCTTCTGGGTTGATTGTAAATTCTTTCTTTTCTACAACTTTTTCTAATTTTGAATTAGGATATATTATATTCAATGCTTCTATCGGTTTTTGAAGCATTGTATAACCAAATTTATCTAGCTCTTGAAATTGTAATTTTTTCTTATTTTCATTACTATTATTACTATCAGCAAATAGATCTTCTTTCTTATGTTTAATATAATCTATTATATAATTATAGCCCAATTCTTGATATTGAGCAATTTTATCAATATATATATCAATATGTTGCAAATTATGCAAAATTGGTTTATTATTTAATTGGTTTTTGGGATAATCCATATTTAATACTGATTTTGCAATATTGAAATCAGCTGGCCATATTCTATAAGGAAATGTATATGGATTGTCGCCTTTAACAAATGATATATATCCTCTGGCCTTTCGTTCAAGTAATTCCCGACCTACATCTATACCAGCATCGTTTACTACAAAATCTCCATTACTATCAAATACATCGCTGATTTCTAATTGTGATCTATTATCGTTTCTATTAAGTAAATTTATTAACCAAATGATTTCTCTGTAATTATTATAAATTGGAGTCGCCGAAAGTAATACTAATTTAAGATTCTCGACATTATCAACCAATCTGGTTATTTCTTGTGCTACCATTTTGTTTTTACTATCATCTTCTGTGCGAATATTTTGAATTTCGTCAATTATTATTAATCTATTATTAAAATTCTTATTTAATTTATCTTTAATTAATCGTTTATGTTCTTTAGATGATACCCGGGCGTCGTCTATACTAGATGATTTAATAATTTCATTTGCGAATTCTGTATATCCAGAAAATTCATAATATGTATTAATTATGGTATTAATTTGACTAATGATATTTTTACGAGATAATTCTTTAAAGCTATTAATATTGATTTCTTTTAAAAATTTATTCCCAATACAATTTTGAATATTCCAATTACCGTCGCGAAACTCTAATTTTCTTTCATCAAATAATTGTTGCCTAAAATTTTTTTGAACATTTGGAGATGCTATAATTTTAATTTTTTGATTAATATTTAATTGAATTAAATAGTCACGTGTTTCTTCGGCAATACCAATTGCACTGCAAGTTTTACCTGTTCCTAGTCCATGAAAAAGCAATAAACCATTATATGGGGTATAAAATGATAAGAAATTTTTCACAAATAATTGGTGTGGTGCTAATTCAAAATCTGCATTACAAATTTCATCAGCTTGTGACTCTAAATCGTTTACAATTTTTTGTTTATCTTGATTCTCATGAAATTCTTTTCTTTCGGCGATTTTAATATTAAAATTAGGATCATCTAAATTTGGATATAGATAATTATATTTTTTATCGTCTTTTAAATCTTCATTATTAAACAGTTCTTTATTATTCAGTAAAATATTTAAATTACGTTTATAATTTGCATCTTTATCATCTTGTTTATTGATAATTGCATATATTTGTTTAAATTCATCTCTAGATAATGTTGGCTCATATAATGATTTTTTTAGTTCTTTTACAAATTTTAAACTAGATTTAGTCGAAGCAGGCTCAGAAGCAACAGGCTCAGAAGCAACAGGCTCAGAAGCAACAGGCTCAGAAGCAACAGGCTCAGAAGCAACAGGCTCAGAAGCAACAGGCTCAGAAGCAACAGGCTCAGAATCTGTCCCAGGTGATGTATCTGATTTTAATTCAGATCCAGGTGATGTATCTGATTTTAATTCAGATCCAGGTGATATTTTTGATAAAGAATTTAAAGAAGATATTTCTGAACCCAATTCTATATCAGAACCTAATTCTATGTTCTGTTCTGGAGATGAAGAATTTGATTTTATATCAGAACTCATATATAATATTATAGATATTAGTTATTTATAACATTTTTAATAAAAATAAGAAAAATAAGAAAAATTTTAAATAAAAATAAGAAAAATTTTAAATATAATTTACTCTAAATGTTATAAATATCAGAAATTAAATCATAAATGTATATTATTATCTTTCACAATAAGTTGCATAGTTTTAATAATGTTAATTTTTTCCACATTATAATGTCTAATATAACTAATAGCATCATTTATATTAACCCATTCTACCTTACTTATTTCTGTTTCTTGAAAATGATTGGTTGGCTCTTTATTATTATCCATTATAGCAATAAAATATTTGTGTTTATAAGATTTATAATTTGAGCCTGTATAAATTTCTTCAAGTGGAAATATATTATAAATAATTTTTACATCATTTTTTGAATAACCAGTTTCTTCTTCAAATTCTCTTAAAGCACAATTTAAATCTTTTTCTTGGAAATTTCGTCTACCCTTCGGAAATCCCCACTCGGGTTGATCATACGTTTCAGAAATATCATCAATTAATGTTTCTATAGTATATATTTTATCATTAAATGTAACACCATTTTTTAAGTTATTTAATTTATCTCGTGAAATCTTTTCTTCATTTTTATATTGAGTATTAATATTTATCCCCCACAAATATTTCCATAGATAATTAAAATCGTTTTCTATAATTAATTTTCTTTCATATGTAGTCATTTTATTTAATAAATTTATTATATATATTTTATTATTTATGTTATATTTTCCTCTCATAAAATCTACAAATCCTAAACTATTTTTACGACGAATTAATAATAATTCTGTTTTATTATTATTTCGTCTCATTACTATAATACCTATACTTGTAATCGGTAATTTACATTGATGAAATAAATGTCCCGATTTTCCACAATTGTTACAAAAAAGATTACTTTTATTATAATTCGTATTTGCCATATTCGTTATATTCGCTATTAGTTATTAAACTAATCTTTTTATGTTATTTAACTTTATATGCATTTAGCTTCTGAAATATGGGGTCCATATTATTGGTTTGTTCTATATACAATTGCTGTATCATATCCTTTAAATGTAAATACAGTCACGAAAAAAAAATATTATGATTTTATCCAAAATCTTCCATTATTTTTGCCTATTTCTAATATGGGTAATATTTTTAGCCAATTTTTAGATAAATATCCTGTTACACCATATTTAGATTCGAGAGAATCTTTTATAAAATGGGTACATTTTGTACATAATAAAATAAACGTGTTTTTAGGTAAAAAAGAAATAACATATACACAAGCCATGCAATATTATTATAAACATTATGAACCCAAAAAACAGAAGCGAGAAAAAGATCGAAAAAATAGAGAGAAATATATATTTTTTGGCATGATCTGCTTATTAATAATTATAATTATTATTTTAATGGCAATTAAGTAAAATCTATTATATCATTTAAATATCGGAAGTTTTATAATCCTTATTTAATATTTCTTCAAGTGTATAAGTTGTGCCATATTTTGCGTAAGTTGTTACATCTAGAATACCATGTGTTTGTTTTACTGAATAATTTTGGGAATTTATATAATAATCTAACGGTGCATCTACAGTATATCCTGCTTGTCTTAATTTATTTTTTTTCTTATAATATCTGTGACAAAATACACATGGTAAAAATATTTCGACTATAAGTTCTGCCATATTATAATATAGTGAGACTATATTTATAGCCAAAATAATAATGTTACAAAACGTAAATATTATGATTTTATACAAAATTTACCATTGTTTTTACCTGTCGGAGAGAATGGTAAACTTTTTAGTGAATTTTTAGACGAATATCCAGTAACACCATATTTAGATTCTAGAGAATTGTTTATAAAATGGATTCATTTTATACACAATAAAATTAATGTTTATTTAGGAAAACAAGAAATTACATACAAAGCTGCTATGGAAGAGTATTATAAACATTATATTCCAAAAAAAATAAAAAAGGAAAGTGATAAAAAAAATAGAGAAAAGTATATATTTTTTGCTGTATTAGTTGTACTTATTATTATAATAATATTATTAATGAATGCTAAATAAATTATGTAACATTTATAGTAGTAATATTTAGTATACAATTATATTTTTATAATATATATATATATGACGTCTAGAAAAAAAAGTTCTAGAAAAAAAAGTTTTAGAAAAAAAAGTTTTAGAAAAAAAAGTTTTAGAAAAAAAAGTTTTAGAAAAATAAATAAACATTTAGGTGGGGCGAAAGTTTTTTCAACATCGCTTTTACCTCGGAAAACTAAATATAGAGCTGAGCGAGAAATTTATAATGACATTATAGAACATATTAATCATATAAACCCAGAAATTAGTACATATTCTGATAGCCCGAAACTAAAGTTTGATGGTGCGGATCGGACTCATACTTATACTATACATGAACTAGGTATATGTTTAATGGAGAGGGGCGGGGATGCAAAATCGTTGACATACCTCAATCGCGCGGCTGGTGTTGCGAAAAGGGGTGCCCTGGGCATGGTAGGGATGGTGGCGGATACGGCGCAGGCGGCTGCCAGACCGCTCCTAGACGGCGCGGTGGTGGTGCCGACGGCGGTGGTGGGGACGTTAACTGCTTTATATGCGGCAGTTGCCACCGGCTGGACCGCAGCCACCTTCATCCCCCAAGCCGTCTACGCCGTCTGGCTGGAGTCGGAGGCGGAGGCGGCAGGGATCGATTTGCGCGACACAAAGAGGTACAAGGAGTTCATGAAAGACTATTGGCAGCCCTATGGTGTCTTTCAAGATGCGTGGTGGCGTCTATATAATATGAAGGCTTATAAATTGCCGATTTGGACTTTGCCAAGGACGATCGCCGGGTATTCTAGGCTTTTTAGTAGTTATGATCCGGAGACTTCAAAACTATTAGAGTATATGACAGGCGATATGAATAAGCAGTCACCCGCCGGGTCTGCATCCGACGACTCCCGGATAAACGGGATTCATCGGAGAGATCTAAAAATGTTTATAGGAAAGGAGGTGGGAGGAGTAGGCACTGGAGCAATGTTTTCACCCTACTTTTATATGGCTTTAAAAAATGAAGCCAATGATATAATAATATTAGCAATAAAATGTTCGGAGATAAGAGGAATAGCTTATCATAACCCAAAAAATCTCTTTTTTAATGAAAAAGACGCTATAAAAAATTTATTATTAAATTCACCTCAGAATAACTTGAATCAGGATAACATATTTTCTATTGCCGGATTTTTTAACGAAAGGTTAAAAGAAAAAACACATGTATTGAAATTTAATAAAGATGATATAACAATTAAGGGAAGGTCCAGAAACCACGACCCCGGCCCCAGCAATTCACACACACCCTTATTGTCTATTGACGGATTTTTGAACACACAGTTAAAAGAAAAAACAGATGCATTGACATTTAATGAAGATAATATAACAATTAAGGGAAGGTCCGGCAATTCACGCCCGCCATTATTTTTTATAACTAGCAGTATATATACCCCTTCTGATAGTAGAAAGACATCTTTCCACATGAGAGGCGAATCAATTATATCTAGTAGTTTGGTTAAAACTGATGAGCAGCCATTTGGCGACTTAGGATCGGTATACACTACAGTAACATTAGAGGATATCAAGAGAAATCATGATAAAGAGCTCACCGAGATCACCAAAAGTTTCAATAAAATATACACGAATGCAGATGCCAATAATGACGATATGCTGGGTATGTTAGCTGCGCTCATGTCAATTGAGAGTGCTGCCTGGGGCACCAAGGATGAGTTAGCTCAGGCGCTTAAAAGAGCACAATCTACTATGTTGAAACACACTACTGCGATCGAAGTTGGAAACAAATTAGTGAAAAAAGTAGAAATCTTGCAGAATGATCAAAAATTAGTAGACGATGTAAACGAGAGTCGGAGACCTGCAATGCCAGAAGCTATGCCTATAACTCTTGAATGGGTAAGGACATTGGAAATAACGAAGATGTTGTTTGAAAAGGAGATATACGACGAACATGACAACGTGAAGAGAGATTTTAATATTAAGAAACTTAAAGAGGCTTTAGCGAAGGCGGGTAGCGTCATGGGAACGATTGATAGAGATGGTCATATCGAAATTATAGGAGACGAAGAATTTAGAGACGATATTACCCACGCATTATCACTCGGGGATAATGCAGTCGGTAATAAACAATGGCGCAGCGACAATAACAGTGATAGCAAATTGGTGACGGGTAAAAAGAGAGAGAAGCAATCGTCCGCTCTTGCATACGATGTGGCGTTGGCGGCGCGCAAGGCAGACGAGCGCACGGCGACGGACAATGCTGATGCGGCAGAGGCTGATGCGGTGAGGATGGCGGCAGCGGCGGCGGCGACGGACAATGCTGATGCGGCAGAGGCTGAGGCGGCAGAGGATGAGGCGAATAGGGCAGCGGCAGAGGAGGAGGAGGCGAGGACGGCGGCGGCGGAGGCGGCGGAGGAGGCGAAAAGGGCGGTGAGGGTGGCGGAGGCGACGGAGGCGGGGAAGGAGGCGGTGAGGGTGGCGAAAAGGGAGGAGGTGCAGGCGGCGCAGTTGAGGGAGATGAAACGCCCGGATGAGGTGGGCGGTGGCAGTAGAAAACATAAAAAATATAAGAGGAAAACTTTAAAATATAAAAATAGAGGTTCTTTAAAATATAAAAACAGAGGTTTTAAGAAAAACAAGAAAACAAAAAAAAGAAGAAGATAAAATTAGTCTTAAAAATATATCACGAATATATAATGAAACTAGAATTACTAATAATTGGCGTAACAATATTTTTTATAGCAAATGCATATTATGATGGAAAATTATTTCAAATTATGAAAACCTGGAAAAAATATTACCAAATAGCGTTCTTTGCATTCGCTGGTTTATGTATTTATTTAATGTTAAAAAAAAACCCGCAACATATACATGATATATGTAAAAATGCGAATCAATATGTAAAATATATGCCTATAGATCGTAATGCAGTAAACATGATGATGCCTATTATTGATTTCACTAAATCCAGTTTACAAACAGCAAAAATGCAAAACAATAATTTAAGCGATTTTAATAATAGTAATCTTAATAATTACGACAGTTTAACTCAGGTTCAAAGACGTGTATTATCGTCGGGTGGTAGCGCAAGTAGCAAGAATGGAGCAAAAACTAAGAGAAGTGTAAGTGAGACCAAAAAGAAATATGTAGCATCTGAACAGGGTTGGAAATGTAAGCATTGTCAGCACCAATTACCCGCATGGTTCGAAGTAGATCATGTTATAAAATTAGAATATGGCGGATCAAATGGTATAGATAATTTAGAAGCATTGTGTCGGGATTGTCATGGAAAAAAAACCGCTCTAGAAAATTTATAAAATATAATAGGCGAATGTAAAATACAGCAAATTTCGAATATAGTAAATTTTAATATATAATTATAATCTTTATAGATTGTAATTATATATGGAAACTTTATTCAATGATATATTACTTTCATTTGTCAATAATGCATATGTTTATGGAGGAATAATATTTACAATCATATTGACACTGTATTTCAGTTATATGGGTAACATATTCAATATACAAAATAAGAATAATCAAGTATTAATAATTTTTATTTTTCTATTATTACTTTTATTTTTTTATTTTTTGTACAATCGAGAAAAGAATTTTGATAAAAAATTAAATATTTTTACAGACGATGATGAAAAAATTAAAGCAAATATGGGGATACCATTATTTAATTTTTTTAGCAAAGTAGGCATATTATTGGGAAGTTTTATATTAGGAATCTTATTAATATCTTTTTTATTATGGTCGTTTAATCATTTTATAGCATTACAATATGTCTGGAATTTATTACTAACAGTAAATTTTGTAGTATCAATATTTGCAATAATATATTTCTTTTTTCAAAATGAAATTAATAAAATTATTAATTATAAATCGAATGAATTAAATATAGTTGAAAAGATAGCCAAATTTTTAGTAGAATTAGTATTTTTAATACCCTGTTTATTTGTTATATTTTTAGATATAATTAAACACGAAATAAAAACCACCATACCCACTGTATGGATTATATTAATAATTGAAATAATACTTATTTTATTATTTTTCTTAATTCCATTTTTATTTACTCATTTAAATGTTCATGATGGGAAAGTTTTATTAAAAGGTCCTGTTTATTTAAATAAGAAATATCAAGTAGGTACTTATCAAAATGTTCAAAAAAACAAATTTTTTAAAGACAAAATCGAGGAATATAAAGTATCATTATTCAAAGATCACACAGATTATAGCAAATTAGATTTATCAGGTAATTTATCAGATAATACATTCGAGATAGATAAGCCAATGTTTAATATTAAAGCTGATCTAATAATAAATAATAAAGATAAATCACAATTTGAATTCAAGTATAATTATGGTATAAGTTTTTTTCTATATTTGAATCCACAACCAACAAATACAAGCGTAGCTTATGTTAAAGATACTGTTATATTTGATTATGATAGTAAACCAAAGATAGTATTTAATGGAATAAATCAAAATCTGAAATTTATATGTGAAGATAGTCAAAACTTAGAGAAAGAAGTATATAGCACAAATGACATAAAATTCCAAAAATGGATGCATATTGTAGTGAATTATTATAGTGGATCAGTGGATATTTTCATTGATGGCACACTAAGAATGACTAAAAATGATCTAGCACCATTTATGGATTATTCTAAGATATATGTAGGAAGTATCGATGGAATTAATGGTGGAATTCGAGATGTAACATATTTTAGTAATCCATTGCCACTTAATAAAATTAAATTTTTAAACAGTGTTATAAAAAGAGAATATAATTAAAATATAATTTCTTATATAATTATATAATTACAATGGCATTTATTAGAAATGTATTTATAATAGTTATAATTGCAGTAATCGTAATTTTAATACTAAATCACTTTTTTTTCAAATCAAACATCCTTTATGATAAATTAATTAAAGCTCAGACTGTTAAAGGAGGAATAAATGCAGGAACGGTTTTATACCCGACCGACACAAATATTGCAAATAGCACTGGTTCACTCATTGTCCCAAATAATTGTTTAGGAACTGGGGCATGTAAGTTTACAGGTGCTTTAGGATCAACAGGTACATTTGTTCCCGATACACAATTTCCAGCAAATAATTCTAATAATTTCATGTTATCGGTGTGGTTTTTTATAGATGATTATAATACAAATTTACCGGAATATAAATTTATAGCTAGTTATATTGGGACGGATGGATCTACATATTCTTCTAGTTTAGATTTATTTTTAACACCTTTAAACAATAATTTAGGAATAGGTATAAATACGGGCGGTGGTAGTGGTGGTAGTGGTACAGTTGGTACATCGGGTAATTATAATTTATATTATGTCGAAAATGTGCCATTACAAAAATGGAATTGTTTAATCATAAGTGTTAATGATAGAACAATGGATGTTTATTTAGAAGGAAAATTAATTAATTCATATATTTTAGAAGGATTTTATAGAGCATTTAATCATTCTTCGCTATATTTAGGTAATAATAATTCTAATTATTTTGAAGGATATATAACTAGAGTTCGATATGAATCCAATAGTATTAGCCCACAAGAAGCATATAATATTTATAAAGAAGGAATTAATTCTGGGTTAATGAATGATTTCTTAAATAAATACAGATTAAAAGTAGGATTTTATGAATATGATACAAAGAAAGGTGAATTTATCATTTAATTTAGTATATTAAATTGAATGTAATTTATATAATATATTTTATATATATTATATAATGGATATATACGGTTCAAATCAATTTATTTCAGGTACAAAAGAATTCGTAAACAATAATAGTCTAATAGCCAGAATAAGTTTTATATTATTAATAATTATTTGCTTTGTTATATTATTTAATATTGGATATTGGATTTTAACACTAATTTTATCTCCATCAAAAAGTCCTTATTTAGTAGATGGAATGAAGGATGCAAAAACATATTTACAAATACCACAATCATTACAGTCAAAAGGCGCAAAACCTATATATAGAAGCAGAGATCAATATAATGGATTAGAATTTACATGGAGCACATGGTTTTATATAAATGATCCCACGTATAAAAGCGAACAAACCTACAAAAATATTTTTGTAAAAGGTAGCACGAGTCAAACAGGAAATGGTATATATAATAATACAAATGGTCCTGGTGTATATCTGACTAATGTTCCTATAAATGATGTTGGAAGTTATGTTGATGGATATAATAATGTGACTATATCATTATATATTGTATTGGATATATTTCCTTATAATGATCCTGTAAGCGGGGAATATATATATAAGCAACCTATTATAATAGAAAATATGCCGATAAAGAAATGGGTTAACTTAATAATTAGATGTAATGCTCAAAATATTGTAGATATTTTTATTAATGGATCTTTAATGAAACGAGTTAAATTATATAACAGTATTAAGCAAAATTATGACGATGTATATGTTAGTGCTAATGGTGGTTTTGATGGATTTATATCAAGTTTAAGATATTTTAATTATAGTATCGGCACATTTGAAGTAGATCAAATTGTTAATTCTGGTCCAAATCTGAAAATAGATAAGGATAATAATTTAGCTGAATCTAATCCATATTATTTATCTACAAAATGGTTGTTTGGTGAAAAATATTCTACGTAAATTTCCTTCATTATAAATTTACAAAGATATAAAATAAGAATAATAATATAATAATATAATTGATATTAATTTTATTATTAATTAATATTAATATATGAGTTTTACTTTTTCTTGTTATTATCTTTTATCTAAAAAAACTATCGATTCTCAATCGGTGGGTGATATTAGTGGGCCATTTACTCTTGCAGAATTAGCAACAAAAGATATACTATATACGGAAATATCTACCACTATATTATTTCAAAGAACTGATTATCTTGCAAAAATGGGCGATTTTGTTGTAGCAATTCCTAATAAAAATGGAAATAATGTTCCCAAAAATAGAATCTATATTTATATGGCCACATATAATATTCCTGAATTATTATCAATTAAACCATATGTAAAATTGGCAGGTAATGATGTTGGAGAAGGTTCACATATAGATACAACTGGATGTATTGATCCAGTTAATAGGAAAAAATTAGCATTATTACATAATCGCAATAGTATTTTACCACTAACACGCTCACAAAAATATGCAATTTTAGCAAACGGTAATATGAGTAGTTATAGACATTGTATGCTTTAAATCTTCGAATCTTTATACATTTAGAGATTTGAAAATACAATAAGTTTTTTAAGA
>ERZ802830.1294-NODE-1294-length-24006-cov-12.1428_pt1 | contig 24006 bp, 15 predicted proteins | sample MGYA00345654_ERZ802830 | MGnify/ENA primary metagenome ERZ802830 (study PRJEB30503, sample SAMEA104212375) | marine metagenome | biome: Westerlies Biome; feature: [SRF] surface water layer (ENVO:00010504) within the epipelagic zone...; material: water...
AGTAAGGGGCGTAACAACAATACGCAAAAGAGCACTGCTAATGCTGCTGGACCATTGGTCGGTTTTTTCATGATAAACACCACAGCGGTATAGACCGCTAGGGCGACTCGAATCAGAGGAACCCATGGATACAGAGGCACTAAAAATGGCCGGGGAGTTTCCGGCTCTTTTTTCCTCAATATGAATATGGTTGCCGCCATGGGAAAATCGAGGATAAGAACGCACAGCCCGCTAAGAAGAAGCAAATCCTGCTTTTCAAAGAATAGAAATGCCACTGATACCAATAGAACCTGAAGGAGCAAAGCGACTTTAGGAGTTCCCTTCTCAGACATTCGGCCCAATGCCTCAGGAAGCTCTCCGTCTTGAGCCAATCGCCAAGTAATCCTAGAAGACACTTGTAGGCAACTACTCAAGGTTGGAATCAAAACAAGGACGAAGATGGCGTCGAACATTAGCGCCACTTGATCTCCAAATAGCACCCGTGCTGTATGCGTTCCGAGGTCAGGGATACCCTCTCCGTCTGCACCGATCATTTCCGCCGCCGGGGTCGCCCACAAAAATACGAGATTAACTAATAGATATAGAAGAGTGATGACGCCTAAACCTACGATCAATGATCGAGGTATGTTTTTCCCTGGATTATCAATCTCTCCCGCCATCAAAACCACTGCGTTGAATCCAGCGAAGGCAAACCCAGCGTAGAGACTTGCAATAAATATTTTTTCGAGCCACTCCCAGGCGCTATGTGAGTTCTGCTCGTTTCCGGAATTCAAAGCAACAGCGAGATCTGTTCCTACTGAGTCGCCGATTCCTAACGCTCCTATGCCAATAATTATGAAGCTGAGTATCAATACGACTTTTACGATTGTTGTGACGTTATTAAAAACCACACCCGTTTTTAAACCATTCAGATGCACCAATAACAAAGCTACCAATGTCGCCATAGCAGCGACTGTTTCGTCTAACCATGGAACAAGATTTGAAAGATGCTTGCCCATAGTACTGGCAATGAATGCACTGCCTATCGTCCAAGTAATCGGACCTGCAAGAAACCCAAATACGAAGCTGGCTGTTGCCCCCATCGCTCTGCGAACAAAAACGACTTCGCCTCCACTGCTGGGAATCATCGCACTTAATTCAGCACTGGTAAGAGCGGAAAGGAACGCCATCAAACCAGCTAAAGCCACCGCTGCTAATATCGCCCAACCTTCGCCGAGGTCTGCGGCGAAGTGGCCGGTAGTCGTAAAAACACCCGCTCCTACAACAGTGGTGAATACAATCACTGAAGCTGAGAAAAGACCCAGTTTGTTTTTTGATGTGGATTCCAACAGACCTTCTTTTCCGTTTTTCTTCTCACTGTCCGGACTGAGTCCGGGTGATACACTTCTGAGATAACCTGTATACCCTTGGAGATTCGATGAGCCCTCCGCAATTCCGAGATTTCATTCCTACTCAACGCATCGGCGGCACCGCAGGAGTGGAGGTCTGGTCTGGCAAAGATTCTACGGGAAGCCCGGCTGTTCTGAAAACTTTCCCTTTGGGACGTGGCTGGCAGCAAGAATACGCTGCTCTACGGTCGATCAATAAGGCACCCCTCACAGAAGTCGTTATTCCCAGACTTCTTGATACCTCTGAAAACCCTCCCGCTATTCTCATGAGCTATCTGGACGGTAAAAATATGGAATCTCATCGATTCCCCATGCCGACCTGGTCCATAGCCATTCAACAAGCGGGGCGATTCCTCTCTCAACTCCATGCTATTCCCCTCTCAGAAGCGGACTCATTACCTCTGAGTGACGCTCTTCCTCTTCGCCTCGAGTCCTGGATTGAACGAGGTGCGAAGTGGCTATCCCCGGAGGAAATTCAACACGCACGTAACAAAGTCGGAAATGGAACCGTATTTGAAGGCCACCAGAGAGTGTATTGCCACAATGACTTTGCGCCCCGTAACTGGATTTGGAATCGCAGCGGCCTTGGGATCATCGATTTTGAACACGCCCACGGAAATCACCCCGCTTTTGACTGGGTGAAATTAGAAGTGGGATTATTTCAAAAGATGCCCGAACTGAGGGAGGAATTCATCGCATCCATCGGCGGGACTCCCCTATGGGCGACCTCCGAGGTCCTCGATGCCATCGTCGCCATACATGCCATCGGCTGTATTGTGTGGGGTTCTCAACATGGAGATAAAAGTTATATCTACGAGGGTCGTCGAATACTCGACGAATAAGAGTCCCCGCTTCACAGGCATCAGGGAGTTTTTTGTTTTTCCAACTGCTCGACCAAATCTAGTTCTCTCTGCGCGCTCGCGTATCCGGGAGCATTGGCAAGAACTTCAACAAGCTGCTGACGAGCCTCCTCCAAGCGACCGAGAAGCCTCAACACTCTTGCTCGTGTCACTTGATGAATGGGAACCGGTCTACGTTTAAAAATTCCATCCAACTCCTCGAGGGCCTTCTCCAAATCAGCAATCGCTTTTTCTTCACGCCCACTGGCCCGATAGATCTCTGCTCTTCTTTGGTACCAAGTCGCCTTCAGTGAGGCTTCCTGCAGTTTTTCATTCACCAACTGAAGAGCGACTTCATAGCCTCCGCTGGCTGTTTCTGCACGAATCCGAGCAATCACCAATAAAGAGCTCTCCATGCCCGATTCCATCGCTTGGCGATAAACAGATACCGCTAACACATCTGCGCCACGCCTTTCATACAGATCGCCCAAACGCAGTGTTTTTTCAAGATCTGGAGAAACCACATGCACCCGCACGAGGTCATTAATAGCACCCTCTATTTGGCCCACAGCATCTCGTAAATTCGATCTTTCGCTGAGGACTTCCATCAGGTTTTTACTCCGACGATCTACGAGCTTATCCATTATCGATAACGCTTCCGTAGACTTCATCCTGTCTCTAAGGCAAAGAGCTCTCTCTAACGCTTCGGCATCAGGGTCAACACCCATGCCTCGAGCTTGCTGAAGATCTAGCAAACCTAAATCAGGCCGACCGTGCTTTCGACACAACTTGGCTCTCAACAAATACAGGGGCCCGGGATCGTCGCTCTCTTCAATTTGTTTATTGATCTTATCGACATCGACATGAACTCCATCGTGAGCTTTCACATCTTCAGACAAGAAGATCGCCCCGAAAAATATTACCGCGACTAGAAGCACTTTCACTGTCATGTCCACTGTCATGCCCACTGTCTCTCTGATGGTATTTGTTTTGATCACGATCATCTTATGGTTTTGCTCTCTGAGTTCATCGCTGAAACTGCTTCATTTCTAGTGTTCGATCAACCTCAGGGAGCTCAATGTAATGCCCACCCACAACAGGAGATAATTTTTCAGAATATCCGAGTCTCCAGTCTCCTGGTTTCCATTCTGCTGATTCCGTCCACCATTTGACCGAACGATCTAACAGGGCTAATGCGTTCCAATTTCCAGGAATCTCTATCCAAATCGTCTCATCTTCATCAACAAGAGCGTAAATTTGTTCCGCCACCTGAGCTTCGGGTCCTTCTATAGCCTTTTTGGGAATCGCGACGTAGAACATGCCAAGATTTATACTGAAAAGGAGTAGCAAAGTTCTAGAGAGATAAGGGATTCCCGTGAATTCTAATTTCTCACTCTTTGTAATGCTCACGACCAGCATCAAAGCCGATATGACCCAAAAAAGAGGGGGCACCGGATTCTGTCCAAAATCGTTCCGCCCCATCACCGAACTCACCGCAATGGCCGCGGGGCCGATCACAAAAACCACTCTCAATATAAAATTCAAACTCTCTAAGCCATTAAAGCGACCTGCATCGCAAATGACTCGAGCTGCCAATAAGCAAGTGAGGGGCATCAAGGGAAGTAGGTATCTGGGTTGTGTTCCCGGCCAGAACAAAAAGATCGCAGCCGGCACCATAATAACACTCAAGATCGCAGTCCAAGTGAGGCCGATGGGTTTCCCTGATGCTCGCAAAGCATCCCTGTTTATTAATAAGAGTGATCCTGGCAAGAAAGCCAAAAAGACCCCCACAACATATTCCAACATCTTTTCAAAGTTGAAAAATCCGGAGCCTTCGCGAAAGACCTGTTGTCGCCAAATTTCAGTCGCTTCGACATCAGCAGTTCTTTGCTGTACTTCAATAAACCAGACTGAGACCAGCGCGACAGAGATAAGAACTGGCACCAACAATGACCCTATGCGTTTCCAGTGAAAACCATCTCTGAAACCCAGAGCTATCAGTGTTCCGAAAACGAATGGTATCGCCGATGCTCCTTTGGCCAACCAGGCGATAATTAAACCTATCGTCGCGACAATGAAAATTGCTATGGGTATTCTATCGCCGCTTCTTGTCAGAAAAATCAAGGGCAGTGAAAAGAGAGCGACCCCCAGCGTGAGGAGAACATCCGTTTCTCCCAAAATAGATTTGCCAGCAATCTCAGGTGAGAGCCAGAAAAAACAAGCCGCCAGCAATCCGGCGGATTTATCACCCAACTTTGTGCCAACAATCACCAACAGCAGCGATATCAATAACGTGGAAAGAAAAGCCGGCCAGCGCACGGAAACTTGATCGACTTCTCCCGTGAACCACGAAGCCGCCACAGTCAGCCAAGCATAGAGAGGCGGCTTATTTAGGTAGGGCTCACCCCATACCGTCGGCACTATATAATTGCCGCTCTCGATCATCTCCTTGGCGGAAATTACACGTCGGCCTTCTTCATTATGAAGATCCAAATGACCCATAACGAACCAACCGGAAAACAACATGCCGAACAAAATGAAACAGAGACCGAAATTCCGCAAAGACGTGTCGTTCTCCGCAAGTGGTTCATTCGGCTTGAAACTCATATCAAAGTCTCCTACCGATTAGCGAACAGCTTCGCTGACAACTTGGCCTTCAATGACGGTTCCCACACAGTGGGTTGTATACTCAAACGGATCGCCGTCATAAAGAGCAACGTCTCCATCTTTACCCACTTCTATCGATCCGATTCGGTCATCAACGCCGAGCAATTCTGCAGCAGACAAGGTGATCATTCCCAAGGCGTCTTCAAAACTGCACCCATAAGCACAGGCAATCGCCGCCTCCCAAAGAACGACTCTTGTCTTCGGGACATAGGATTCATATCCACTCCCCATAGCAATCTGTACCCCTGCCGCTATCAACTTCGCAGAAGTCTCCATACTCGCATTTTTACCAACCCCAGATGATCGCATCATGGTCGGGTGAATAATCACCGGTATCCCCTGCTTCTTCAAAGGCTCAACGAAGTCATAACACTCCGCTCCACCTTGAAGGACCACTGAAATATCCAACTCCTTCTGTAAGCGAAGGACGTTCTGAATATCGACTGCCGCGTGGGCGGAAATCATCAATGGCATCTCTTTCTTGAGAATACTGATGAGGGCTTCCATTCGAAGATTTCGGGCAGGAGGCTCTTTTTCTTCATCACCTTCCGCTTTTTCTTGCTTGTCCATATGAGCCTGAGCCTTGATGAACTCTTGGCGTAGCATCGCCATCTGCTTGGAGCGTGTGCCTGGGCTTTCTTTGCCACTGCGCAGTGCATCCGAGCCGAGTGTGCAAGCCACCATCGCTTTTCTTTTCACCACAGCATCGTCAACTGTGTTTCCTCGAGTCTTAACGATGAAAGTCTGACCCGATATCAGTTGCCCTGGTGCGTGCCCGGTATGCAGAGTGGTCACTCCAAATGAACGTACCCAGTCAATCAATGGCTCCCGAGTGTTGTACGCATCAAGAGCTTCCAACTCCGGCTGTATCGGCGAAGACCTTTCAATATGATCCGAGTCGTGATCAATATTTAGCCAACCTGCAAGACCAACTACCGATCGAGCATCAATCAATCCCGGTGTTACAACGGCTGCTTTTTTAATGATTGATCCTTCTGGAATTTCGATGTCTCCAGCCAGTCCGACTTGAACAACCTTCCCATCTTTGATCAGCACCACTCCATCTTTAATCACACCCGACCAAGATCCATCTTCAGATTTGGCCATGGTGTAAATCTTGTCACCATAGATCGCTATCGTATTTTCAGCTTGTTGGGATTCATTCAATCCCCCGGTCACAGATGTCATTGAAATCATGAACAACAGAACGAGTGTTACACCCGGGATCATCATATTTCTTAGCATTAGTGTCCTCCCTCTTCGCCACAGCAGTGATAGGCACTGTCATCTCCCGCGCCTCGACCTCCCACTGCATAGAGCAAGTGATCCGGATTCGATCGATCAAATACCTGCGCACCTTCCACCCATGTTTCTAAAATTTGGGTGTATATGCTAAAGGGGTCACCACTCAATATTGCAAAGTCCGCATCTTTTCCAACGTCTAATGAGCCTGTCTGATCTTCAAGGCCGAGCATTTCGGCACCCGACAAAGTCAATGCTCTCAACGCACCCTCACTCGTCATACCCGCGCGCACACCCAGTGCTGCCGAACGCAGGAAGAGACGACTGTCAGTGATCCAGTCGTCGGTATGGAAAGCCACGTTGACTCCTGCTTTTTCAAGAACGGCTCCATTTTCCAAACGAATGTCTCGTGCTTCTAATTTTCCACCGGGTGAGTCCACGACAATAATCGAACAATCGGCCCCTGCGGCGGCGATTTCATCTGCCACCTTCCAAGCATCACTCACATGGTGAAGAACCACTTCAAAACCAAACTCATCGCGAAGCCTCAAGACTGTCAAGATGTCGTCATGGCGATGTGTGTGGTGATGCACAATCCGCTTTCCTTCGAGAGCTTCGACCAGCGCTTCCATACGCAGATCTCTCTCCGGCATCTTCTCGGCGTCGCCCTCTGCTTTGGCAATTTTGTTACGATACTCTTGCGCCTTAACGTATGCCTGGCGAACGAGAGATGCAGATTTTGCGCGAGTGCCCGGAAAAGGCGCGGATCTTTGCGAGTTAGTACCGTTGGCCATCTTTAGGCCGCCCATGGGCCAACCGGTATCGTCGAGAACCAGCAGATCATCGACAGTATTACCCTCGCGCAATTTAAGGTAAGTCGTCCGCCCACTGATCAAGTGGCCTGAGCCGGGCATTTGATTCACGAGGGTCAATCCCCCTGCACGCGCTCGCATGAAACTGGCAGATCGGACATCGACAGAATCCCTAGTCCAACACTCCGGCTGAATAGGCTCAGAGCTGTCGCCTCCACCTCCCCAACCGATATGGCTGTGGGTACAAATCAGTCCTGGAATGATGGTTTTGCCTTCAGCGTTAACCACTTCCGTTCCGGGTGGCAAGACTACTTGATCAGTAGCACCGATCTGTTCAATTTTTCCGTTCCTGACAACAAGTGTTCCATTTTCGATGACGGGACCTGATACAGGCATCAGTCTAGCACCTACAAATGCCTGTATATCAGCCGCTTCGACACGATCACTCCAGCCATTCAATAGCAACATCAGCACTGCTGTGATCGCCGAAATACGTGATAACACCGTCGATAATTTTCGAGACAACATCTATGACCTCCTGGTGCAAAATCACCACAGGAAATGGGGTTAAGGCTCAAACAGCAACGATATCCGAGGCCATGAGGGGGGGGAAGCATCGACACAGCAATCACGATACAATAGATATGGTTCTGGAGGGCCCAGAATCTCTATTCTTCATCTCTTGTGTCGCATGTACGCACTTCAGGTCAGCATGGGAGAATGATATGCCTCAACAAACGAAGCTCCACTCACAACGACTTCAAAGCTCAATATTGGCCCTCATCTTCATTCATTGCGCTGGACTCTCATCATTGTACGCCGATTTCGAATACCTCGATTTCACAAACATGGCGGGTCTAACAATGGTGGGAAGCAGTTCTCAAGTTGTGAATCGTGTCCGTCTCACTCCATCGGCTTTGTCTCAGGTTGGCGCACTGTATACCACTGATCGCATTCCTGTTTCCGAAGGCTTTGACACCACCTTTACGTACCAAATAAACCCCATCACCGGGGGTGCCGATGGCATGACTTTTTTGATTCAAAGCGAATCGCCGACTGCCCTTTATAGCAATGGCGGCCCCTTGGGCTACAGCGGCATGACGAACTCTCTCGCAATTGAGATCGACTGTTATTCCAACGGAAATTGGAATGATCCCCCCGGGCATCACTTAGCAATTCATGGCGTTCTGGGAGCCCCCAATTCTGCAGACGAACTTATCGGTGGTTTGGCCATAGATACTGCTATTGGAAACGTTGCCGGAGTTCGGACGATGCGAGTTTATTACGATAGCGTCTCGCTACAGGTCTTCATCGATGATCTCACCACTCCAAGACTAAGCCTGGATATCAATCTATTTGATTACATTGGTAGCGACGAGGCGTGGGTAGGATTCACTGGCTCGACTGGAGGGATCACCCAGATCAACGACCTACTCAGCTGGACTTTCATCAATGAAGGCAGCACTTCATTGACCCGAGGTGATTTAAATCTAGACGGATCTGTGAACCTTCCCGATGCCATCTTTGGTCTCAGTTCACTCTTTGTTCCGGGTTCACCCGCACCAGCGTGCCAAGACTCCGCTGACATTAATGACGATGGATCTTTCAATCTTCCCGACGCTATCTTTTTATTGAGCGCACTGTTTGTGCCCAATTCCACGCCAATTCCTGAACCCTCAAACTGTGGAACAGATAATACAGATGACGGATTAGACTGTGCGGAGACTTCCTGTCCCTGAAAACTGTGGGTTAGCGATCAGCTCCGATACCTTGCTGTAAACCCGTCACTTCCAAGACTCCATCAAGCTCATCCGGTGCGAGTTGACCATGAGGTCTACCTGCCGTGGTTCCGTCAGGAAGATCTCTGATTTCCCAGCCCATACCTTGCAAGCCTCGATGAATGCCTTCCCGATTTCCGCGTAATATCAGCCAGCCATCTTCGGGCGCGATACGATTGACGCCCCATGATCCCATATGAATTCTCAACCGTTGCTGGCCAATCAAACGATGCGTCTCTGTAGGGATCGGTCCATATTGATCACTGAGATCTTCAGTGATCACATCTAATTGCCCATTACGTAATGCTGTAGCGATCAGTCGATAGTGCCTCAATCGCTGACGGGTATCAGGAAGATAACTATCAGGAATTAGACACAATCCGGAAAGAATAATTTCGACATCTGGCGGCTCTTCGGCAGCGGAACCCCTCAGGCGCGCTACCGCTCTCTCCAATAATCGACAGAATAGATCGTACCCAACTGCGCCGATGTGTCCGGACTGTTCTTTTCCAAGGATATTACCCGCACCGCGAATCTCTAGGTCGCGCATAGCGATCTGGAAGCCGCTTCCCAAATCAGAATACTCTTCGATGGCCTGAAGGCGTGTCCTCGCCTCTGGTCTTATGGGTTGGTCATCCGGCACCACAAGATAACAGTAAGCCTTATTATGACTACGACCGACTCTTCCCCGAAGCTGATGCAACTGTGCTAGACCAAACCGATCCGCACGCTCAACGATCAGCGTGTTGGCACTCGGAATATCCAAACCACTTTCGATGATGGTCGTCGATATAAGAACGTTGGCTCTTTTCTCGATGAACTCGATCATGCACTCTTCGAGTTCGTTTTCTTCCATCTGGCCATGGGCCACGATGGTTTTCGCTTCCGGCAAGATACTTTCGACTCGTTGCTTACATTCATGGATGCTCGAAACCCGGTTATGTAACCAATATATCTGACCGTCTCTGTTGATCTCTCGAAGTCCAATTTGGCGGAATCGACGCTCTTCAAAAGCGGTGACCTCTGTCTGAATCGGAGCCCTTCCTTCAGGTGCTTCGTGCAAACTAGAGATGTCTTTGACCCCTACCAGCGACATGTGCAATGTTCGCGGAATAGGAGTCGCTGTCAGCGTTAATACATCTACGAGCCGTCGAAGTTGCTTTAATTTTTCTTTATGAGCCACACCAAATCGCTGCTCTTCATCGATCACAATCAATCCGAGATCTTTAAAGTGAACATCTCCCGAAAGCAATCGGTGTGTCCCGATAAGGATATCAACTTCTCCTTGAGAAATTTTTTCCAAGACCAGATTCTGTTTTTTCTTAGAGAGGAAACGACTGATCGCTTCAACCTTGACGGGCCACTCGGCCATCCTCTCTCTAAAAGAGACCAGGTGTTGTTGTGCCAAAACCGTCGTCGGAACAAGTATCGCTACCTGCTTTCCGGCAGCGACTGCTTTGAAAGCCGCGCGCATCGCCAATTCTGTCTTTCCGTAGCCCACGTCTCCACAAACCAAGCGATCCATTGGTTTTGGTTTTTGCATATCGCCCTTGATCGCCTCCATTGAATGCAACTGATCCGTTGTCTCATTAAACGGAAACGCATCCTCAAAGGCTTTCATCTTCTCGTCATCTTCCGGAAAAGAATACCCCGATCGTTCTGCCCTAATAGCCTGAACTTCCAGGAGCTCGCCAGCGAGATCATGAACAGAATCTTCTGCCTTGGCTTTCTTTTTCGACCAGAGCGAACCGCCAATCTTATCCAGCTTGCCGACCGTGCGTCCTCCACCGATATATTTTTGAACCATATCGATGCGTTCGACGGGAACCAATAACGTAACGCTCTCGGCAAATTCGAGGACGAGAAAGTCTCCCTGTCTTATGCCATCCCTGACGGCCCTCAATCCTCGATAGCGAGCGATGCCATGGGTGACATGCACCACTAATTGACCTTCCTCTAGTTCGAGAAAGTTATCGACAGCACGACCTTCGACTCTTTTGCGTTTCGTTTTTTCTACGGTTCGCTTTCGCCCCAAGGCGGCATTTCCACTCACGAAGATGCCACCTCCATCTTCGTGCCAACGGAAACCTGTTGAGAGTTGACCCAGGATCACCCGTACGCCGGGACCGACGCTGGCATCAGAAAGCACATCTCGAAACCGTTCCGCCTCTGCTTCCTGACGTAAGAACACAACCACTTCTTCACCGCGATCTGCGGTGTCAGCAAGAGCGGTTACAGTCCCTTCCAGAGATCCCTGATAACGATCTGCGGAGACAACGGGCAGCTGTAGCGGTCGATGTCCGCCTTCTGGAATCAAGGGATCTAGCTGTAAGCGGGCATGGCGCCCTGCTCTCTCCCAAAATCCTTCACACAAAGGTTGACGATTTCCGCCGGCCCATTGGCCTACGAGAAACTGCACTTTGTCGATCACTTCTTTTGGCTCCCAGACCGCCACGATGGCGTTATCTGGCAGTACATCGAAGAGCAGACGTTGCTGCCCTGTCCAGCCACGAATAAACCATGACTCACGTGGAGCGAGGGTGAGGACAACCACCTCTAGGTCTCCACTGACTTTTTGATCCCTCGGAGAGATCGACTGAATTAAATCGATTTCATCATCAAAGAAATCAAGTCGATATGGCACTGCGCTTTCCCGCGGCCACACATCAAACAGCCCTCCCCGAATAGCAAAGTCACCGGGTCGGGCCACCTGTGGAAATCTTCGATATCCCGCTTCGACAAGCGCCTTGGCAAGATCCCTCTGAGATCGACGATCACCTCGACGTAAAACTACTCTATGATCTTCACCAGTATCCTGACCCACGGGTTGCAACACTGCTTGCACGGGGGCGATCACAGTTTTTATTCGCCCCGTTTCCAACGCTCGAATCGTTTCAAAACGATCTCTGAAAGTATCAAGATCCGGTTCGGAATCTTCTTCGAAGAGACTTTCCCACATCGGGAATTCTCCGATGGGATGAGGCGTGAAGGTGGACACGTCATTGCGTAATCTTTGAGCAGCATCGGGGCTAGAGGTCAGGATAATCAAAGGTCGGCCGACCTTCTCAGTGATGGCAGCGACAAGAAGCCCTACCGCACCCTCACCGCATCTTCCCACATGTAAAACAGGATCGGAGGCGAGCCGCGAGCAGACCTCTCCCAGGACCGATGAATCCCTGAGGATTCTTTCGATCAGAAGATCACGATCTATTTCGGCACTCCCATCTGGGGTAGGCACCGGCTGCTCCGCTCTTATCCGCCCTGCCTGGAATCTCTGGTTGAGAGATTCATCAGGAATCTGGAAATATTAGGATAACGGAGAAATGGGAAAAATCACCTGAACCCGCAAGGTCTATCGGAAGGGATTAAACAGTTCGCGATATCAAGACTGGGTGGGATCTACGCCCAGCTTTTCGAGAGCGGCTTTTGCTGCCGACTGCTCTGCTTCTTTCTTGGTCGTGCCTTCACCAATGCCAAGAAGTTCTTTTTTCAGGAGAGCCTGAATGATGAATTCTTTAGCGTGATCAGGGCCACTCTCACTCTTCACTTTATAGTTAGGAGTTGAGCCATCTTCCTTCTGTAAGTATTGCTGAAGGATCGATTTGTAATTCACCGAGTGTTCTTTTTGATTCACAGCAAGAACCTGATGGTAAAGGTTCCGAACAATAAACTCTTTGGCTTGCTCGATGCCGCCATCGATATAGATCGCTGCGATCACTGCTTCAAACACATTCGCCATAAGACTGTTGGGCAACTTACGTCGACTCGTGACTCCTTTTCCAACAGCGTAGACTTCATCGAGTCCGAGTCTCATACTTTCCTCTGCGAGAGTATTTGTGGAGACAACAGCAGACTTGATCTGCGTCAGTTCACCCTCTGGGCGATCTGGGAAAAAGTTAAAGAGAAACTCCGTCATCACCATTCCCAAGACCGAATCCCCTAAGAATTCCATACGTTCATTGCACGGATTATCGATGGTTTTCAGCGAAGAGTGGGTGAGAGCCTGAACCAAGTGGTTCGGATCCTTGAAGGAATAGCCAATCCGTTTCTCACACGCCTCAAGGCGTTTGAGATCGGAAGGTGCAATATTTTCGTGTTCAAATCCGCGAGGACCGACCATGACACTTATTTCCAGGAACGATCGCGGGCTCGAATGCGTCCCCCGGGGGGCGTACTTCCCGGAGGTCACGCATGCGAGCCGGAAACCGGCCAACAAAAGATATTTCGGCACTGGAACAGGCAGACTTCAGGAAAATCCCCAAATATCGAGGATTCTTGGAGGCCTGGACGCCAAAAAGGCGAATGCCGACCTCCAGAGGGTCAGGTCACCCGTCGACTGGGCGTGCCGCTTACCTATAGTGGCGAGGATACGGTTCATGCATCGTGTCTGCAACCGGCCCTGCCCAAGCCATTGAGAGAATATAGAAAGACAGCCTATGACAGACTCCCAGAAATTCAGACCCGTCTACGGTGTCAAAGACCAGCGTTGGAGCCTGCTCGATCTTCTGGAGCGCTTTGCCGATGAGACTTTTGTCTCTGAGGGGGTGCTACGGATCAGTGATCTGCATCTGCGTCCCGGGAAACCGCCTCACTATCGATTCGATGGCGAGCTCATTCCGCTTCCCGGAGGGTCAGATCTGGATGACGACACCGTCAAAACCTTGATCGCTCCAATTCTTCGTGAAGGGGCACTCGAACGTCTCGAATCAGGGGAAGACATCGATGCCTCATGGGATTGGCCTGAAAGGAATCTCTCCTTCCGGCTTAATCTGTTTCGTGCACGTGAAGGCACTTGTGCAGCACTGCGTGTTCTCGCTCGCAAAATTCCTCCCCCCGATCAGATCGGCTTCCCTTTCGAAGGCACCTGGAACAACTTCCTCCAATTGGATCAAGGATTGGTCATCGTCACAGGCATCACCGGTAGCGGAAAATCGACCACCGTCTCGAGTCTGCTGACACATCGAGCCAGAGAGCGCAGCGAAAGGGTCATCACTCTCGAAGACCCTATTGAGTACATCCTTGAAGGTGAACGCTCACTCATCTCACAAAGAGAACTCGGTCAGCATCTGACATCTTTTAGCGGTGGCCTTCGTAGTGCATTGAGAGAAGATCCCGATGTCATCTTCGTCGGCGAAGTGCGAGATCAGGAGACGGCGGCTCTCGCCCTCACTGCCGCGGAAACAGGTCACGTGGTCATCACGACCTTGCACACCAAAGACGCTCGCGGAGCGATCACCCGCCTCGTTGACCTCTTCCCTGGAGACCGCTCCAGTGAAATCTGCTCGCAGCTCTCCTTCAGTCTGTCGATGATCATCGCCCAAAAGCTGATACCGAGGAAAGATGGCCAAGGAAGAAGGGCGGCGATGGAAGTGATGGTCAACCACCCCTCCCTCTCTCATCTGATCCGTAGCGGCAAGTGGGCCCAGATCAGCAGCCAGATGGAAACCCAGCGCCGTCAGGGCAGCATCACCATGGACCGCCACCTGAAAGAACTCGTCGACGCCGACGAAATCACCCAGGAGACAGCCCAGCGATATGCACACACTGCTGCGTTTGAGGGGCTGTAGAGTCAACGGGTGTGTAGAAGATCGATTGATAACTCACGCTTCGAGAGTTCATTGAGTTCTGTAATTGAATTGAGTTCTCTAATTACAGGGTGGAAAAGAGAGGCCATCGAGGGCATCAGCGGTGGAATCATTTCCACAAGAAGGATGGGGTGCTGGAGGTGCGGGTCCACCGCTAAAAAGAAATGACAGTTTGCAGATCGCATCGGCGATATTCACCTGCCCGTCATCATTACAACTCCCTTCCTGCCCAAAAAGCTCACCTGGAACTAAAAAGATCAGGAAGGAAAAACAGATCGCTACAAGCTGTAACCGATTTAGAAAATAAATTTAGGACACACTCTCTTGTTAGGATTGATGCGTTTCACATGCAAAAATCAACTTCATTCAAACTTGATACCTATTGTATAATTGTGCCTTCCAATCAACGACTCCCGACGCATACAGCTACATATATCCATGCATGTCATAAAGAAAGATTCCTCGATTTGAGGACAACAAGTGCAAAAATCGCCCCCTAAGTGAAGCGCATCGACAACGACAAGCTCACCCAGGAGGCGAAAAATATGTTTGTTTAATTCTTTACTTTGCGGCCTTAGAGACCAAATCGAACTTTTCTTTTACCCTTCTTGAGATGCTGCGGCGGCAGCCTGCATCTCTTCCCATTCTTCAACAGTCGGGAAGGGAAAAGCTCCACCGGCACTAAGGAGAAGCTGTAGTCGATCTCCATCGCGGCGATACACATTTCCGAATCCACCGACTGCAACGGGATCCCCATCAGCATTACGGACCACCCATGCGCCATAAGCTCTGACATGACGGTCATTGATCACGTGGTAACCCGTGGGGATAAATTCCAAAGATCCACCGTTCTTGAAAGCGGACTGGTCCCCGATTTCCTCTAGGAATTTATCGTAGTGATTCCGGATATCTTTCAGGCCGCGGACAGGAGCCACTGTACCATCGGTGACCAATCGGCCCTCTGAACAGAACTCCGCAGTAATCGCAGCCGCGTCATGATTTTGCCAGGCTTCTCTTAAGCGGTTGAAATGATCCGTCAGTGCTTTGTCTTCGAGTTCAATCGCCTGCAATGCTTTCAAAACGGTATTCGCACCTTCAGGATTGGGCGGCAGCAGATTCGTATCTTCAAGAAGAGGCCTGTGAGCCATAAATTGAACTAAACGGGGTCCCGCCTCAGTCATCCGTGCTACTGAAGCTGTTTGTCCTTGCCAAATGGGATCGCCACTCGACGAAATGGTCTGGACTAAACCATCACAAACAAAGAAACCGTCTCCAAGATCTGTGTACCCGCCCACGGTCTCTTCAAATTTAGAATTCAATGCCACACTGCCTTCAGCAAAAACCATGCTGTAGCGCGATAATATTTGCTCATGCCCGACCCAAGCCGCCCAATTTTGCGGAAACAACTCGATCGCATCTTCTTCGTAACAAGAGAGCATTCCCTCGGGATTTCCCTGCTCCCATTGAGCCGCTAGTTTTTGCGACAAGCGAGTCGCATCATTCTCTGATCCACCGCTCAAGTTGTTCAGGTTTTGACAACCCAGCAAAGAAAATACACCCACACTCAATATGCATAAAACGACTTTGAAGCTATTCAAGTTTTCTCCTTTAATGAAGTGACACTTTTTAAATTTGGCTCTTTACCTATTTAGCGAGAACACCGGCGGCTTATTCCTTAAAGACAAATGCGCCGGCAGATTCCATGAGCATTTTCACGGTTCCATTTTCACGTCGAAACAAATTGCCCCACTGCCCTCTCGCTATCACAGCGCCATCGGAACTTTTAATCATCCAGGTACCATGAGCAGCGATGTGATTCTCGCCGATTTCTCTGAATCCCAGAGGAGTCGTGTCTATACTTGTTCCCGCGAATCGGGAACCTTCACCAAATGTCTCTTTAAAACTTTGAAGGATTGCGGACCTGCCTCGAATCGCATCCGGAGAACTCCCAATAATGCGATCGGCATCTTCTGTGAATTCATCCGTCAACGCTTCTGCATCATTACTCGCCCAAGCTTTCTTGAATCTGTCCATATGCGCCAAAAACTCTGTATCGGTAATTGTGATGGCCGCAACACCATCGAGCGCCTTATCTCCTTCAGGCGGAGCTAGGACATCTGTTTCTTTGATGACCACGTGAGCAGACTCTTGCACGAGCTTTAAGCGTCCAGCGGTGCTCTTTGCAATATTGCCCCACTTACCATCTTCAAGGACTTCAGCATCTGCAGAGATCAACCTAAAGGTGCCGTCTCCGTAGCTCCAGCCCCCCCCGAGATCTGTGGATTTGAGTGTTTCAACCTCAAGGGTGCTTCCCTTCATAGGGCTTGCATCTGAAAACGCTGCGACGAAGTGTTCGACGAGACCATTTTTGCCCTGAACCGGGAGCGCTAGATTATTGAGAATGCTGACGGCATCGTCTTCATACTCTTCCGCCAATAACTGAGCATCCTGTTTTCCCCATGCTCCAACAAAACTGTCGGCATGCGCCTCTGTCGCCGATAACAGACTGCTGTCGTATCCAGGATTGTCAGTCCCTGTATCACTTAAAATCCAGCCCGCCGCCAAAAGACAAACCCCGACTAAAATAAATAATAATCTCATCTAAAACTTCCTCACAAATGGATCGCCTCATCAATTCTGACCGCATAGGTTCAGTATCATTTTCAACGGCCTCTGGGAAGTACCCAATCAAGATATAGTGTGACATTTTCGGCCATCCCTTTCCTGATGAGCTCCAAAAAAAAGCGGGCCGGTGGGATTTCCACCGGCCCGCTTTCATTTTCAACTCTCTATTCGCACCTAAGGACAAGGCGCATAGGCCTCACACGTCAAACTGTCAGCGGTCGGATCATCTCCGCATGCAGGAGAAGGTGCTGGCATGACGACTCCTGAATCGAAGAGGTATGACAACAATTGAACCGGATCAGAAATATCCAGAAATCCGTCATCATTACAATCCATAGAATCGAGACATGTCGATGCTCCCCCTCCATTGAAGAGGAATGTGAGAGAGAACACCACGTCCGAGATGTCAACTCCCCCATCAACATTGCCGTCTCCTCGAATAAAGGAGACCACTTCACAGGAATCGGGAACACCGCTGCCATCTGTATCGGGATCTGAGCCAGAAGCGATGTCACAACTATCTGGAATCGTGTTGCCGTTACAATCCTGAGCCGTTCCTGTTGCAAGGTCGCAACTGTCCGGAATCAAATTGCCATTACAGTCCAAAGCCGCGCCAGTAGAGATATCACAACTATCGAGAATGCTATTTCCATTACAGTCGGCTCCGGTTCCGGAGACGATGTCGCAACTATCGATCACGCCATTTGAGTTGCAATCGACTGCGGTTCCCGCCGCGATTTCACAACTGTCCGGCGCACCATTGCCATTGCAATCGGCAGCTCCACCAGCGATATCACAACTGTCGGGAACTGTATTTCCGTTACAGTCTAGGGAAGAGCCCGAAACGAGATCGCAACTATCAGGAATTGTGTTCCCGTTGCAGTCAGGAGCGCCTCCAGAAATATCACAACTGTCGAGAGTTCCATTTGCATTGCAATCGGATGCTGTTCCAGCACTCAACTCGCAGGCATCGATAGCTCCGTTACTATCACAATCGATAGCACCCCCGATGATGTCGCAACTATCAGGAATACTGTTGCCGTTGCAATCAGCGGATACGCCCGAAGAGATATCGCAATTATCAAGAATACCGTTGGCGTTACAATCGAGCCCTGTGCCAGCGATCAACTCGCAACTATCAGGAATACCATCGTTGTCGCAATCCGATGTACCCGTAGCGATGTCACAGTTATCCAATGCTCCATTATTGTTGCAATCGAGGCCTGTTCCCGAGATCAATTCACAACTATCAGGAACACCGTCTGTATCACAATCCGTAAGCCCACCCGAAATATCACAACTGTCAGGAATGCTGTTTCCATTACAATCTTGAGCCGTGCCAGAGGACAACTCACAGGAATCCAATGCTCCATTACTGTTGCAATCGGTCCCAGTCCCAGAGACCAACTCGCACGTATCTAGAACTCCATCCAAATCACAATCGCTCAAGCCATTGGCAATATCGCATTCATCGGGAATCGCGTTGCCGTTGCAATCCACAGATGTGCCGGCGGCGATGTCAAGATCGTCGGCTATGCCATTACCATTACAGTCAGCGGTGTCGCACTCATCTGGAATCCCATTATTGTTGGCATCGACACTCGTTCCGGCAGCAATATCACAACTGTCAGGTACTGTGTTTCCGTTGCAGTCAGGCGCTGTTCCAGAAGAAAGATCACAACTGTCATCCACACCATTGCTATTGCAGTCCACGAAACCTGAACCCTGTGCCTCAATAACGAGTCCCCAACTGTTGACCACACCGTCGTCTGCAGTTGGGAAAACATCCGTCACTAATAAATTCCAGGAGCCCTGCTTCTGTTGGCTATCCAGCACGGCAAGAGGTTCAAACGGAACAGTTCCTGCACCATCATCGTCGAAAGTAGTGATGAGATTGTCTGCAGATCCACCCAACTCATTTTGCACTCGCACGGCAGTCCCTGTTGGGCTGGTCAGGTCAACGACAAGGTCTCCCACGAAGGGGTGAGTGATATTCACCTGAACATCTACATCCAAAATCAAGCCTGGATCACCAACCACGATATTGTCACTCACATCAGGCGGTACCGGAGCAGCCGGACTCGACGAATAGGTAATCGTAGAAACTGCGTCGCAGTCATCTGGGATACCGTTGTTATTACAGTCAGCACTGACGCCACCTAAAATATCGCAAGCGTCAATCGAGCCATTCAGATTGCAATCACTCGCTCCGTTAGCAATCTCACAAGTGTCGATAGAACCATTACCATTGCAGTCCGTCACGCCACCCGCAATGTCACAACTATCGGGGATTTCGTTTCCGTCACAATCGACGGCCGCGCCACCTGAGATATCACAGGCATCCGCGACACCATTACCATTGCAATCAGGCTCGCATTCATCTGGAATTTGATTGTTGTTACAATCGATGGAAGTTCCCGCAGATATGTCACAGGTATCAGCGATACCATTAGCATTGCAATCATCTTGGCATTCGTCAGGAATCGTGTTGCCGTCACAATCGGTAGACACGCCTGTAGAGATATCCGTTTCGTCGGGAACTCCGTTGACGTTGCAATCCGGCGGGGCCAGTTGGAGCCCACCAGTCGCCACCGCGCTGAAACCCTGTGTGCCACTGTTCACTGCGGCTCCACGGATCCTCACCGTCCAGGGCCCCGTTTCCGGAGCGTTGATGTGAATCTGCTCCACATTGTTGATGCTGTCGCGTGTTCCTCCTGTGGTACTGAAACCACCGGCGAATACATTACCGAGAAAAATTGACCCACTCGGTGATGTGACTTCAAGATCGAGATCATTCACTGTTGCAGCAGACGATCCAGCTGTCGCTGCCACATCTGTCCAGACCAAGGTGATCTTCAGATTTTCGGCAGAGTTCGTAACATTCACATTATGAGTGATGACTTGGCCTGTACTCATACCGCTGGCATTTCGTACATCATCCAGAACTCCAAGAGTTCGAGTGTCGCCCGTGAAGAAAAGGGGATCGCTAATTCTCGCTCTACCCCACCCTTCTAAATTCGATGGGTAACCCGCAACTCCGGTCATATCGACTCCAGAGTTAATGAGTGTCGCTTTTAGTAGCGCTCCAGTGGGTGTTAAAGCATCTGCCGGATTAGGAGAACCTCCCGGATAATACCCTTCACTGTAATACTGACGTATCAATGCCGCCGCACCCGCAACAGCGGGTGTCGCCATCGAGGTGCCAGTTAAACCCACCACACTGCATGCTGTTCCCGACTGAGAAGATCGAGTTCCACAACCTGGAGCATAGAGTTCAGGCTTGCGACGACCATCCGTCGTCGGTCCCACTCCACCAGTGCAATGACTCGCTTCATTCGGAGTGTCTTGACTCGCGCCGACAGCCAATAGATTTTTTGCGTTTTCAGGATTTCGAAGAACGCTCCCATTCGTCACTGCAAGACAGACAAAGCTCTCTTCGTTATTCCGTAGGAAAACATCAAATCCTCGACTGAGAGCGTCATAGGCTGTCGTTCCATCATTGCCCCAGCTATTGGTATGAATCCTGCCGCCTTGTCCATGATGGAGATTGAGGCGGTTGACGATTCCCGCCTCGGTAAAGGCTGGTGTGGTATTCGTGACGAGGCCCGCTTCATATGCGATACCGCGAGTATCGTCATCGACCCCGTTGTTGCCCGCCGCTGTACCCGCGACATGTGTACCGTGCCCATCGGTACCGACACTGCTGTTATAGGCCACGATTTTACCTGCGGGGAAGGAGCAATGTCCTTGGTCGACTCGCCCATCCAAGACTCCGATGATCTGGCCTTCTCCATGAAGGCCATTGTCATACAAAGGGGTCTGATTGGTGACATTCGTTTGAATCACCCAACGGGTTGTCGCGTTTCTCAAGGTGATGTCGGGAGCGTCCTCGACAAAAAGCACACTTTCTAATTGCGAGAGTGCTGAAAGCTGTTCCGGAGTCGTTATCACTGACAGTTCATCATGACTTCCCACTCTTTCGACCAGTTCAACAGTCGCACCGGTTTTACGTATCTCCAAAGCCGCGCTCTCCGGGTTTTCTCCCGGATGCAAAGAAACGATCAAGCCGAGAAGGCCCATTTGATCTAATTCTTTTCTTACCGCCTGTTGGTGTGTTCCTAGCCGTTCAATGATTCCTGGTTGGATTTTCCAAGCGTCGCTATATTCCACGACGCGAACAACTCCAGGTATCTCCGCCAATCCTTGGCGACTCACTCCCACCAGACGAGTGGTAAAACAGTTGAGCGGAAGGTAATCCAGTAATCGAACGCCAACTCCTGAAAGTTGCCGACTCAACTCGGGATCGATAGCACGATCGAGAACCAGAACCCGAATGCTGTTCAAAGAAAACGTCGTCGATTCTTTCTCAAGAAGATTTTCAAACTGCGCTGTATCAACATTTCCAACCTGGAGATAGAGGGTCCCCACTTCAGGTAATGCAGATTGATTTATAGATTGCGCGAATATCGATCCACCCAAAAAAATGGTGGAGATCATTATGGCTGGCATAGCCCACCATAAACGTGAAGTGATCATGAGTACCTCCCGAAATTTCGGCATTCTGCAGTAAAAATAAATCGCCGTACTGCTGCACCAGAAAGCTCCCGATGCAAATCCGGCTATACGTAATTTTCATCCGAATAATGGCTGTCGTTGGACAAAAAAACCCGAAAAATATCTCCGGGTACGTTTAATAATGATCAAATTTACATGCTTTAGCGGTTGGTCTCTCCCCTATTCCGGAAAGAAATCCAGCCGCAAACGCTCAATTTTACCGCATCTCGTCAAAAGACGAACTTTCAGACGGGCAGTGCGCTAATTTTCGAAGCCCATAGGTTCCATTTTTTCGATAGTTTCCGCGTGCGATGTAAGGAAGTGCACCTGAACGGTACGACGTAAAAATCGCCATTTCCCGCGTTCTTTTTTGAGCGCATCGATATAGGTTCCTGTCGCCATCACTCCTGCACCAGATTCAGCGTTCACGAAGGTCGCCAACAGATAACTGGTCGAAGAAGCGATGTTCTCTACGACTTCAATCCTAGGGGTCGAAGTCATGTGCTGAAGATGGCGAACATTGGCCCGAAAATTATCGTGATAGTGCTGGTAGAAACGCTGAATTTCTTCGCGCCCTCGAACCTCATAATCACCATCAAACTCCGGAAGCAATGAGGCATCTTCGGTGAAGAGCTCTGCCACTTCAAATGCAGTCCCGCGATCGACTCGATGACACAGTTCCATCAATAATCTTTCGATCTCAGAAACTTCTATGTGTTCAGTGTTTGCCATTTTATTTCCTTTTTGTAGTTTCAAATTTTTTCGCTCCAGAAAAAATAAGTACGTCTAATGCCTCTGCCTGTTCATAGGCCGCGAAGGCGACTTCGATTTCGCGCTTAAGAATGCGCCACTCCCCCGATTCCATAACCCAGTGATCGAGACTTTGCCCAGGAACCCAAAACGATCGTATCTCGCCGTCGATCTCCCGTTTTTGTCCCGTGGTCAACAGATAAACTTGAGACAGAAAATTCTCGCCAGATGGTTCAATTGTGAGCGACGTCACTCTGTGCTGAAAATTCCACCGTTTCTCGCGAGGAAACTTCTGTCGCTGAAATTCAAACCATGACCGAATCCGGTCTCTCCCTTCGATCACCCCCGAATCATCAAACCGCGGATGTAGTTGGCTCTCTAAGGAGTAATGGGATGCGGCCGCTTCTGCCGATCCACCATCATGGTCACGCCATGAAGCATAGATTTTCTGCCGAAGCAGAGATGTGATTTCACTCTTCAGAGCGGGCTCCTCTCATCTCTATAGCCACCATTTCTTCTCTTTTTACGCAGTGCATTCTCAAAGATTACCCGTGATCGATCTCCGGATGGAGAATGATCTAAAAACAAAAATTGAACTCTTCAGCGCTCTCCAAATCCTACCCCTCCTCTTCCTACCCCTCCTCTGCGAACTGCCTTATGATTCAGAAACAGCAAATTTTCACGGATCACTCATCGGAGAGGGAACATCTTGTCACAAGCGTGCGTCATCATCTCCGCCTACAATAATGCTCCCGCCGTGAAACTCGCTTTGCAGGGATATCTCCGACAAAGTTCAAATGATTTTCGCCTGATCATCGCCGACGACGGATCGAGCAAGGATCTTCTCGAAGCGATCACCCCCCTGATGCAGCAAGCCGCCGAGCAGGGTTTAAGGTGGGATCACGTTTGGCACGAAGATCACGGTTTTCGCAAAAATATCATTCTCAATGAAGCCGTAAGACGCTGCCCCGAAAGCAAACTGCTGATCTTTACCGATGGAGATTGCATCCCTCCAGCGACCTTTGTCGAAACCCACCTCGCACAACATTGCGAAAGAAGCTTTCACGTCGCCGGCGCTTATCGGCTGACTCAAGCTGAAAGTGAAAATATTCAAAGTGGCGATGTCGAGCAGGGGTCGTTTGAATCATTGCGATCGATAGATCAAATCAAAGACCTGCGTCGTAGATGGAGAAAATCACATTGGGGCACTCTTTTTCGAAAAAAGCATCGTCCTAAGATTCTAGGACTCAACATGGCCTTTGACCGTTCTCTCTTCGAAGAGATCAACGGCTTTGACGAGCGCTTTGTTGGTTGGGGTCTTGGAGAAGATAGTGACGTCCGTGATAGGGCCATGAAACTACGCCCCCGTCCTGTTGTCAAAAATCTCTACGGTATCAACGACGTCTTTCACCTTTGGCACCCTGTGCCACCGTCAATACCCAGAAAAGAATTACAAACCTGGGAATATTACAGTCAAAAGCGACCTGTCAGGTGCGAAGATGGCTTGAGCAAAGTAGAACTGACCTCTTAAAGCATCTCTGTATATCCACGCATTGATAACTTCTCGATCAAAAGGGTATGCTACAAGTCTCAGTTCCCCATCAATGAGAAACTCCGCGAAAGGATTTCACCCATGACATCAGGCCAACGCTCTTTCAGACGTTTCCTTGTTTTCTTTCTCGGATATCTCTTCATGGTCAGTAGTGCCGGGTGCTCTTTCTCGAAACGCACAGTGACCGAAGAGCGCAATGGAGAAACGACTTCGA